>Ga0209542_10019717_pt1 | contig 10769 bp, 12 predicted proteins | sample RifCSPhighO2_01_FD_184028 | JGI IMG/M metagenome (GOLD analysis project Ga0209542, IMG submission 184028) | Soil microbial communities from Rifle, Colorado - Rifle CSP2_plank highO2_0.1 (SPAdes) (version 2) | ecosystem: Environmental > Terrestrial > Deep subsurface > Rock core/Sediment ...
AGATGAATAAGTAAGTTTTATACTACGTTTTTTTATACTTAAAAATAACAATAAGAATAAACTAACCAAATAAATAGTTGCAGTGATAATAGATAAGCTGCCACTTTTGTCTATAGTACTCGGCAAAAAAATGTTACCTAAACCCTTTAGAAAATTAGAAAAAATATTGAGGCTTAAGTTTTCTAAAAAAAGTTTAGCATTGGTTAAAAATATACTAAAATTATTTATTTTATTTCCAGCAGGAGCGTCTAGACTAAACCAACTAAATATTCCTATACTATATAAATATAAAAAAATGGCAACTATAAGTAACTGTCTGGTTAAAACAATTTTTAACTTATGCTTACTAAATCCGATTAAAATAAGTAAGCCCTCAGTGATAATAACCCAAGCATATAAAGGATATGTCCTTACTGGAGAAGAAAGAGTCGCTAAAAGGAGTGAAATCACCATCACCAATAAGTATTTAATAGAGAATTTTTCCAAACTTAAAAAGAAAGCTATTAAGAAAATTAAATGTCCCGCTACTGAAAGGTACACATTCATGTTAGCCGGTTCAAAAGTAGTTTGAATTCCACTAAAACTAACTGCTACAAATAAACTCCCCAAAAAGGAAGCTAGACGGTTTTTGGTAAGTATATACAGAAATATTAATACACCAGCTGCAACCAGACTCCTAAATACAAAGGCTAGGATGTAATAATAATGGAAATTAGAATCAAATAAATTATATAAAAAGCCGCAAAACCAAAGTTGTATCCCATATGGAGTAAATAATCTACTGTCCCCCGCATAATCTGATCTGGGTAAAACCACTCCTCGCCAATCATCATCCTGAAAGGCTAACCCGAATGAAGGGTACATCACTACAAAAGAAATAATTAGTATAGTAAAAAGAGAGAGGAAATAAAACCTAAACTGATTTTTAATATACATCCAAATAATATTAGACTATTTTTTTCTAATTAACCATTCCCCTAAAACTAACCCATCTAAATCACTATTCATAAAGGTCCAAAGTGCAGTTTCTGGACTTCCGACTAACGGATAGCCGTGAAGGTTAAAGGAGGTATTAAGGATCCCTCCAACTCCAGTAATCTTTTTAAACTCTCTAATGATCTCCTGCCACCCTGGATTCCATCCATTTACAGTTTGAGGTCTACCAGTCAAATCAAAGGGGTGGAGCCCTGCAATAATCTCTTTAGCATCTTCCTTACTATCAAAAGCCTCTACCATATAAGGTGAAAATCTACTTTTTTTAAAATACCTTCCTTGATCTTCCTCTAAAACAGAGGGTGCAAAAGGCATCCAGAAGTCCCGTTGTTTAATAGCAAAATTAATTTTTCTGACTACCTGCATATTTCTTGGATCAGCCATGATGCTCCTATTGCCCAAAGCTCTTGGACCCCACTCATCCCTTCCGCAAAATCTAGCAATAATCTCCCCCTTTGATAAAAGCTTAGCTATTTGAGAGGATGAAACTCTTCTTGCCCTACGACCTAATCTTTTAGATTTTATAAAGTCTTCAATCTGTGAGTGACTATATTGTTGACCATAATACACATCAGTGATATTTATTTTTTTAGGAACTTCTGCTGTTTCTTCACAAAATCTATAATAACCTTCCATGGCAGCACCGACCGCAGCACCTCCATCTTCGCTGGCTGGATAAAAAAATACTTCATCAACCTCTTCAAGCTCTCTAACTAATTTATTTAATTTAACATTTAAAAAAGTTCCTCCTGCACAGACAACTTTGTGAATTTTAGTTTCTTTAATTGAATTTTTTACCCACTGAAGAACTAATTCTTCAAAAAGTTTTTGAGTAGCTGAAGCTATATTATCAAATCTCTGTCCGGCTAGAGCTTTTTGATAAAAAATCTGCATTTTTTTAAGATAATGCCCTGAGATATTTTCAAATTCTAACGGTTTCTTGGGATTGATTCTGACTACTTTCCTTAAAATATCAATTATTTTATCAGGCTTACCATAAGGAGCAAGCCCCATTAATTTATATTCATGCTCCCACCTCTTCATTCCAAGATAAGCTGTTATTTCAGAATATAAATTATTTCCCAAACTATCATAAAATGAAGTCTGGGCAATCCTTTTAATACTAAAATTATTTCCGATGCTCACAGTTGCAGACAAGCCATCGCCCATTCCATCAAGTGTTAGTACTAAAGTTTTATCATTCCATGGTCTCTGATAGTAAGCACAAGCAGCATGAGCCAAATGATGCTCTACAAAACCTATTTTCTTTTTTTCTATTCCTAACTCATCTAAAACTTCAACAATATCTTTTATTTTTCTAAATTTTGAAAAAAGGGTTACAGCAGTATTTATAATAAGTTTTTCATGCATTAAAGGAGCCGCATGTTCTGCTAAAAAATGCAATTTATTACCTTCAACTTTTACTGGATCATCAAGTCTAAGGAGACTGGCTATAGCTACTCGGTCTACTTCAAAAGGTTTAACTCCTGTTATTTCAAAAACTTTTTTAATAGCTAAGATTGGCGCCCCTGAGTAGTTTTTGATATTATTTAAACGCTCCTCATTTATAGCCGCTAAAACTTTTCCGTCCTGAATTAAAGAAGCTCCAGCATTATGACCGTCGTGTATTCCTAAAACAGTAACTAATTTTTTACCCATGTGATTAATCGCTTGTATCATAATTACTTTGCCCATTGGTTGTCAATTGAAGTATAATCTCACTGGTGAAAGCTAGAGAAAAAAACATTAAAGTCTTTAATGAGGACGTCAAACAAAACGCCGGTTATGTATATACCAGTGATAAACTTTATTCAGCAAAAATTGCTACTGCAAAACAAACTGAAGAACTAACTAAGTTTATTGCTAAATACTTTTCTAAAGATATAAAAATAATTGACATAGGTTGTGGCGATGGTAAATATACCATTGACCTTTTTAAGAGCTTCTCGCCTGCTTTAATTGTAGGCACAGACCCCGCAAGTGACGCGATTAATATTGCTAAAGGTAGGATAAAAGGCTCATACAAAGGAAAAGTCTTTTTTAAGGTAGGCAATATTTATGATATTGACAAATTATTTAAAAAAGGTCAATTTGATTTGGCAATTATTAGAGGAGTACTACATCATTTATATGAACCTCAAAAGGCCATCAAAGCTGTTAGTAAAGTATTCCCCATAGTAATAGTAAACGAGGCGAATGGTTATAATCCGATTTTAAAGGTTATCGAGAAAGTTTCCCCATATCATATTGAACATGAAGAAAAATCATATTGGCCACCAACATTACACCATTGGTTTAGAAAACAGGGATACAATAAAATAGAGGAAAATTACTTTGGCATTGTGCCCTATTTTTTCCCAGAAAATTTAACGAGATTATTTAAATCAATAGAACCTTTTTTTGAAAACATACCAATCTTAAATAGGATTTACTGCGCATGTAACAACATTTTATACCAAAAAAATGGCTAAATATTTGATTACTGGTGTATCTTCTGGATTAGGAAAAGCTTTAACTAAACAGCTAGTAAAAACACATAGTGTTTGGGGCACAGCTCGCACAGAGAAGTCTCTTAAGGAATTTAAAAGAGAATTGAATACTTCAAATTTTAATTATTCAACCTCAGATCAAGCAGAGACAGCAGATTGGCAAAATCTGATAAAAAATCTTACAAGAAAGGCCTTTACCCCAGAGGTAATAATATTTAATGCAGCCATTTCTATAAATGATCTAGAGAGGGATATAGACTTTGAAAATTTAAAAAAAATGATGGAGATTAATTTTATGGGGATTATGAAAGGTATTCAACTTTTGCTTCCCATAGTAAAACCTAACACACAATTTATTGCAATTTCATCTTTTTCAGCTTTTAAAGGGAGCGGACAAGAGGGGGTTGGATACGCAACCAGCAAGGCAGCCCTTTCCGTAGCCTTTGAAAGTCTTTTTCAAAAATATAAAGACAAAAAAATATTGTTTAAAACAATTTATTTTGGACCCATTCAATCCGGTATGGCTCCATTTAAAAAAAATACTCCATTTATGATTTCAGAGGAAAAAGCTGTGAATTTTATCCTAAAATCAACCAAAGATAAAAAAGGACAATATTATTATCCAAGCTCTATTTTTTTTATTATGAAAATAATTAAGTTGCTGCCTTCGGATTTATATTTTAAAATACTGTCATTAATGGAATCTGCCCGGTCAAAGTATGTTAACTAGAAAAAAAATATCGATAGTCCCGATCGCTTACCGAGATGAGGGAAATATAGAAGAGCTGTACAGCAGGATAAAAAAAGTAATGTCCAAAATAACCCCTAATTGGGAGATTATTTATGTGAATGACAGTAGCCCTGATAATTCTCAAAATATTCTAGAAAAATTAGCCAAAAAAGATAAGAGGTTAACAGTTGTGCTTCATGCTAGAAATTTTGGGGCTCAAAGCGCTTTCACTACTGGCATGAAACAGGCCTTAGGGGATGCTGTTGTTATTATGGATGGAGACCTGCAGGATCCACCAGAGTTAATAGAAGACTTTGTAAAATTATGGCTTAAGGGTTACCAGGTAGTGTATGGCAGCCGCAAAAAGAGAGAAAAGAGCATGGGTCAATTCTGGGAAATTATCTATCATTTATTTTATATTACATTTAATAAATTAAGTTACATTAAAGTTCCATTAGATGCGGGAGATTTTTCCTTGATGGATAGAGTAGTAGTAAATCATATGAACTGCTTACCAGAAAAGGATAGATTTATCAGAGGACTGAGGGCTTGGGTAGGTTTTAAACAAATCGGATTTGATTATATAAGACCAGAAAGATACTGGGGACAGGCAGTTTCTACCAACAGTTTTTGGAAGGGAATAGCTTGGGCTAGAAAAGCCATTTTTTCCTTTTCTTTTGCACCGTTAGAATGGGTCTTTTATGCAGCGATTTTAAGTGTTTTTGTTTCCCTTTTTGGCATATTTTTTTATCTGATTATGTAATTTACAGTTCCCAATGCTCCTAGAGGATTCATGACAATCTTAATAGCAGTACTTTTTATTGGTAGTGTCCAGCTAGTAGTCCTAACTGTTATCTCTGAATATATCCGCAGAATATTTGAAGAAGTTAAAAATCGACCAGAAGCAATTGTAAAAGAAATAATAAATAATCACAAAAAAAGATAGGTCTATCTCTTCAAATTAATATACCATGGCTTATTTATGTTAACCATTTTTTTAACTAAAGATGGTATCTGAGTGATATTATCCGGCCAAACCGACTCAATATTTTTAAAAATAGCCAGAACTTGTTTTTCCTCTTCTGGCCAGTGTGATATTCCATCATGAGCATAATCCCTTTCCCTTCCTGAGCCGACTAACCTGACAGGAATCTTTTCATAATTTATATAATTTCTAATAGTTTCAAAAGGACGGTATAATAAAAAGGTGGTAATAGAATAAACAAATGGTATTTTTCCCTCAATTGCTAGTCCCACTGCAAGCCCCATCATAGATTGTTCAGATGCCCCAACATTAATAAACCTGTCAGGAAAATCTTTTTTTATTTCATCCCACATTTTATACCCCAAATCCCCTGTTATCAAGAAAATGTTCTTATTATTTTGCATCTCTTTATAGAGGTAAGCTGCAAAATACCCTCTCATGCTTGGATGTGGATTTAATTTTTTCATGACCATAGTAACAAATCTAGCGCTGATAAATAATCTTGATCTGTCATCACATAATAATGAGCATCTTGGTCTTTCAAAAAAGGAAATTGGTTAACACTTGTTTTAGCAAAAATCATTAAAGGTTTGGTCCCACTATTTTTCTCAAGTGCTCTCTTGATTTGTTCTGTGTCATGCCCCTCAACCTCTATAAACGTACAGCCATAGGCCTTTAATCTCCTTTTCAGAGTATTTATGGAAATACTATCATACGCTCCCCAACCATTAGCATTCAGTAATATCTTTAGATTGCTTATGTTGCTATCTACTGCAATTCTAAGAGACTCCCAAATACTACCCTCTGTGGCTTCCCCATCTGATATTAAGCAATAAACATCTCTTTCTTTCGTGGCAATTGCCATACCTAAAGCTATGGGTAAACCCTGTCCCAAGCTACCTGTTGAAACATGGATATCCAAGCTTAAATTTCTATCTGGGTGAATATATAATTTTTCAAATGTTTTTGGATCCTTGATAAATCCATATTTTTCCAAAACAGCATATAAGGCTATCCCTGCATGACCGCTGGAAAGAACAAATTTCTCTGATTTTTTTTTGTGTTTATAAACAGAGTCAATCAAATCAACAGCACTAAAACATGATCCTAAATGAGATAGTTTAAGTTTAAAACTTATTTCTAATATCCTTCTTCTTATATCCCTTTGCTCTTTGGTTAACTGTTTCATGAAGATATATGAAAATATATGCAGATTGTATATTAAATTCAAAAAATTGCAAATGATGTTTCGTTTGCTATACTAACCATATATGAAAAAATATAGAATAGAGAATTTTACTAAGGGTTGGTTTATCGGAGATTTTGAACCATCTTTAATTAAAACAAAATACTTTGAGATAGCTATTAAGATCTACAAAAAGGGTGACAAGGAAGACGCTCACCTTCATAAAATAGCAGATGAATTTACTATTATTACTCAAGGGAGTTGCAAGATGTATGACCAGGTATTTAAAAGTGGAGATATTGTTTGGATTGAAAAAGGTGATGTGACTTCCTTTGAAGCTTTGGAAGACTGCACTACTACAGTAATAAAAATCCCATCAGTTATGGGAGACAAGTATATCGTCTAAGGTTCCCAGGCACTTGCATTTTTGTCAATTATGGGATAAAATTCAGCAATCATGTTATTAGAGGGTGACTCACCAATTATAGCAAAACTAAATGGAATCCACGAGGCGGGGAGTTCTACATTAAGAGCTGGTTCTATTGAACCATTTAGAGGCTACCCTGTAGAGTTAAAAAATAGATATGGCGTTTATCTATGTTATACAGAACCTTCTGAGCAGTTAGTAAGATCAAGGATTCTGGATGAGGTAAGAGAAGTTGGACAAAATCTAGGGATAGGTCTATTTGTAGCAGGTCAACATTCACCAGATGGTCACCCAATACATACAACTTTACTAGAAGGTTTATATCAGGGAGATGACGAAAATGCCAGGGATCTATGTTTTGGGACGCATCCAGGAATACTTCACTACGGTGGCTTACATGATTCTGTAATCGGATATCATCCACAATATACAAAAGTAGCCACCAGAATACATGAGTTACGTGATGGATATTACAATCCACAACTAACAAAATCTTGGGAGATTACATTTAACGCAGTGTTAGTAGATAAGGGTCCCGTCCTCCTAGCAGCAACAGAAATCCCTCAAGAAATTTTAGATATGAGATCTGAATTGACAGAAATATATGACAGAGCTCATGTAAAACCACTACCTCTAGATAATTTACTGCACATGACACTTACTAGAATGACAATGCCTGTAGACCAATCCAAAAGTGATGAATATATTGAAAGAATAGAAGATATTCACCGAAGAGTTATAGAAAACCCGCTTCAGCTTTTAGTTAAGGGCATTTTTAGGGGACACGCTTTTGACATGCTCCAAGGAAGAGAAACTTTATATAGGTAGCTACCTCTTCGGCTACTCTTTATTCCAACAAAGTTGATAAATAGTTAATCCCCTGATACAATTCGTTCATGATTGAAGTTATTGCTCATCGGGGGAATTTTTTACCTGAAGGGCCTATTCCAGAAGTCCAAGGTAAATATAATATTCCAGAAAATACTCTTGAAGCTTTTAAAAAAGCTTTTCAAAAAGGCTGGGGTATAGAAACGGATATTAGACTTACTGGGGATGGTAATTTTGTTGTGATCCATGATGGAGATGTAAAACGTTTTTCAGATACTGAAGGGGTTATCGATCAAATGGATTTATCCCAAATTAAAGAAATTTCTCATAAGACTCACCCTGAATTTAAAATCCCTACTTTAGACCAACTATGTCAAATAGCTATTGGTTCATTTATCGCTTTTCAGGTCAAAAGAGGTAGCAATCCTGAAAGTGGAGTCAGAGTTGGCAGGGCTGTGGCGGAAAAAATGGCGCAATACAACTTAAAGAAAGGCATTTTGTTCGATGCAACATTAGAAGAAGCAACGATTTTACGCAGTGAATTTCCTTGGCTTAATTTATCAGTTTCTGTAGGGGAAGAGAATTATAGTCCTACAATCTATACTCCAGAACAAGTTTTTACCAGTCAGTTTAAAGTCTTTAACTGCATCTGGGCAGATGAGTGGAAGATTAATGGTTCCATTTATAACCAAGAGATGTTTAAGAAATTTAAAGCAAACTTTTCTGGCAGAATTGATGTAATCTCTCCAGAACTGCATTACAATGAAAATCACCCTCTATCCAAAAATTTGGATGGATTAAAAAAACTTTGGCAAGAAATTATAAGTTGGGGAACTGTTGACGGAATATGTGTTGATTATCCAACTTTTTTAGCCAAAATAACTTGATCCCGTCTCCATACTGGAACTAGAAACATCAATATATCAATAATTAAACCCATTGTTTTTAAAAACGGATTTTTAAAACCCTCATACTTAAAAAACGAATAAGGGTTTCTGTAAATTACCCCTTCTACTTTAAAGTTACTCTTTTCTAGAAACTGCCTAACCTCTGTGGTTGAATATTCCCTAATATGACCAACATAACCATAAATATTTAACTGATTAAACTCATGATATGCGTTATTAAAGCTTTTCCCGATATTAAACATCACTATCTTGTGTATTGCATACAAATTAGGAGTTGTCAAAATCAGCGTTCCACCTGGTTTTAACACTCTATTTATCTCCTTTAATGCTTTTATTGGGTCTACCCTTAAATGCTCAAACACCTCGTTAAAGATAATGAGACCAAAAGTATTATTTCCAAAAGGCAGCCTCTCCGATTCTATATTACACTTCGCAACCTTCAGTTTATAATTATTAATAAAACTCTTAAATCTTTTTGGATCAATATCAACTCCGACTACGTCCAGTCCCAGCTCCTTTAAACAAAAAAGCAAGTGAAAAGGGTTAGATCCTATGTCTAAAATTTTTCCGTCTTTATGGATTTTTTTAATTAAATCTAAATCATCCTTGTATCTGTTTCTGTGGTCATTAAATGAGTCCCACAAAAAATGTTTTAAGTTGGGACTTTTTTTAATAAATTTTTTAAGTTCGTTTTGCAGTTTTAAAAGAACCTCTTCGATAATCATCTTCTGGCCTTGATAAATATCGAAACCCCGTTGTGACCGGGGTAGATATCATTTAAATGGTCATAAGTATTTACCAACCAAAATGCAGATTTTATTAACGTACTTCCTTCTTCTTTTTTGAATTTATTCATCCCTTTTGACAAACTACTAGGGAGACTTCCTTGATAAAACAATCTGGCAATGAAGTTTACTATATAGTGGTTAAACGGTATGCACCACCTAGTTAGATACTCTAAAGTTTCTATTTTAAATTTTGAATTAATTACTAATTTTTCTAAATCGTTAATTTTGTAAAGTCGGATGTGTTGATTCCATATCCCGGCCCAAAAACCTTTCTCTATATGTGTATTGAAAAAATGCTGTAAAATAAAATTTACCGGGTCCCAAAAAAAAGGATAATTAATATTACAGGTAGTTAAAATAAATACCCCTTTTGGTTTAATAACCCTAAAGGCCTCAGATAAAACTCGTCTTTCATCCTCAACATGCTCTATAACCTCACTCATAATAACTCTATTAAAACTACTATTTTTAAATGGAAGTTTACCCCCATCACCTAATATAAGCTTCACAGAATTATCTCCAATAAATTTTTTGGCGTCTTTCAGAGCTACCTTGTCACAATCTATCCCCCAAAGCTCAAACCCTAAATCTAGCTTGTTTAATAAATTAAGATAGTAACCATTTCCACAACCAATTTCTAAAATTTTATCACCTTTTTTTAATTCTAGACCTTCTATAATTCTTTTGGCTCTTCTTTTTAAAGCCATATCACCAACTGTAGATAAAAGGTCAGGCAGCTTATCTTTGATAAGCACTAATGATTGTTTCAATGTTTTTTTCAGAATATCTCCTTTCTGCAAACTTACGGGTATTTTTTTGCAATTTCCTTAACTGCTCTGGATTATATAAAAAATATTCTACTGTATTTTTAATAGTCGTCGTAGAAATTTTAATAATCCTTCCTACTGTGTTATCCATCGCTTCAGGAATCGCCCCCCTTTTAGCTCCAACTACAGGAGTACCGCAAGCCAAAGATTCTAAGATCACTCTTCCGAATCCTTCTTCGTGGACAGAAGGAACTATCAATACATCTGCCGCATTATAATATATTGGCAAATCTTTTTGCTCAATTTTTCCTAAAAACTTTATATTTACTTTCTTGACCTCGAAACTTTTTACCAGTTCCATTAAAGGACCGGACCCAGCAATTAATAGTTTTATTCTGTCGTCCCATTTCTCCGCTGCATCAAGTAACTCTTTTATCCCTTTTTCTGCAATAAGCCTCCCCACAAATAAAGCTACGAATTTTTTCTCAAGTCCTAACTTTTTTTTAGAATTAGTTAGAATTTTAAATTTATCTAAATCTACCCAGTAAGTAAAGACCAAAACCTTAGCTGAGTCAACCCCCAGTGCTTTAATCTCCTGCGCAGCTTGGTTAGATAAACCCATTACACAGTTGCTTTGTTTAAACACCCATACCACGAGCTTTCGGTAT
>Ga0209542_10019718_pt1 | contig 10768 bp, 10 predicted proteins | sample RifCSPhighO2_01_FD_184028 | JGI IMG/M metagenome (GOLD analysis project Ga0209542, IMG submission 184028) | Soil microbial communities from Rifle, Colorado - Rifle CSP2_plank highO2_0.1 (SPAdes) (version 2) | ecosystem: Environmental > Terrestrial > Deep subsurface > Rock core/Sediment ...
GGCGTGGAAGAGGATCACCCGTCCAAAGACCGCGCTTAAAGGATCTGGAACTCGAGCATTATCACGCTTCGCATACTCTTGCTCAATTGTCTGGACATAGTTCTCGGCTCTTTTAAGCATCTCGAGATATGGTTTTTGATGACCTTCCTCCGTAAGCAAACTAGCCTCTGTCAACACGAGTTCAGCACCGAGGATAAGCTCCTCCAGAATGAGATTGCGAGTCTTCTCATTCTTGAAGAGATGTTCACTTTTAGTAACGTGGGTATCTGATCGATCGCCATAGAGTTGGACTCGCACATCATCCATCCGAATCACAATCGCCTTTTGGAAACAGGGCAGCTCAAGCATCCTTATTAACTGCCATGACTTACCACTATAAGGTAGGCCGGAAGCAACTACGACAATTCTGTCCATTACGACACCTCCTCTTTCTTTATCTCGCTTTCCATCATACTACGTACTAATAGAAGCTGGTCAACAACTTCTCGAACGGCACCGTGTCCCCCACGAGCTACGGTAACCCACGGACATTCCTGTAGTACCAAAGGATGTCCATTAGGTACAGTGATACCAATACCAGCGCGCTGAAGTACCAGAAGGTCGTTCACATCATCCCCCATGTACAGGCTCTCGTCGAACTGTAGGCCATGGCGGAGGAGGATTCGTCCAAACCCTGCCAATTTGCCTTCAGCACTCTTGAGCGCCCGGCCAGAATCCCAAGTGATGGTAAGTTTTCTGCATCGTGTCTCCACAATCTTGTTTACCTGACCAGAGAGAACGTGGACAATGATGCCGGCCGCTAAGAGGTGGTCAACACCCTTACCATCCAGGTGACTAAAACGGTTGATCTCTAGACCCGTCTCGCAGGTATAGACATATCCATCGTTGAGGATACCATCGAAATCAAGAACAAAAAGCCTGATCTGTAGCCATTTTTCTACAGAGATATCGGTAATGTTCATACATTGCTCCTTTCAGTTTTTTGGAAAAGATCCCGCTAAAGAGTTTATAGCATATATTTCTTGACTTTGCAATACCTTTATTTTAAGCTTCAAATGGGGTATGCTAAGGGCATCTTATGAACGCTCAACTCTCCACACAGGACCTACAGGAACGCTTAGCAAAAATTAAATTACTTGCTCTAGATTTTGACGGTATTTTTACTGATGGGTCAGTGTACGTGGACGAAAATGAGAAGGAAACTGTTCGCTGTGATCGACGAGATGGCCTCGGGTTTGAGATGTTGCGCCACGCACAGATTCCTGCCTGTATTATCTCTCGAGAACCAAATCCTGTTGTCTCCGCACGAGCAAAAAAGCTCCAGCTACACTACTGGCAGTCGGTAGAAAAAGGGAACGGTAAATTGGATATACTTACTAACCATTGTCAGGAGTTAGGGATTACTGTACAAGAAGTTGCCTACATGGGTGATGATATTAATGATTTAGCAATCTTAAATGCCGTAGGGCTTGCGATCACTGTACCAGCGGCACATCCCCTTGTGTTACAGGCTGCTCACTATATTACCACTAAGGAGGGGGGGAGGGGTGCTATACGAGAGGTTATTGAAGCTTTATTGATTGCTCAAGGGTCTGATCTAATAAAACTCGTGCTTTAGTTTATAAACAACCCTGACACTCTTTAAAGAATGTCAGGGTTGTTATTCTCTGGATTAACAGAGTCGGAGCGTCGTAAAATCAACTTCGCGACTCTTAAGAATAAAATTGGCTAAGTCACGAATAGCGCCACGACCGCCTGGTCTTTGGCTCACGAAGTGACATCGATCTCGTACTACAGATTCAGCGGTAACCGGCGCCGCGCGTAGACCAGCGAGCTCCATCATTGGCAGGTCAGTCAAATCATCGCCCATTACAGCACACTCTTCCGGCTTAATCATGAGCTCTTGGAGCCAGCTTTGCACTACGCGAGCTTTATCGATATGACCAGCGCCAGTAAATAAGGTGACTGGAAGCCATGGGTTGGGACAACTCGGTTGGACTGAAGGAAGTTTTTTATTCCATCTCTCACACAACCATATTGCCGGGTATGCGGCCTCTTTACTTGCACTGGTTGCGATAGCGATTCGCAAACCAGCATCACGTAGGATGGAAATTCCCTGCCCGTCGTAATGACTACGAGCCTTTAGGATCGTACCGTCAGGTATACCCAACCACTCAGTGTTCTCAGTAAACACCCCGTCGAAGTCAAACACAACAGCTTTAAGATGCTTGGCGAGTTCAACGACTTCTGCTTCTGAAGGATGGAACCTGCATGTTTTTGACACTGTACAGCTCATTTTTTCAAGTATTTTCCTACTTTCTTATCTCTCTATAGTATACCAAAAAAATTAAATGACGTAAAGACTCTCTACCACGCAGTCTTACCCCCATCTATAACTAAGTTATGGCCTGTCATAAAAGCTGAAGCATCGCTACAGAGGAAAATTATAGCGCCAGTATATTCTCCCGACTTAGCCATTCGTCCAAACATTATTGAATGAGCATAGCGTTTAATAAAATCTTTCGGAGTCTTATCGGTCTGCATCCCAACCGGTGAGAAAGTGTTAATCCGTACATTGTATTGACCGAGGCGCACAGCCCACTGCCGCGTTAAACCAAGCACGCCTGATTTAGTTGTTGTATATCCAACAGATTTATACTTTTTATTCTTGGGATCATCGTAAAATCGATAATCATGGGCCGTAACAGAAAGTTCTGAAGCTATGTTTACAATTGAACCAGACTTCTGCTTCATCATGATTGGCGCAACCGCCTTGGTGCAGATCATCATACCGGTAAGATTCACCATGAGTTCTTGCTTCCAGAGGTCTATCGGATATTTTTCATACGGGAAAAACTGCGCTTGTGATTCAGGGCTACCAACAGCGGGATTCATTGCGGCATTGTTAACCAGTGCATCGATACGTCCATATTTTTTCATAATCTTCTTCACCGCCGCTTGTACTGCAAGTTCATCAGTAATATCAACTAAGTCTACCCCAGGGACTTTCTTCATATCCCAAAGCACCACTTTTGCTCCAGCTCCTGTGAGAGCGCGCGCATACTGCGTCCCTAAAAATCCCGCTCCACCAGTAATAATGATAACCTTACCCTTGAGAGAAAAAAGTTTGAGCGGGTTATGAGGCATGGTATTAAGAAAGTTTTGTTTTTACAAAAGCGAGCTGATCTTTGGCATCTTGTAAATAATCTTCCCCGCGCCACGCTTGGAGCGTGTAGGGACCAGTAAAATAAATCTCTTTAAGCGCGCGGAAACACTCATCAAAAGCAACGTCTCCTGTACCGAGAAGGAGTGATTGGGTGCTCCCTACCTTGCGATCTTTAAGGTGCACAGAGAAGATTTTTTCATTGAGGGTACGGATTTCATTTGGACAATCAAAACCAAAGGTAGTCGTATTACCAGTATCGTAGCACACACCAATAGCGGGACTATTAAATGAATCAATGAAGGAAGCGAGCTCTTCTGCTGGTAACTCCGTCTCAAGAGCAATACGAGCACCAAGTGAGTGTGCAAGCTCGGTGATCTGGCGGAGCGTCTCATGAGCCTCTTGTTTTTGCTCCTCTGTTTTTGGCGCACACTTCTCTACGAGGGGAATCGTGATAATTTTACTTTCTAGCCGTGGAATGAGCGCAGGTAAGAGTGTGAGGAAATCAGCGAGAGAAGTTTTACCAGCTTCTCCAAACAAAGGGTACGGTCCGCAATCAATTGAGCTGATAGGAAGGATAGTTCGTGCCTGATCTATCTCTTTTAGTACCTCTTGTTTACTCCACACATCATGTATTGGATCAAATCCATGAATACCACGATCCAAAAACCAATCAATGGCACTGAAGCCCATTTCCCGCGCGAGAGGAAATTCATCCATCCAAGTGGAGGGGAAGAATTGGAAACGGCCCTCTAAGGATGGGGAGAGTCGCCCCTGAATAATACTGATAGTATTCACAAAGGAACAATAGCACTCTTCATCTTTCTGGTCAATCATCCGCACACAGAACACCCCTTGCTAAAATTGAAAAATAATGCATACTACCTTAAGAGTGGTTCCTTGAGAATCCATACTAAAATCTGATACAAAAAAGAAAAGGAGGAGCTCTTATGACAGAGGTCCCTGTACAAATCCCCACACGAACAAGGGTTCTCCATCCGGCAGAACTCGTTCAAGAAATGACGTATCGCGATTTGAAGGGATTGACGGTTGTCTTGATCAATATGCCACTACGTGAATCTGCGACCCCCAACACACCACCGCAAGGACCAGGGCTATTGGCCGCCCGTCTGCGTCAATTCGGCGCCAAAGTGAGTATTGTTGACCTAAATGCTTACCGGATCAAAGACGAGACCGCCCGCTTAGCCGGTAAATTACAGGGCCGTCACCTCACATCCAAAGAAGCCGAGGGTCTCTTGACTCGTCACTTCCACCAGCATGGCGAGCCAGACATCATCGCCCTATCGGGGATGATTACCACACTACGTTGGCAAGAATGGGCAACTGCCACTTGTCGCCAATTGGTGCCGGACGCTTTTATTATCTCTGGTGGAGGCCTTGCTACCGAGATCAAGGATGGATTGTTCGAGTGGTTGCCCGAGCTTGATTGCGTTGCCCATTCTGAAGGCGATGATATCTTACCGATCTTAGCCAAAGACGTCCTCGAGGCAAAGCGACACCAACGGCGAGGTATGTCTCATCTCCATGAGTGTTTGGGTGAGATTGGTGGTCGGACCCGTTTCCTCTATGCCGGTGATAGACCAAGAGGTCTTGATCGACTGCCTTTCGCCGCATGGGATCTACTCCACCAAGATGTTGATGGCAACCCGATCATGGAATGGTACATTAAAGTGCCGGTCTGGGGTCTGGCGGCTAACAACAGTTCGGCCACCCCCTTCCAGATGACCCGAAGTCTGACTAGAGTCTCTAGCCGTGGGTGCCCTTATGCTTGTGCTTTTTGTTATCGCGGTGCCCAAGGCGAGCGCTTATACGGGATGCACTCGCCAGGTAACATTGTCCAAGAAGCACTGTGGTTGATGGAGACCTACCGGATTGACTTCCTGGGCTTCAATGACGACAACTTCGCCGTTGACCCCCGTCGTATCAAGGCCTTACCTGATGCTTTTGAGCCTTTGGGTGGTTTGCGCTGGGGCACGCACACTCGTCTGGATGAGGCAGCTGATGAACGAGCCGACTGGATGGCCGAAGCTGGCTGTATCTACATCGGTTTCGGTGCCGAAAGTGCTAGTCCCAATGTCCTTGAACGAATGAATAAGGGTGGCTTCATTCTTCGACCGCGAGGCGCCCAGAAGAATGACTTGACTCGACTCAATGGTTTTGATTTTCCCACCACCATGGTACAGGGCATTCAGAACTGCCAGAGAGTTGGTATCCACGCCAACTGTACCTGGATTATGGGTTATCCAGGCGAGACGCTTCGTGACCTTCAGACCAGCGTGGCCTTCATCCTCTGGCAAGAAGAACTAGTAGCCAAAGAGGCGGTCAATCGGAAGATGTTTGTCGCCACTGCTTATCCGGGTACAGCAATGTTCAAGGATGTAGCCTGCAAACAACTGCTTAGTTACAACTTCGGTATCAGTTTCCATGTGGATGGTGAGCCAGTTGCTAACGAAGCGCTCCGCGCTTACATCTTGGAGCTCGATGATGCCACTAAGGTAATGCATGGTAGCAACGGCGCACCACTTAACTTCGGTGAGATGCCAGATGACGTCTTCTTGCAAGCGCGAGAGTACGTCAACACCGGTCAGATTGAACGGATTCTCGATATGTAGACCTCTAGTCCTCAATTTGCTGCAACGAATTGAGGACTTTTTTCTTTCTATTGATCTAGTGACAAAAAAATTGTATGATGTTTACATGGTTCAGTGGCGATCTGCGACATACACACTACTCCGCTCCAGCGAAAAATACTTCAAAACCGATATGGTGTATCTGGCCAAAGGAGGATTTTGGCTTGTTGTAGGACAGCTCATTGTGTCTGGTGTTTCTTTTGGTCTCTCGGTTGCTTTTGCCAACTTACTCGAGCCTGATGTGTATGGCACCTATCGCTATATCCTGACTATCTTTAATTTTCTCGCCATTCCCACACTCACCGGCATCAATGTTGCCCTCATGAGAGCAGCTGCTCAAGGGATGGAGAATTCTCTCCTGCTCTCATTCAAAACCCGATTACTCTGGGGATTCCTCGGCACACTCGCTGGTCTCGCGGTTGCGCTCTATTACCTTGCCCAAGGAGCAGTCTCTCTTGCTCTCAATCTTTTCATAATTTCACTCTTTGTACCGCTCTTTTACTCTTTTGAAGTATACTCGTACTTTCTCCGCGGAAAGAAGCTTTTCAAACAGTACGCGCTCTACCACGCGCTCTCACTCGCCATCCCCGCGCTCATTTTGATAGGAATGCTGTTTTTTGGAGGGAACCTCACTGTACTTCTAGTGAGTTACTTCTTACCGTATACGATCCTGAAGGGATTGTTCCTCTACCTCACCGTACAAAAACATATGCGGGACAGTGTCTACGATCCAGAAGTTATTTCCTACGGCAAGCACTTAAGCGCAATGGGGATTTTTAGCATCGTTGCACAAAATATAGATAAATTCCTCCTTTGGCATTTTTTAGGGGGAGCTCAGTTGGCCGTATACACCATTGCACTGGCGCCTATTAGCAACATAGAGGCAATCATTGGAAAATTAGACACCCTTATCTTCCCAAAGATTGCAGAGAGAGGCATAGGGGAGCTCCGTAAAAACGTGTACCGTAAAGGTGCTCGTCTCTTTTTTTATATTGCCGTTATTGTTGGAGTATACATACTTCTCGCGCCATTTTTATACTCGCTCCTCTTCCCCCAATATCTTGAATCAATTAGGTACTCCCAAGCGCTGTCATTCACGTTACTTCTCTCACTTCCTATCATGTTTGTGAGTACTATCTTCACTGCGCATGCAAAAATACGAGAGAAGTACTACTTGAGTTTTATCGGACCATCGGTAAAAATTGCCCTCTTTGCTATTCTGATTCCCCTCTATGGTATTTGGGGAATAGTCTTAAGTTTAATCGCTTTCCACCTCGTCACCTGTGGTGCCAATATTTTTTTCTTTAAGAGGATAGAGCCGAGTCAACCATTGTCTTAATGAGTGAGGTAAAACTTGTTTTGGGGCTCCAGCCAGTGAGCTCTTGTATTTTGTGTGTATCTCCTACCTTAGGATACTGCTCTGCTGGTTTATAGAAATTTGGATCAACAGCAACCACTTTTTTCCCCGCGCTGTCGTACGCACAGGTATTTACTCCCCCCCCTTGCCATGAAAGACTCATACCCAGAAGTTCTGCTGCAATAGTAATTGCGTCCTGGACCGAATGTGTTTCCCCCGTAGCCACAACCAGATCAGTGGGAGCATCCATTTGTAGCATAGACCACATCGCCCGCACATAGTCAGGAGCAAATCCCCAATCGCGCTTCATCGTTACATTGCCGATACGGAGGCGCTCTTCTTTGCCGCGGGCGATAGCGGCAAGCGTACTGGTAATTTTCCGCAAAACACTCGCCTCGGGACGCCGCGGAGATTCGTGGTTAAAGAGTATCGCGGAGCAGGCAAAACGTCCGCCACGCTCCCGCGCGAGAGCGACAAAGTCGCGGTCAGCCATCATTTTTGCTCTGGCATAGGGGTTAGTGGTATCCCAATCACGTGGCGAATCCTCATTGAGCGGAGTTTCGGAAGGAATAAATATTTCGCTTGATGATGCCTGAAGAAAATGCACGTGTGGATTTACTCGTATACTTTCATTAAGAAGTACGCCAACGCTCTCATAATTTATCTTCATGGCTAACTCGGGTTGCTCATACGCAGTCTTAAGATCAGTGATGCCAGCTAAATTGTATACCTCATCGGGTTGTGACTCCGCAACAAGAGCTGTAAGAGACTGCGGATCTCGTAGGTCCCCGTAGGTCACTTTTGCCCCCTGCGGAACGTAACGTGTATTCCCCCCCTCTTGTACCAATCCAAAAACGTGGTAGCCCTTAGAGAGGAGCAGTTCCGCCATATACGATCCATCCTGCCCCGCAATACCGGTAATCAGAGCTCTTTTCATATCCTGATTGTAGCCTGCCTTATGCGTCCCTGTCGCTATTGACAAAATCTGTAGTTCGTGTATACTGAACACAGATAGAAACTTGAGGAAAGGGAGGATTAGACAATGCCGAGTTCATCACTTTCGCCTGAAGAACAGGCGGAATTGGGACATCTGCTAGCAGTCGTGGTTGAGCAGGATAAGGGGTTTATCCCGGATTCTGCGTACCGGTTCATACACAAGCTTGTGCCGTGGCCTGCGGTTGAGGTCCTCATCTATGATGATGGAGGAAGATTTCTCCTGAGCCATCGGGATGATGACTTCAAGGGGTGGCATATCCCGGGCGGATACATGAAGCCAGGCCAGAGTTACCAAGATGCCTGTGACTACCATGTTCGCAAGGAAGGGATCGCCGATGGAGTTTCTAGTCTTGAACTCATTGGCACTCACACATGGCTCCACAGGGAACATCCCTTTGGATATCCCATCTCACTAATCATCGCCTGCAGAGCGACTAGCGAGGTGACAGAGCGGGACGACCTCAAGTGGTTTACGGAAAATCCCCCGGACGTCATCCCGCAGAATGTTCCTCGGTACCTTGCCTATTTCCAAAAGTGGTTTAAGGGAGATCGGGAATCAGCGGCAATTCTCTAACGGCACTCGCGTACAAGCAAATGAAGCGGCAAAATTCACATCTCGCCGCTTTTTTCTTTACAGAGGATAATCCTCTATATCAGACAATTTTAACCTCCGGTAGGGGGACGATGAATTTTGTGCCGTGGGCGATGAGCTCGGCTTCGCGCTTCATAAAGCCGTCAACAAAGCTGTACGGGAGCGCGAGGAGGTAGTTCGGCTTCGCCGCGCGCATCGCCGCTTCATCCTTGATAGGGATGTCAGAGCCAATAATGTACTTACCAATCTTGAATGCATTGGAGTCCGCGGCGGCGTCAATTTCCTTATTCCCCAAACCGCAGTACTGCAGGATGGTATTGCCTTTGGTGGAAGCGCCATAAATCCAGATAGACTTCCCTTCTGCTTTGATTCGCGTGATGAGCGCGAGCAGATCTTCTCGCGTCTTTTCAATGCGCTGCATGAAAGCGCGATAGGTGGCTTCTTCAAAAATCCCTTCAGACAGTTCCCGTTCAAGCGTCGTGCGGAGGCGCTCGGTGGGAACACAGCGCGGAGAGCCCTTCTTTTTTACAAAGATGCGGAAGCTCCCCCCATAGACATCGTTTTCCAGCACGTCAAAGACTTCAAGCCCCACTTTCTCCATAATCCACTTTACCTGCTGGGTCGCGTAGTAGCCGGCATGCTCATGGACAATATTGTCGTACATATTCGTCCGGATCATTGCGGGAAGGTAAGCCATTTGGATGATCCACACGCCGTCGTCATCAAGAACCGCGGCGACTTCGCGCGAGAACTGCATGGGATTATCAAGATGGTAGAACATAGCAATGCTGAAGATGAGTTTGGCTTTTTTTTGCGAGACGGAGCGGAATGAGGCTTCGGAGAAAAAAGCGTTGACCGCGCGGTAGCGGGGGGAGTCTACAAGCGCGACCACGTTTTTTGCCGGGTCAATATTAAGCAGTTGGTACGGCTCGTCTTTGAAAAATGAAAGGAGCGTCCCATCATTGCCGCCGATATCAAGGATGATGTCATCGGGCTTGAGATCCGCCACAGCGCGTCCGCTCTCCGCAACATCGCGGAGTATCTGGGTCATGGAGGAGTTGGTTGCGCTCGTGTAGGGGTAAGCGTCATACATGGGCGTGAGGTCCAAGTGGTGCCTCAGCTGGAGCAGACCGCACGAGGCGCCGTCATTCTTTTTGCGACAAAGCGCAAGCTTAAGCGGGTAGCGCGATGCGGTCGCGCGATACCCAAGGTCTTCGGGGAAGACTGACGAGAGGTACTGTTCGCCGATGTCTACGACGGAAATGAGCTCCGTGTTCCCGCACACGCGGCACTGGCGCACCTCGCGAGCAGAGAGTGATGGAGTTTTGTGTTCCATAGAGAAAAATTAAATATGGTAATTATGTATTTTGTGTATTGTACGGTTCCTCACCCCACTTGTCCATAAATACAATAACATCCAGAGCATCAGGGAAGTCTGGTTCCGGATTTTCAATTTCCTGATGGTCAAGCGCGCCTTCAAACGCGGCAGGGACGCCGAGCGTTGACGCAAGCTCTTCAAGCGCAAGGGCATTTCTGGCCCCGACCTCAACAATGCCACGGCGCTCAAGATGTGAAGCAATCCACTCCGCATTAAAGGAGAGAGGGGCAAAAGAGTAACGGCTCTTGCCGTCCACAAACACCTTTTTTCCTTCCCGAATGTCCACAAGCACGCCCTTGGTGAGCTCCGGGCTATACATGGGGCCCAGACGAACAATCAGGTGCTTCTCCTGGTCAACGAGCTTCTCCGCCGCCGCCTTGTGGCGGCCATATACGGTATCCAGCTGGCAACGCGCAGAGACAGAGCTCACCTGCACAAATTTTTTGAAATTCCAGGCATAGAGGAGCTGTGCCGTCTTTTCCACGGTTTCAATAAAATCTTTCTCGGGATTGCTCTTTGCCCAAAAACGGGCAGAGGGCATTGCGCAGTTAATGAGCACATCATAGGACTCCTTCTGTGCGAGCATGTAGTTCTCACGCGTCACTTCCGTTACCGAGTACTGTCCTCCGCT
>Ga0209542_10019721_pt1 | contig 10766 bp, 11 predicted proteins | sample RifCSPhighO2_01_FD_184028 | JGI IMG/M metagenome (GOLD analysis project Ga0209542, IMG submission 184028) | Soil microbial communities from Rifle, Colorado - Rifle CSP2_plank highO2_0.1 (SPAdes) (version 2) | ecosystem: Environmental > Terrestrial > Deep subsurface > Rock core/Sediment ...
GGTTTGATGCATTGAACGATACCGAGATGTTGGTCGGGGTATTCTGATCCGCACTCAGCGTCCAAGTCGTGCCGGCGTTCGGATCCGTGACCACAACTACCCCATAGTTCGCGGCTGCAGGAATGAAACTGAACGGCGCGTCAGACTTGTCGTCGACGTAGCCCGTGCCATCGCTCTTTTTTGCAGTGATGTAGATCTTATAGACGTTTCCATCCGCAGAAGACACATTGCTTGAGGACGGGTACCAGGTCATTGACTTCTCGTCTGTGACATACGTACTCGAGGGTGCGTCTTTCAATAGCCACGCGTACCACTGGTCATTTTTGTATAGTGCGACGGACGCCGATTGTAGGCCTTTTTCTACCCACTTAATGTTGAACGGTTGGTCGATAGAAAGCTGCTCGCCGCCGTTGGGGCTCGTGACCTGAAGACTCGCCTTCGGCAACACGACGCCTGTCGGGATAAAAGATATTTCATCTCTGATTACCTCTCCAGTTGTCAGTGTGCAGCTAATCGAGATAAACCCTCGCTGGCCGTTGAGACCTGCGGCCCAAATCGGCCAGAATTCTATTCGCGCAGAACCGGTATGCGACCAGTCCCTGTCCTCGAGAACGTCGGCGCCGGCGATGTTGGAAACGAACCGGCACGCTCTGATTGATTGCTGCGCACTCGAGTTCCACACAAGCAAATGTGTGCCGGCATATTCCGCCCCCGCATTTATCGGACCTTGCTGTCCGTCGATGACAAGGTCGACCGCTTCACTGCGAGTGAGCGTGAACGGCGCATTGCTTCTGTCTGTTGCTCCCGTCACATTGTTTACTACGCGGATGTAATAGCTTGTACCCGGTGTGGCAAAATTGTTCCACTGGTCTATCATGCCGCTCCAGTGGATGGACGCGCGTCCGTCTTCAACTACTTTGCCGAGAGTTTCAAAGACTTTCTCTCCATTTTCTTTTTCACCCAAATACCTCTCAAGATACGCCGTCACATCTTTAGAAGGATTTATGTCCGGACCGTATTGATACGGTGCCCACGTAATAGTGTTCTGGCTACCAATCTGCCAGCTCTCGCCGCCGTTGGGGGCAGTGACGGTGATGCTGGTCGGTCGTGTGTCGCCACCGACCGACGTAATCGTAATCGGAACGATAGCGGATTTCGCAAGATTGCGATCGATGGGAGGAGAGCAGTCGTACCCGCCGCATCCGTATGTGTACATCTCAGCAGACAGTCCCCATTCGCCCGGTGGAGTCGGCCACGTGAGCGAGGTATTCGAGCCGAATATCACGTTCGGGACGTTCACGGTGAATTGGCCGGGGCCGACAAATGAGTTCGTTGTGTTTATCGGCCACATCGAAGGAAGCGCGGTCCAGTTGCCGTTCACTTTTTGATACACCATGATATTGCCGTATGCTTTCCGGGATACCGACCCCGTAACGGTGACCGGAATATAGCTGTCCTGCTTGAATACGCTTCCGGCCGCAGGCTGCGTGATACGGACGCTGTTTGCGTCGTTCGTCGTCGGGTTGCCGCTCGAGGTAATGGAGAGCGTTCGTGCGACACTCGGTACTCCCATCTTTATCGCATAGAGCGTCACCGTATGCTGACCCGGGGTGGTAAATCCGTGTGTCGTTTGCGTGCCGCCGCGCACGCATCCTTGTTGCTCACTACAAAGCGGCATCGTCTCGCCGTCGCCGTAGTCGATCTTATATCCGTAGTATGTCCACCGCCCCGGATCGAAGGTGAAATTGAAGGCTGACTCCGTCACCGGTTGTGCGGAGAACGTGAGGCTCGGAAAACCGTTTGTGTCATTCGTTGTATCCGGCACACATCTTGCATTCAGGATTTGGCATCCTCTCTCATTTGTTGTGACAGGACCATATTCGTTGTGCTGACCTGCAGGACATTGCGCCGGCATGTACTGCGGGCAATTCGGCAGCTCGGGCTTCGTCCCTCCCCCGCACACCTGTCCAATCTTGGCACGCGTAAGCGAACCGACGATGCCGAAGGCGGGGAGGCTGTATTGTTTCTGGAACCGGATGACGGCGGCTTCGGTGTTGCGGCCGAAGTAGCCGGTCACGAGACCTTCTTCAGGTAGATCGTAGTAGCCGGCCAGGAACGTCTGCAGGTCGATGACCTGTCCGCCTGTGGTCGCGTCGCGACTTCCCTTCCGCATGGTGATGGAGAGATTGGGGCAGTAATTGCCGACAGTTGTGCCGGTGCCGTAGTCATCGGGTTGGAGAGGAGGAGTGGGGGCGACCGGCTTCGTTTGTCCCTGAAGTGCTGCGATTTGCGCCACGAGGGCCTGTATCTGGGCTTGGAGGTCACTTATCGTGTCGGCCGAGGTGAGGAGAGGAGAAGCGAGTAATGCGAGACCGACACCTGCGAACGCTATTTTTTTAAGCATGAATAGTGACCCCTAAAGATAATGTCTTCATCTTACACCCCTCTTCATACGGCAAAACGAGGCGTGGGGATACGCCGTTTTCGCTGGAAAAATGCCTTTTATTACGAGCGCGTGACCGTTCGGCGGCGTGGCGGATTGAGCCGCATATATATCCGTTTTGCACGTATGCCTTTCGGCCACTCCGGCCAGTGTGACCACGTCGGCTTCTTCGTTTTATCTATAAAGAACCCCCACCTCTTATAGAGAGCGACGGCTTGCTTGTTGTGTGTGTAGAGATTGAGAACGACAGGCTTGCCTGCGGTGAATTTCAGCGCACGCTTCCACAAAAGCCTGCCGATACCGCGTCCCTGCTCTTCGGGCGCAACATAAAAAACCCCTCAGCCCGCACTCTTTTCCTTCCTTTTCGATGGTAATCGACCCGACAAGTTTGCTTTTCTCCACCGCAAGCCATGTCCGTTGATGCGGACTTCTCTTGAGGTTCGACTTCAAATACGCTTGCGTATCATCAGTGGCAAATACCTCTTTGGAAAAGCATTTCTTCGTGAGCCCTATCTTGGGGTTCGGGAATGCGATCTCATACGTCCGCTGAAGAAGACCGGTGTATGCAACAAGGTCGCTTTTTCGAGCGAGTCGAATGTGCATATTCATAGAGGCGAGAACGTCGCACTCAATGCGTTTACGTGTATTCCAAAGGATTGAAGCGTGTTACTCTGACGCGCATATTCCAAACCGGACAAAAGAAGCAAACCTTCTTCATACGCTTCCGGTCGACCTGCCGTGCGCAAATGCGCAAGTGTCTTTCGAGCTCGCGCGAGTGAATTTTCGTACCGAGCGACATTGCCCGATTGGAGCGCGGAAACACACCGCGTGACATCAGCACCGAGATTCGCGAAGTAAAACTTTGCATCGTTCATAGACCGAGGTGGGGCACCAGTTTCGAGACAATTTCCTTGATTTTCCCCCGCAACGCCTCGTCCGCAAGTTCCATCGCTTTATTCCCCTGTGCAGGACGGATATTGATAAGTGAAATATATTCAAGAGCGGAATCACTACGCTCTTTCGGATAGATATTGAAACCCCATACATTTTCCTGCTGCGAGCCATCGGCAATAAGAATGTTGTTGGCATCCATGTGCCAATCGCCACCCAGGGCGACGACGTCGCGCCCTACATCCGCGACGCCTTTCACCAGTGTGCCGTGCCAAGCCTGGGCGAGAGCATCCAATGTTTCTTCCGAAACCGGCTCACGGACGATGAGGATTTCCATACTGCCATCATACCAAACCGCGGAGAGACGGCCGCGGTTGACTACTTCCTCTTCCCTACCCCCGCAAATTCCGCAGGTTAAACCTACGGCTGGGAGGTGGCCTGTTACTTGCGTTTTCCAACCTTCCGGCGGGAAACGATGAATACATTCGAATATTTTTTCGGACGGCGGGTTTTTTGACCTTTGCCGGACGGTTTGCCCCACATAGTCTTCGCGCGGCGTAAACCCCGGCCCTGTTTGCCTTCACCTCCTCCGTGCGGGTGGTCCACCGGGTTCATCGCGGTGCCGCGGACGGTCGGCCGCACCCCTAGCCAGCGGCTGCGGCCTGCTTTGCCGAGATTCACAAGATGATGTTCTTCATTTGATACTTCGCCGACAGACGCCCATGCGGTCGAGATGACACGGCGCACTTCGGTGGATGGCATTTTGAGGTGCGTGTAACCGGCGTCTTGCGCGACTATTTCGCAGTAATTGCCCGCGGAGCGCGCGAGGGTGCCGCCTTCGCCCGGCTTCAATTCAATATTGTAGACAAAGGTACCGACCGGAATGTTGCCGAGAGGCAAACGGTTGCCGAGCGTAACGGGAGCAGTCTCCGAGACGATGAATGAATCGCCGACTTTCACCTTCTGCGGAAGGACGACGTAGCGTTTTTCGCCGTCTGCGTAGACGGCAAGCCCGATGAATGCCGAGCGGAACGGATCATATTCAATAGATGCGACTTTTGCGGGGATATTTTTCTTGTTGAATTTGAAATCGACATCCCGGCGATTCTTCTTGTGCCCGCCGCCCTGGTGCCGGACCGTGATGCGGCCCTGGCTGTTGCGCCCAGCAAAGCTGCGCGCACCCGTCATGAGCGACTTCGTCGGTTTGTGACCTGAAAGCAGCTTCTTGTACTCGATGGAGGTGTGCTGCCGCTGGGATTTTGATGTGGGTTTGTATGTTTTCATATGTTTAGCCGATCGTTATGTTCTCACCCTTTTTAAGATATACGTAGGCCTTCTTGCCGCCTCCGGTCATTCCCACCTTTCCCGTGCGCGCATTGCGGCGGGCCTTCGTCGGTATCGTAACGACGCGCACCGTACGCGGCGTGACCGAGTACAGCGCGCGTACCGCCTGCACCACATCGCGCTTCGTCGCCGCACGGGCAATATCAAATGTGTATACGCCGCCGGCCTGGTGCATGCTCGCCTTCTCCGTAATGCGTGCGTGCCTTAGGATGGTCGAGATGTCGCGACTCATTCCAATTGAAGGCAACATGCTCGCAGGTGCGGCAACGGCCACCCGCTTTTCTTCTGTATTCTTTCCGCCGGAGGCGGATCCGCCTCCGGCGGACTTTTTTGTTTTTGTGAAGAGTCCCATATTATTTTTGCGCTTTGGTTGTTTTCTTCGCGATGCCTGACTGCGCAGACAGGCGGCTTGCAACGATAGCAACGGCGGCCTCAGGATTTTCGATAATGAGGTAGGTACTCCCGAGGACGGCGACAGGATTGAGATTTCGTACGGCAACGGCGGTTACGTTGCCGATATTGCGGAAACTTTTCTGTGTCGCTTCCGTCGGGTCAGAAAACGCAATGAGAGCTGCATTCTTGCGCTTGGTGACGAGCTTCCCGAAGCCGGAAACCTTCGAGAGCATTGCGAGCGCCTTCTGGGCGGTAGCTGTTTTGGGCTCAGAGATACCGAACGAATCGACGAAAATGAGCTCACCATCCTTGAGTTTGCGGGAAAGGGCGATGAAAAGTGCCTTGGCGCGCATCTTTTTCGGTATCACTTGAGAGTAATCCCTGTCGGAGCGGGGTCCGTGCGTGACACCACCGCCTTTCCAGATGGGAGAACGGCTCGAGCCGTGACGGGCGCGGCCCGTGCCTTTTTGTGCCCATGGTTTCTTGCCTCCTCCGCGCACTTCACCGCGCATCTTTGCGTGCGCAACGGTCGGACGGGCGTTGGCCTGCATCGCGGTCACGACTTGGTGTATTAGAGCATCACTCCAGGCGACCCCGAATACATTCTCGGGAAGTTTGATGGAGCTTGTCTTTTTACCTTGCGCACTATAGATATCGGCCTCATGAGAAAAAACGGCCTTTGTGGAGACTTTCTTGGTGATGTTCTTTTTTGTCTTTTTTGTTTCCATATTTACCCCGTGAGAAAAGCTACCCTGCTTTACTGCCTTGTTGGTTTTATCCTGTTTTTCGTTTTTTGTTTCCATACGTCAAATAGTTTTTCTCATGGGGCGAGTTAGCCGCGAATCTCCACGAGCGTGCCCGGCTTTCCCGGGATAGCACCTGAAATGACGAGTGTATTGGTGGCGACGTCCACTTGCAAGACCTTGAGATTCTTGACGGTAATGCGCTCTCCGCCCATCCGGCCGGCCATGCGCATACCTTTGACGACACGGCCGCCTGCGCGACCGCCGCCGCCGATAGAACCCGGACTTCGTTCCCGGTTCTTCTGACCGTGACTACGAGGTCCTCCGTGGAACCCGTGACGCTTCACTACACCCTGGAATCCCTTTCCTTTAGATATCGCAGAGACTGCGACGACGTCCCCCGGCGCAAAGACCGAGACGTCGATAGTGGCACCCGCTTCGAGTTTAGAGCCCCCGTCAGCGGGAAACTCCCGCAGCACCTTGAACGGCTTGCCGGTCTGAGCTTTGTTGACTTTGGATTCTTTCTTAGCGCCAAAGCCGACCTGAACAGCTTCGTATCCCTCGCTCTCTTTTCCTTTGACCTGAGTGACCGTGAGCGGACCGGCCGTGATGACGGTTGCAGCAGAAACGACACCCTTCTCATCGAAGACTTGCGTCATCCGTCCTTTGGTGCCGAGCATGAATTTCATAGATTTTCTTCGCGAGTGAAGCGAGTGATAAGAAAATCATGACCCAGCACCTTCTCTCGTAGCCGAGTGCGTCGGGTCAGAATCTTCCGTTACTCATTGTCATGACTTACCAGCATCAACTCGCGAAAGAAGGTGCTGGGTTCAGTTCAGCATTGTCGTGTTGCTTCGCCTTGTTCACAACACTCTGTGCTTCACAAAAAACGCCCGCAACAGCGGGCCGTACAAGCCTGCCATTGGTCCCAATCTGGGGACGTGGGTGGAGGCACTATAGCGGAATGCCCGCCGAAATGCAAATCAATCGAACCTATATAGCTGTCGGAGGGGTGCGCACCGGCGCCACTACAGGATGCCGGCGGCGGTGAATCATTTCTGCGAGTATCCAAACGAGGCCCATCGAAGCGGCGCCGAGAGTGAACGGAATGGTCGTGTCAGCGCCGACGAAACCGAACGCCTCGCTCATGGTACAGAGAAATCCACCCGCGCACTCTGACTCTGCGGCAACACCACTACCTCCCGGAGCCAGCTGACTGATATCTTGGGGACGCCACTGTATATCTTTGGAAGTAATTCCCTGCTTTTGGGCTTCCTGTGAGAGGACGCTGACAATGGAATCAATCTGCGCCTGCGACAGGCTCGCGGTGCGCGGGTCACTCAGGATTGCGCCGCGGATTGTTGCTTGTAATTCGCTCTGTGAGTTTTGCGCATGAACAAAAAGCGGTACAAAAACGAAAAACGCAAGGAGGGTGAAGAGCAAGAGCAGAGTGCGAAGTGAATGTGTGCGGCTCATAGCTCTCAGTATAGCAATACCAGAACCTATTGTTCCTGAAAGATGGGGATGATGTTGACAGTCGTGGAGCGCGTGACGGGCGAGTTGTCGAGGCCGGTACACCTGAGCGTGTATATGGTCGATCCTTTGATGGACCCGGATATCTGGGAACCGGATTTGCCGCTCCAAATGTCACCGGGCGGATTCGTACTGCTGACAGTACACGATTTCACGTTCTTCGTGTCCCAATTGACGTTCACCCTTTCTCCGCTTTGAACGAGTGTCGGCCGTACCTGCCAGACGATCACACTGGGAGACAGAACACACCCGCAGTCATTTGAACATGCTTCAATCAGGCTTGTGGAGCATACGGAATTGCGGAGCCAGAGAGAGGTCCCGACACAATACCTGAGAAGCGTACACGTCGGAGCGAAGGTACAGGTGGGATAGTTGCTTGCGCCATTCGCGCACGTGCTCGGGGGGAAGGTACAGGTGGGATAGTTGCTTGCGCCATTCGCGCACGTGCTCGGGGGGAAGGTACAGGTGGGATAGTTGCTTGCGCCATTCGCGCACGTGCTCGGGGGGAAGGTACAGGTGGGATAGTTGCTTGCGCCATTCGCGCAGATCGCAGGCTCGGGACAATTGACCCCAAAGAGGGCGGCAACCGCGGGGACATTGCAGACCGGCGACGGGTCGCACTCCCCCGCATAATGCGGAGAGGATGGACATGATGCGGGGACGATTGCGAGCCCGCTCGCAGAAGAGTCGGTGAACTGAACTTCCGAAGAAGCGAAGGGTTGTCGCGAGTTGAGCAAGGTAGCGAGAATCGCAACGGCGACGAGTACAGCGGCAAACACCCATTCTTTGTGGATACGGAAGAGTTGCGCGCGCGTTTTGAGCTTGTGCAAATGCTGTCTCATGGCTTCACACTAGATTGTACCGTGCTTGAAGCGAGTGCGAGCGTGATGCTGTGTATATTGTCTTCTACCGCTTTTTTGAAAGCCGTGATTCCCTTGTTCGCGATTCTCGGGTCATTTCCGGGATATGCCTGAAGCCAAGCTGCTTCCGAGAGTTTGGAGACGGCAATTGATGCTTTCTGCGCGGCCTGAAGGGCCTTTGCATACTCACGCGTCTCAAAAAGCGCGGTCGCGTTGGTGTTCAAAAGCCAGGGATTATCGGGGAACCACTCCAGGGCTCTTGCGGTTGTCTCCGCCGCCTCTCTCGCCCTTCCCGCCTTCAGGAGCACCCACGCATAATCATTGACGGCCGCCCAATTGGTGGGATAGAATTTCAAGAAATATTCGTAATCTTTCGCCGAGGCCGCATACTCGCCTTTGTAGCCCTCTATCAGCGCGCGGATGTAATACGAATTGGGAGCTTTGTCTCCCATCTGCGCTATCTGCATGTCAATGAGCGCCATCGCCGTCTCGAACTCCCCTTTCAAAAACGCGATGCGCGCAAGTTCGTGATAGAGATACGGGTATGTCGGGTCAATGTCTGCGGCCTTGCCGAAGAAATATGCGGCGCGCTCGATATCATACGCGCTCGCGTTGCGTGCACTAAAATGCCGCTCGCCATAGGTAAACGCGCGCACCGCTGTTGGGTCTAGATTATACATAACGCTCTCTTCAAGCAATGTATATGACTTCCATAATCCGCCCCATCCAAAAATGCCCGCCAGAATGAGAACTACGAGAAGGAGGAGTGACGCCTTTGAGGTACGCGTAGTGAAAATCATCACGAGAATCAGAGATTTGTCCAACCATACTCCCGCAGGAATTCGGCAAAGGGCGGGTGCATCTTCGCAAGAGCGATATACTCATCCTTGCCCGGACCCTCTTTTGTAGCCACCGTTCTGAGGAGAGAGATGAAGAGCCCTTCGTGCACGCTTGGTTTCTCACGAATGATGGCAATGAGCGCATCGAGGTCGGCCCTGATTTGCGCTTCGGCGGATTCGCCCTTAAGCCGATAGAGACTCTTCGCGTGAGTGATGTAGGCATCAGGAAGACGGGCGGCTATAAGAGGAATGCGTTGTCCATTCTTATCCAGCGTAGACTCGTAATATGCAACCAGGCGCTGGAGTGCCGCATCGGATTCCGCCAAGTATTTCAGGTCACCGGCTGCGGCCTCTCCGTATAAGAATGAGACCCAGAAATGAAAACGTGCTTCAGTCATATAATCAAAACCTGCTCCTTCACGGAGCGCGGTCTCGACAGGCAGAATTTCTTCTGCTTCTTTAATGACTTTGACGAGGTCGTCGGCATACTGTTTCTTTTCCGCGGCCGTTTTGGCGTTCTTGATCTTATCCACGTACCATAGGCCAACTCGGAACTTCGCCGCTGAAGTCGGATAATTCGACAAGGAGAGTTCCGCGAGGTTGCGGACGGAGTCGTACCACTCGCCGGGTACTTTGAGCGACTCAAACGGCTCGCCCGAGAAAACCTCCTTGTACACATACTTCTCCCTGCCCGCCATGATGTAGCCGAGGAGGAGATTGATTTGCAACGCGCGATAATCCGGTCGCGTCGATTTCATGTAATTCGATTTGACCGAACGGATCGCTTCTATGCGATTCTCCTTTCCTCCTTGCGAGAAGAGCGATACGTCGAGCGCTTCCTGTGCAGCGAAGTTCTCCCCCGAGGCAAGCGCCTCCCTCGCAAAGGTTACTGCGGTTGGAAACTCACCGAGTGAGGTGTAACCCACGGCTTGCTCTATCTTTGCGCTCGCGTCATCACCCCGAGAAAAAATGTCGGTAAAGATGTCCGCACGAAAGATACCCACGACGTATGAGAAAAGCACGAGCGCCGCAATTGCACCGAGGATGATTGCTAAGACGAGACCTATTTGCTTGTTATCCATAGTCACCACAGCAGTCGCCACAGGCGTCGCCGCAACCACAGCCGTCTCCACAGCTGGTGCCACCACAACTGCCGCATGTACCGCATGTACCGCACGAGGGGGCGTCCGCATGCGCGATGTTGGAGTCACTTAAGCTGGATATGCCACCTTGATTTCCAAACTGCCCGCGAGGGAAGAACATCCCGGTAAGAACGGCAAAAGCCCCAAGCGATACGAGGCCGACAAAACCAACGATAGAGCGCATCTTTCTAAGAGCCGGAAGGAGTTTCATAAGATTGTGAGCGACCTCCACATAGTACCACCATTCTATATAACCCGTGCTTGGCTCAAGGGAGCTGTGGGGAAAACGTCACACATTATAACAAAGACCTCACAAAACGTGGGGTGCTATTATGCGTGGATGCTCATAGATGCTGTACCCTTCATCCACCGCATACAAAACTCTTCCGGTGCCGTATTGCATAAATCGGTGCTTGCATTCGTTTCCTTTCTCGAGTCGCGGTTAGGGGCAAGATTCGTATACGATGGTGAGACTCTGCCGTACGGACAGGCTGACCTCGCCGAACTCGGTGACCTGGCACAATCTCTGTATACGAACGCGATTATCAAGGGCTTTCGGCGTTCGTGGCCGCTCCCCG
>Ga0209542_10019726_pt1 | contig 10766 bp, 13 predicted proteins | sample RifCSPhighO2_01_FD_184028 | JGI IMG/M metagenome (GOLD analysis project Ga0209542, IMG submission 184028) | Soil microbial communities from Rifle, Colorado - Rifle CSP2_plank highO2_0.1 (SPAdes) (version 2) | ecosystem: Environmental > Terrestrial > Deep subsurface > Rock core/Sediment ...
AGATTTCATCTCTTCTTTTTTCTTGCCGAAATAGGTATTCTCTTCCCCAAAAATCTGCTCAGAACTTACGCCGGTGATAATTACCATGGTCCGGACGGTTTTATCTAAATCTTTGTAGATCTGCGCTCCCCAGATGATTTTTGCCTTTGGGTCAAGGCTGCTGGAGACAGTTTCCACAATACGTCTAGCTTCGTCCAGAGTTAAATTCTCGCCTCCGGAAATATTGATCAAAGCGCCAGTAGCATTAGAGATGTCAACTTCGATTAAAGGGTTGTCCAATGCTTTCTGGACAGATTCATCAGCTCGATTCTCGGCATCTGATTCGCCTACACCAATTAAGGCCACGCCGCCTTGGCTCATGATGGTTTTGACGTCAGCAAAATCAAGGTTTACTAAACCAGTTCTGGTTACTAGTTCAGCGATCCCTTTCACCGCGTTAGTAAGAATTTCGTCTGCCACCTTGAATGCGGTTTGCAATGGCAAATGGGGAGCAATTTCCAATAATTTTTCATTAGGAATAACTATAAGTGTGTTCACGCTTTGTTCCATCTTTTCCAGGCCGATCATGGCATTTTCAAAACGATGCGATCCTTCCATGGAAAAAGGAATTGTCACAATACCAACACTCATTATTCCCATTTTTTTAGCTACCTGAGCAACAAATGGAGCGCTGCCTGTACCAGTTCCTCCGCCTAAGCCGCAGGTAATGAAAACCATATCAGAACCTTCAATTAATTTTTTGATATCATGCTCACTTTCTTTCGCTGCTTCTTCTCCTATCTTAGGATTGGAACCAGCGCCTAGTCCTTGAGTAAGCTCTTTTCCGATCAGTAATTTTTTGTCTGAACTGGTGTAGAGTAAGTCCTGTGCATCGGTATTGAAGGCAATCGTTTCTACTCCTTTTATGCCGGTTTCAGAAATACGATTGATGGTATTATTTCCTGCTCCGCCGCAACCGATAACTTTGATCCTGGTTTTATGCCCAGCAATCAGGCGTTGTAATTCTTCGTCTACTTCAGCATTCGCTTTTTTATGAGAAATCTGTTCAGCATGAAAATCTTCTTGATAATGTCCCATAGTTCCACCCTTTTTGTATTGTTCTGATGAAGCGTAATTTATAAAGATTGTTGAACTGAAAAATAGTCTACTTCTGTTGCTGCTCTTTCTTTGCTTCTTCTTTCTTGAACAAAATATCTTTCAAACCAGTCAACTGCACTAATTTTTGAGCAAGAATGGTGCTTATTTGCGCTGGCAATTCTCCCGGAAGTGTTACGGTTGCCGCATTTTCTTTTACTTCTATTTTCATTGCTTCAGCAGGAAGGCGCAATAAGGCGGAGAGAAAAGCGCTCACTTTTTCAGTTTGATCAGTAACTTTTCTTTTGACTGTGAATGTATATACGACTTCTTTTCCCGCCAGCGGATGGTTGAAATTGACAATCACCCTGCCGCCGGAAATACTGGTGACCAGGCCCATTTCGCCGTCGATGTCGACTTGAAGGCCCGGACGCGGCTGGACATTATGTTGTTGAAAAGTATTCATAGGTATAATTTTAACCATCTTGACATCTCTTTTTCCAAAAGCTCTTTCTGGGGACAAGGAAACGGTATATTCTTTTCCCAGTTCTTTATCTGGAAGTTGGGCATCTAATCCGGGAAGAAGCTGCCGTTCGCCTACACAGACGACTGCGGATTTATATTTTCGGTCTTGAGCATGTAAGTTATGTTCCTTCGCAATCTTTTCAGAAGTGGTATCAAAAACAGTGCCGTCGGTTAATTTCCCGGTGTAATCAATCTCTACAAAATCATGAAGCTGGATTTTTTCAGTCATGTGGTGCTGGTTTGAATGGTTATTTATAAGTTTTTTTGATTTTAAGGACTGGTGTAGTTTCTGAAAATCATTTTATATTAGATATTACTTTTCTAAAGAAAGAAACCGCTGGTTGATTGTCTTTGATTTCTTCTACTCTCACTTTGCGGATATCTGTTGCATCGTCAAGATCATCCGTGGAAGCATGATAGGTAAAGGTTAAGGATTCTTTGCCTCTGGAATCAAGCGGCAAAATACAATCTTGATATCCTTCTCCACCGGGCCTTTTTGATCTAAGATATCGGGTAAAATTAAAATATAAAGTAATACCCTCATTCTCTTCAACTGCATCATTCCATTCTGTCTCCTCAAAATCTGCTTCTTCGGGATGCGGCCATGATTCATAGAGTTCCATTCCAGTAGTAGGATCCTTTCCGATATAGCTTCGATTACCAGGATAGGAGTTTCGCAATACTTCTGGAGGTGGAATTGATTCTAAACGGAGGAAGTAGAGATATTGATTGTTGCACCAAGCTGTGTTCCCGCTCCCATATATTTTTTGCTCTTCGTATACCTCTACCCCATCGTACCAGTTATTTGGCCATACTCCATTATCAATTCTAGTAAGGTCGTCTAAATAGTGACTGAAAATCCCTGCAGCTTGGTTTTCTGAATCAGAAGCAAACTCGAAGTTCAACTGATGATTCCATTGGTTACCGATATAGCTCATACGATTTGTTACTATTAATCCTGAAGGCATTTTCATCTCTCCGGCAAAAGAAGGATCTGTATATGAAAATTCTCGTAATTCATAGCTGCCTGAATATTGGGGAAAGGAATCTCCGCAGCCGAGCAATGATTCAAGACTTACCGCCCCGATAAATGCTAACGTGGATGGTTTCATTTCTTCCTCTGTTTTAGAAATTTCATAATTTTATCTGCAGCTTCTGAAGCAGTTATGGCTGTAGTATCTATAACTAGATTGTACTGTGATTCATCGCGATGGTCAATGTTGTAGAGTTTTTTATACCGTTGGGCATCTTCTGCTTCTCTCCTGACAATTTTTTGTTGTACTTTTTTAACTGAAGTGACTACTTCTTCATTGCGAGCCCCACTTTTTTCTTTGTCTTGCAAATCCTTCCAAATTCTCTTGCCAGCTTCTTCAGGATCAACTTTCATGAAAATCTTTACTGACTCGGGGAGAAAGAAAAATTGGACTCTTCCTTCAACTAAAACATCCTGGCCTTGTTGCGCTAATTTTCGTGCTTCATCGCGGGTCTTTTCATCAACTTCCTGATCAATTTCCGGATGACTTTTGGCGTATTTGGTCAGCTCTTCGATGGTCATCCCTTTATGTTTGGCCAAAGCGCGTAAAATTCCACCGATGTAAAGTCTTTCTAATCCTAGCTTTTTTACTAAAATCTGGGCAACGGTGCTTTTACCGCTGCCGGGAGTTCCAGAAATAGTAATAATCATATCTTTTTTAAAAATTGATTCAAATTAATAAACTATTCTTTTAGCAAATCGTAAACTTTAAATAGGAATTAATTATTCTAGCCTTTGATGTTTGAAAAAAAAGAGGAACATAAGTCTGCGCAAAAGAGTAATATGTGGTTGATGCTAGTGCTTCTGGTGTTTGGGATTCTCTTAGCTGTTTTTGTTATCCGCCCAGGCGTAGTCGGCTATGGGGTTTATCAACAAGTAGAAGGTTCTAATCTAACTGTCGAAGAGTATGCTCAAAATGTTCAGCAATTAGCGCGCGATTTAGAAGTTACCAAAACTAATCTTTCATCTTATAGTGCTTTTACTGGTGCTTTAATGGCAGAAGTGGGCGATGTCACTGATCAATTAACAGAATGTAAGGTTGAGGTAGAACGCGGTAAGGCAGACTTAGAAGACGCTCAAGAAACTATTACTGCAAAAGATTCAGAAATATCTACTCTTAAGACGGAAATGGATAATAAGATAACTGAACAGGTTGCTCAGAAAACAGCTGCTTTGGAAGACGACAAAAGTGTTTGTCAAAATGCTTTAGAAGCGAAAGAAACGGAAGTAACCAACGTACAGGGAAAATATGACTTGTTAGTCAAGAATACTGCTAAAAGTGTCTGCTGTAAAGCGAAAGTTGACAATCCTCAGATTAATTTCTATGATATAGCGGATAATAAGATTGTCTGCCTGACTGAAGGAAAGAACGAGTTAACTTGTTAGGGTAGTTTGTTAAATTAATCATTAGATGGGGTTGGTTCTTTGATTTAACGAATGGTCTCGTAACTGCTTTCTTTCAATGTTCCTTTTTTGTCTTTAACCCACTGTCTGAGCCAGAAGGTTAATGCTTTGAGTAAACCCCATTCTTGATAGCGCCGCATTGAAGTGATTACTGCGGTATTTATGTATCTATATTTTCCTAGTTGGCGTAATTGCAGAGTAAGTTTTCGATGTTCTCTGAGAGTTATTTCTGGATTATACCCTTTAACCTGATGAAAATCTTTTTTCCTACAGATAAGAGCCCCGCTGCAACCCTGATAAATCTTAAATGAGTTGTAGAAATTCTTAAATCCTAAAGCAAGACGGTAAGAAAGCAGGGGCAGATCTGGTTTTGCTTTGGTGGTAGCTACGGCATACTGTTCAGTGAATTTCTCTTTGATCTTTTCTAAACTAGTAGAAGAAAGTTGGGTATCAGCATCTAAAAACAAGAGTAATTCGCCCTGGGCGTTTAGCGCTCCAGCATTTCTGGCGACTGAAACATTTGGTTTGGACAAGGAAAGAAGCCGGAATTTATGGTCATTATTTTTTTTGGCAATTTCTTCAGTCTTATCCGTGCATCCATTGGTAACGATAATAGTTTCGTAATCTTGCAAGGTTTGGGCTTTGATGCTGTCAATGGTTTTTTGCAGATATTTCTCTTCGTTATGAGCGGGAATGATGATGGAAAAATATGGAATCATTATAGATTCCCCAGAATACTTGTTTTAAAGCATTATTGGGCTGGGAAATATACGATGAAGAAATAATCACTACTTCTTGAAATAAGCTGACCTTGCTGGGGTAGTCCATTTGTCCAGTAGGGCTTTTACAGCTTGCGCATCTGGACTGGGCCAATAGGCTTTAATATAATCATGAACAAGAGAACATAATTCAAAGTAGCGTTTTACTGTATCTGGATGCACATTCACTTCTCCTTCTGGACCGAATAGTTTTGCTCCGCTATGGTTCAGGAGGCGATCAAGAGTTATCCTTACTTCCAATCCCAGATAAGTCCTATTTATTTTTGCACGAAGAGGGTCAAGGAATTCTACAATTTTTTCGCCGAATACGTCTGCTTCATCCATTTCTGTTTTTTACAAGGTCAAATAATTCGCCGCCCAAATCATTCCTGAATCGCAATAGTAAAATGGGGTGCTGAAAGGTTTTCCTTTCTCATCAAACACTTCTAAGAAATTTTTATGTTTCTCGATCAACTGTTTGTATTTTTCTTTATACTGCTTAGCACGTTCTTTGTCAACTTGCTGCAAGGTTTTGATGTATAACGGACCCATATGCATCCAAATAGCGTTACTCTCATAATTATGCAGGAATGCTTCCTGCCAGATGAAATTTGCTTCCTTTTTTCCTGTGGTATACTTCAATGGAAAAGGTTCATCCAATCCTGCTTCATGAATTTTCTGGAAGGCAGATTGCAGCATTTCTTTATCAGTGATAATGCCAAGCGCAAAGGGAAAGAGGTTAGCATCGCCGGCAATATATTTTTGGTGGCTTAAATCATCATAAAAGTAGTGGCCGTTCCAGAAATGCCGTTTGATCAATTCCGGGTAAGAAAATTTTTCAAAAGGGTTATGTAAATCCATTCCTTTGAGATCTTTCGCTAACAGGGCAACCATGCAATTGTCGTAACAAGAACTTTTTCTCACCGCAAAATCCTTGATGGAAGAAAAGTGAACTTCTGGCTTGACCAATCCAGTATGCTGGTTGATGACTTTCAGGTAAAACTTTTCTATTTCTTGGTTAAGAAACTCTTTAAATGAATAATAGGAGAATTTAGAAATTTTAATACTGTGAATCAGCCAGGGCAAAGAATCAACCGCATAGGTAGGGAAATCAAACGGTTTACCTGCCGGAGTAAGGGTGGTGGTAATTTTATGGTGCTCTTTAAAATGATTTAAAGCATAACGTAAAGTGTGATGAACTTCTTTTTGATGATGAAGATCCAAAAGAGATTTAGTGCAGAGACCAAAGTCTCGAGTCCAGAACTGGGCAAAATTTCCGGTTGAAGTTCTGAGATAACGGCCGTTCCAGCATTCTTTGATGATCTGTTCGCAGATTTCCTCTGCATCGCCGTCATATTTTTTAGGTAAAATACGGCTTTTCCAACTGGTTGCAAATATTCTTGATCCCTGGGTGAAATAATCGAAAATGGAAGCCATATTTTTATTAGGAGCAGAATGAGTTTAAAAATATTGTTGAGAAGAAATTGAAACAGCTTACTCATCTTCAGTTAACTCTCTTCATCCTATAGAAGGATTACTCAGGAGCTCATCATTAGATCTTGAGGCTGATTATAAAGCGGACCCGATGAGATTTGAACTCACGATCTATAGCTTAGGAGGCTATCGTCCTATCCAGGCTAGACGACGGGTCCGTGAAGAATTAAATTTGGAATATTGTTTTTAAATCTTCTTACTGCAACTCAAACCATCTTTAATTGGAATCAATTCTGTCTTTAACTGTGGATGGTTAAGTACTGCTTCCTGATAATCCTGGCAGCCGTCCATGGTGATGTTGTCAGCGATGATCAAGCCGCCTTTTTTGACAAGGGTAATGCAATTTTCTAAAACTACTTTGTATTTGTTCTTGGCGAAGTCGATGAAAATAATATCATAATATTCTGATTTTTCTTTTGCTAAGCGCTTAACGATTTCTACTGCATCACCTACGAGAACTTGAGCATTAATCCCGTATCTCTTGAAGTTCTGTCGGGCTTCTTCAGCGATAATGGCATTTACATCTATGCTGGTTAATTCTGCAACTTCACTTCCGAGAATGCAGCCGCTGTAACCATTGGCGGTTCCTAGTTCGAGAATTTTCTTAGGTTTGGTTTCTTTGATTTTTTCTAGAAGCCATGCTCCTTTCTTAGAACCTAAAATCGGGATTCCTCTGGTGATGCTCTCTTGTTCGAGTGGTTGGAGTTTAGCGATGATAGAATCCATGGTTTATGTCTAGATATTCACTAGCTTCTCTTCTTATTCGGTGTAATCTGCTTTTAACAGATTTGACTGATATTTCTTGGCGTCTGCTTATTTCCAGATCGGAAAGTTCTTCTAAATCTAAAGCCCAAGTCTCTACGGTCTCTTGATTTCCATAGTTGGCAAGGAAAGCATTTAATCTTCTTTCTGTTTCTCTGCCGATAACCTCGTCTTGCGGTGTAGTATGAGTTTCTCCGGATAGAATTCTATCGGAAGATGTTTGTAAAAATGCAGCTTTTTCTAATCTTTTCTTTCTGAGATGATCCCTAATTACGTTTGTAGCAATACTGTTAAGCCAGGTTTCAAAAGAAGCGCGCCCATCATAACGATGCTGGCTCTTAATTACTTTTTCCAGACAAATTTGAGTTAAATCTTCTGCATTGTGCTTATTTCCGATTGCTCTATAACATTTTCTGTAAAGAAGTGCAGAATATTGCCTATAATTCTCTGCTTCATTTAGATCAGGAATTCTAATCTCTACCATAGTATTTCAAATAAATAATTAATTATAAATCTTCTGCGGTATTTTTACAAAGTAAACTATTTAAGGACGAAGGTTTTTAATCTTTAAAAAATGTTGGAGCGTGATACAAATGGTAAATTATCTTGCAGTTTTGGTGGCAGCGATTGCTGCGTATGCGGTTGGATTTCTGTGGTACGGCCCAGTGTTTGGCAAAAAATGGATGGCTTTGATGGGTCTTTCAGAGAAGGATAAGGAAAAAGCCAAGCAGAAAGGAATGACGACAGCGTATGTTGCTACTTTTTTTAGTATGTTAGTGATGGCAGGAGTGTTGGCAAATCTAATGGGCCCTATTTTATCAGTTTTTGCAAAAACTACCGGACTTGGTGCTCTGACCGGCGCAGTTGGTGGCGCTTTTGTTTGGTTGGGATTTATAGCAACTACTCAACTAGGAAAAGTATTCTGGGAAGGTAAATCCTGGGCTTTATATGCTCTCGATGCCGGACATTACTTAGTTACGTTAGTGGTGATGGGCGCAATTCTGGGCGCATGGGGTTAGAAAGGGAGTCTTAATCTCTCTTCTAAAATACCTATCTTTTGGGACATAGACTGTCCCTCTTTTTCTTTCATTTAATCCTTCTCTAGGACTTTTTCCAGAAGGTATTTTTGAAACAGGTATTTGTTTTCTGAGCAGGCAAATTGCTGCGCTTTTTCGACAAGCCTATCAAACTGTTTATGATAGCCGAGACTTTCCAGTATGCTGCGTTTAATACGGCCGCCGATCCTGCCTTCAGTATGAAGAATATCCACGCTTACTTCATCAGTACTATTGTCACATCCTTCATCTGTGATTATAGCAGAAACATCTGGCGTGGTTAGAAACAAGTTGCAGCTTTTTCCAGAAGCTGAAGAAGTACTCCAGGTGTCAATTCTATAGAAAGCATACTGTCCCTCTATCTTAACAAGATATGCTCCGGATTCTAAATTGATTTGGTTACACTCTTTTCCTAGTTTTCTGTAGTTGTTGCTAGTAAATTTTTCGTTATCCTTCGGTGATTCTGATTCAGTTTCTTCCACTGCTCTTTCTTCTATTATAATGTTTGGGATAACTGGCTCTTTAATCTCCCTCTGCGAACTACAAGCAGACAATAGAGCTGCTAATCCAATCATTTGTTTTCTCACGCTAACATCACTTTATCATTTTTTCTAACTTTCTCTTCGACAGGAATGGTGATGTATCGGTCTGCCGGAGCGAAAGGTATCTCTTCACCTTCATTATCGCGCATCTCAGTAATTTCTGCTACGACATTTTCTGTAGTCTTTCCGGCAAAAGTAATCTTGCTGTAAATATTAATCGCATCAGTGGTCTTGATCAAAGCCACTTTTGATTTAGGATAATAATTCTCGACAACACCGATTACTTTTTGATGTTCATTATTCTTTTTTATTCTTCGTTGTCTTGGTGCATTTTTACATTCTTCAGAACAGGTCTTGTTCATATTTTTCTGGCATTCAGCACAGATTATGAATAACTTATCGCAATCCAGATTATGGCAGTTGATGTATTGTTCGCAGTCCTTTTCGCAGAAAGTACAGGAAGTAATAGCTTGTCCAATGTCTGAGACTAAGCGGTCATCGAAGACGAATAATCCGCCTTCCCAGTGGGTGTTTGGCAGTTGATTGACGTAATTGATAATGCCTCCTTCTATCTGGTACACCAGTGGAAAGCCTTGTTCTTTTAGGTAAGCGGAAGCTTTCTCACAGCGTATTCCGCCGGTGCAGTATAAAACTATTTTTTTATCTTTCACTGCCTGGAGCTGTTTGGAAGCTTCAGGAAATTCTCGGAAATTGTTGATAGGAAGTTTTACTGCATTTCTAAATCTTCCGACATCGAATTCGTAATCATTTCTTGCATCAACAATCACGAAATCTTCATTTTGTTCATACCATTGCTTGAGCTGCTGTGGTTTCAAGTGTTGTCCTTTGTTTTTTACTACATCCACTTCCGCGCCAAAAGCGCAGATCTCATTTCGCACTTTGACTACTAATTTGTGATAGGCGTTTTCTGGATGGTCTTGTTCGCGGAAAGTGAGATCCTGAAATAAGGAATTTTGTTTGAGAAAATGTTTGAAATGTTCTATAGATATTTTCTCTCCGCAGACCGCTCCATTTAATCCTTCTTTTCCGAGCAAAATTCTTCCTAAGATCTGATTTTGCTGGCAGTATTCTTTAAGTTGATCGCGCAGCAGTTCAGGATTTTCTAAGGCCGCATATTGGTAAAAGGAAATGACTTGGTATGGCATGAGAAAATGATAGTTACCCTATTTTAAAAAAGTTTGTAAGTATTTTAAACAACTACGTTTTCTAGGTAAAAATGGCCATCCATTTCACCAGAAGCTTGCCAGAGGCAATGGAAAGCATTGAGTTCTCAGGAGAAGGTTATGAATTTCCAATATACTCGATGGAAGCAGTACGCTCGCATCTCATTTCAGATTCGGTCATAGAACAATACGGCGATGCCAAATGGGCAATTGTCGATCTTCTAAATGAGGAATATGGCGCTCTCCTGTTCAATAAGTTTGATTTACATAATTGGTTGGATAAAAATAAAGATGATGAGGTCGCTTATTTTCTGAATGAAGCTGGTTCAAACAGTCTGAATTATTCTGAATACTTAGCGCCTTTCCGGTTTCATCTGTGGCTGGGAAAGAAAGGGTTTGTGATCGGAATTGAGCAGAAAGGAAAAGGGTTTAATGCGGTGAAGGTTAATGAGGGGAAATTGAAAGAAAATCAAGGCGGAGCATTTCAGTTTTTTAGGGAATGTAAGAATGCAGTTTTCTTTGATAACGCTGAAGAGGCAAGAGTAGTTTATTTGGAAGTGAAGTTTTAAAATGGAGACTATTTTTCTATCTACCATGTACAAGCTCAAACAACTTCCTGAAGACTTTGCGGTAGTAGAAATACCTTCGGTCCAAACCGAGAAGCAGGGAAAATATCTCTATCTCTGGATGAAGAAGAAAGGAAGAAACACCTTAGATGTGGTTAAAGAATTAGCAAGACAATTACGACTCAAAGAGAAAGATATCGGCTTTGCGGGGAGCAAGGATAAGCATGCAGTTACCCAACAGATGATTTCGATCTTAGGAGGGAAAAAAGAAGATGTTGAAAAAGTAAAGATCGAAAATGTTTATTTAGAATTTCGTGGTTATGGTAAAACACCGATTTCTCTAGGTGATCTGCAAGGAAATACATTTGA
>Ga0209542_10019729_pt1 | contig 10764 bp, 12 predicted proteins | sample RifCSPhighO2_01_FD_184028 | JGI IMG/M metagenome (GOLD analysis project Ga0209542, IMG submission 184028) | Soil microbial communities from Rifle, Colorado - Rifle CSP2_plank highO2_0.1 (SPAdes) (version 2) | ecosystem: Environmental > Terrestrial > Deep subsurface > Rock core/Sediment ...
TCAATCAAAAGTATTTCTTCGGGAGAAAGCGGATCTGTTTGCCGCAGTAAGGATTTGAACCTTCCTTCAATCGTGTCGGCCGCTTTTCCGGATAATTGCTGGCCGATAATTTCATGGACGATGCTTGAAAAGGTGTCTCTTACTTCCCAAGTCTCTTCCAACCGACCGTATTTTTCAACAAGCTTCTTCATAACCGGATCCTTAACAAGATGGGCATATATGTCTTTCATCTTATAGCTTACCGCTAACCTCATGCTTGAATACACGCTCACGATGCGACGCATAAATTGTTTCTGAAATATTTTCCAGATGTATAACGTCCGTGAGATTTGTACGTTCTGTAAAACAATGATCATCAGTATATTCCGGATAGTCACAATCAGGCAACCGTGACCCGTTTACCGGCGCGTTTGATTTTCCGGGAGCAGCGCAGAAGTTTTCACCATCTGATACGTACCGGTAATGAGGACATTTTTCTTTTTTACGGGACCACATAGGTCATTATTTGTTCTTATGATACGGCGCGTTAATGAGCCCGCACTTCTTATATTTATACGGCTTTCCGGTGTTTGGATTGATCGCGCCGCACGGACAGGGATCGTTCCTGCCGACGTTTTTTGATGCGCCTACGGAAGGTCTGCGGATCGATTGACCAGAGGGCTGTTGTTGACCTGACGGCAAGCTGCCTTCCGGCGAAGAGCGGTATACCGCCTGCCGCGCGGCTTGCTGGATCGGCGATTCCTGGGGTACCGGCTCCTGCTTCCGCACCTGGACGCGGATAAACTTTTCGCCGATTTCCCGGTCGATATTCTGTACGAGCAGTTCAAACATAGTAAATGCCTCGTTTTTATATTCGACGAGCGGATCTTTTTGTGCGTAGCCGCGCAATCCTATACCTTGCCGCAGGTCGTCAAGTATGGTCAGATGTTCCATCCAGTAGTTATCAATGACGTTGAGTGAAACCCACCGCACAATCTGCGGAAGCAATTCGTCACCTAGCTCTATTCGGCGTTTTTCAAACTCTTCTTCCGGTATGCCGCGATTCACCATGTATGATTTTATGTCTGTGTCCGGAGACAGAACGCGTTTACGGATTGAGTAAATCAGTTCCCGGTGTTTATTGAGCACATCGTCATACTCGACCACGCGTTTTCTGCTATCAAAATGGAATCCTTCAACCTTTATCTGTGCTTGCTCGATAGCCCGTGAAATCATGCCGTGTTCTATAGGCTGGTCTTCCGGTAAGTTAAACCGCGTCATGAGTCCGGCAATTTGCGCTCCGCCGAAAATACGCATCAGTTCATCTTCGAGCGAAATGATAAACCGGCTCTTTCCCGGATCACCCTGACGTCCCGCGCGTCCACGCAGCTGGTTGTCTATCCGCCGTGATTCATGCCGTTCCGTGCCGATGACATAGAGCCCGCCGCGATCGAGAACGTCTGCATGCGCTTTTTTCCATTCCGCCAGATGTGTCTCATATTCTTTTTTATCCTGGATTAGATATTTATTCGGCAGGGGGCCGCCCAGAATGATGTCAACGCCGCGTCCCGCCATGTTCGTCGCCACCGTCACGGCGGCACGCATTCCCGCTTCGGCAATGGTCTGCGCCTCGCGTTCATGATTTTTTGCATTAAGCAGGTTGTGCTTGATCCCCCGCTTGACGAGATAGTTGCTGATGATTTCGTTCTGTTCAATGGAAGTCGTGCCGACGAGCACCGGCTGCCCTGAACGATGCGCTTCAACGATTTCATCGGCAACCGCGCGGTATTTCGCCTCCATAGTTTTATAGATAAAATCAGGGCGGTCATCTCTGACGGTCTGCCGGTGAGTCGGGATGACAATTGCGTTCAGGTTATATATTTTTTTAAATTCTTCCGCTTCCGTCGCCGCGGTTCCCGTCATGCCGGATAGCTTCTCATACATCCGGAAGTAATTCTGCAGTGATACCGTCGCCAGGGTCTTTGACTCTCTTTGGATTTGTACTCCTTCCTTTGCTTCTATCGACTGGTGGATTCCTTCGCTGAACCGGCGTCCTTTGAGCAACCGTCCGGTAAATTCGTCAACGATAACCACTTCGCCGTTCCGTACAATGTAATGCTTGTCTTTTTTAAACAGCGTTGTCGCTTTCAGCGCTGACTCAATATGGTGGAGTGTCACAAAATCTTCCTGGTAGATGTTCGGTTTGTTCAACAGTTTTTCAACGTATAAAACACCGGGTTCCGTCAAATGTACCGTTCGCATTTTTTCGTCTATCTCATAATGAGCGGTCGGTTTTAACTGGCTGACCAGTTTGGCGTATTCATAATATTTTTCGGTCGGCTCCGTGTCTGGGGCGGAAATGATGTGCGGCGTACGCGCTTCGTCGATCAATACGGAGTCAACTTCGTCAACAATAGCAAAATGCAGGTCTTGCTGGTTCATCTGGGATATATCCGATACCATATTGTCACGAAGATAATCAAACCCAAACTCGCTGTTTATGCCGTAGGTAATATCAGCCTGATACGCTTCTTTGCGCGTGATCGGCCGGAGAAATTTTAACCGCCAGTCAGTAGCTGTCGGATCTTCATAGTTTGGATCGTAAATAAAGGATTCATCATGAATGATGGCGACGACGCTGACGCCGAGCAGGGTGCATATAGGCCCCATCCAGCCGGCGCCGACGCGCGCGAGATAATCATTCACCGTCACCAGATGGACCCCTTTTCCGGTCAGTGAATTTAAGTACAGCGGTAGTGCAGCGGATAATGTTTTTCCCTCGCCGGTTTTCTGTTCGGCAACATCCCCCTGATGGAGTACTATCGCTGCCATAAGCTGCACGTCATACGGCCGCTCGCCTATGCTTCTGCGCGCCGCTTCACGTACTAAAGCATACGCTTCAGGCAATAAGTCATCGAGCGATTTACCGTCGGCAATGAGCTTTTTGAACTCTTCGGTTTTTGTTGAAAATTCCCCGTCCTTCAGCTTTTGCATCGCCGGTTCGAGCGAGTTGATGTGCTCAACGATCGGTACGAGTTTTTTCAACTCCCGCTCATTGGTATCGAATAATTTTGAAACAAATCCTAACATAGGTGATATTGTAACATGATAGCGATCCGAATGATCCTAATTCCATCCGAATACTCCGAATCTTTCTGTGGAAGCATGTTCGGTTCATTCGGATACCTGTCGGTGAAGCAGGTATGCCCTTCCTCTTTCAAAATACAACTGGTATGCCGAACGGAGCTTTGATTTTGTTCATAGGATATACCGTCAGAATATCCTGGTTCTCCTATTTGAAATCTTCAAAGGTATACAATAGTTATTGCAAAATCAAGGGAGAGTGGTATATTCGGAGATTAGGATCGCGCGATATATACCTGATTCACGAGCGGCTTCACGACATCTACCTTCGCGAAAACAGTGTAGAGTAATTTCTCAAACTGCTTTAAATCTTTCTCTCGACCCTTCCCGCGGAGATGATTGATCATCACCACTCCGTCTTTTGACAATAACCCTTTCACCTTCTGGAAAAACGCTTGCGTCCTAAGCTTTTTCGGTACCTCCCCGCCTCTGTACAAATCAATAAGAATCAAATCGTACCGCGTACTCCAATGGTACGTACTATTGGACCGGATTCGTTGACCTTGCTCTTTTTTAATATGATTATCTATAAAGGTAAATGCATCTGCCGTAACGATAGTAACATTTTTGTGGCTTTCCAATGCAAAAAATTTCTTGCCGGTATCAATAATAACCGGATCTATTTCGACACCAACAATCTTTGCATTGGGATAATAACGGTTAATTATCGGAAGAACCGATCCGGCGCCAAGACCGAGAATTAATATATTGTTGATTGTTGATTGTCGATTGTCGATTGTTGAAATCGCAGCTTTCCATAACTTCTGAACTAGCCACCCGCTCTGCTGCAGTCCGCCGACCACCAGCTCCCGCTTGCCGAGAAATTCGACGACTTCGATGGCGCCGTTGAAACGTGAAGAAGTCCGGTAGATAGTTTGCGGGGAGAAAAAAGATAGAAAATTCATTGATGGATTTCAGTGCTATTATTCTGCTAGTGCTTCCTGTTTACTTTGATATGTTCCCACATCAGGATAATCGATAATACCCATCTCCAGCGGCTTATATTCAGGCCATTCTTCACCGAGACCGGCATAGTCTGTAAAGCTTTGAGGTATACCCCATTCCGCATCCTGATTTGCTGTTCCTTCCAATTCCAACATTTCTCACCTCCTTTCAATAGTCATAGTCATGAAAACGAACCAATAACTATTCCCATCGCGATAAGCGAAATGAGCTGGTAGCCGGTATTGATCATGACAAGTTTCATCTCCCTGCCCTGAAAGATAAAGTCGGTCATCTGTATAGGCATGACAAATCCCAGCCACATCCAGAAAGCAGAGGTGATGCCGGTCATAACCGGATCATAGTCAAATACCGCCCTGCTCATCGCCATAACGTGAAAAAGTACATACGCCGTGACTAACGAGAGCGCAAAGGAAAGCCCGTAAAGCTTTCCCATCTCTTTCTGCTTTTGGTTGATATCTTTTTCATTGATTCCCGAAAGCTTCATCCACTGCTTTGCAAACATAGCAGGCGAATACCAGAGGAACCCTACAGCCATGCTTGCGACTCCCGCTATAAGAACTGCCAGATAATTTACGGTAATATCCATTTAACTCACCTCCCGCCAAAGATGAAATCAATCGAATATGGAACTATTATCATCGAAATAATTTCTTAAATGGATAAGCCTGCTAGTCATTGACTGAATGGCTGGGCCCACGGTCTCTAAGGTGATAATGTCATGGTCAACACCGCTCCACAAACACGCCCGCTCTATACAGAGAGCCTGATAATCTTCAAATAACTTTTCCGGATCCGGTTGTTTTATGGCAAAAGGCTTGCTTGATTCTTTTGTAAGTGTTTCCATAGCAGTAATATTATTTCGCTTTGTTCATAACGTCTTTTCCCATATACTTCCGCAGTGCCTCCGGTACCGTTACGCTCCCGTCCTTCTTCTGGTAATTTTCCAGAATTGCGATTATTCCCCGTGATGTCGCAACAAGCGTACCGTTGAGCGTATGGGCGAAGTGAGTGCCAGTTTTGTCTTTATATTTAATATTAAGCCGTCGAGCCTGGTAATCGGTCGTATTTGATGTTGAGGTTATTTCTCCCCAATCATTTCTTCCCGGCATCCATGCTTCAAGATCGTATTTTTTTACTGCCTGCGCGCCGAGATCTCCTGAACACATTTCAAGAACGCGGTACGGAATCCCGAGGCTCTGCCAGAATTCCTCTTCAGTTTTAAGAAGCTCCTGGTGCGCCGCTTGTGATTGATCTGCCGCGGTATACATGAACATTTCTACCTTGGTAAACTGGTGCACGCGGTATAAACCCTTGGAATATTTACCGTATGCGCCCGCCTCCTGCCGGAAACAGTGGGAGTATCCCGCGTATTTGATCGGCAGCTCTGACGCATCAAGCAGTTCGTCAGCATGAAATCCTGCAATGGTCACTTCTGCCGTCGCGATAAGCCCTAAATCGGTATCCTGGAGCATATAGGTCTGCGCTTCCGGCCCTTTCGGCAGATAGCCGGTCCCTAAATAATACCGCTCACGCGCGACATCCGGTGTCAGAACAGGATGAAAGCCTCTCTGCAGAAGAAAATCAATGCCGTACCGGATGAGTGAAAGTTCCAGTAACACCGCGTCGTTCGTCAAATAATAGTACCCGCTTTCCGCGACTTTCGCACCGCGGATAAAATCGATCAAACCAAGCTGTTCTGCTATTTCCGTATGGCCTTTCGCCTGAAAATCAAACGATGGTTTTTCTCCCCATCTGCGGATTTCTTTGTTGCCGGATTCGTCTTTTCCGGCGGGAACATCCGGTGCCGGAGGGTTGGGAATGCGGAGTAATAACTCGTTGAAACTTTCCTCTGCGCGCTTTAACTGCGGTTCAACATCATCAAGTTTCTTCTTTATTTCACGGACTTGCTCCACGAGCTTTTGATTTTCTTTGTTCTTACGTTCTTCAGTTCTTATGTTCTTTAGTTTTGCGGTAATTTTATTCCGTTCACCACGAAGTTTTTCTACCTTTTGTAATAACTCAAGTCGCTCGCGATCAAATCGCAATACTTCGTCAACCGTATCGGGATTTATTCCTTTTGCCCGGGTGGATTTTCTATAGAAAGCAGGATCTTTACGGAGAAGGTTTATATCTATCATGAGGGAACAATTTCTAATTTCTAATTACGAATAGCAGTATATCACTTTCGTCTATAATTTATCGCGAAGTGAATAGAATAAGAGTTTTATCCCGCTTTTTTCAATAAGCGATTCGTTTCCCATAAGTCCCATTTTCATTTCCGAAAAATCGATCATATCATGCGCCATTTGATTTATTTCTTGAGGTGTAATTGTCCTTGCAAGAGCAATTACGTCATTCGGAAGCAAAATGTCTTCATCCTCAATTACGTTGCCCCAGAGCCGGTACGCAATTTCACGGGGGTCGGAAAAGTACATAAGTGTCTGTGCATCTAGGTACTTTTTTGTTCTATCTACCCGATCTTGAGAAAAACCGTTGTTTTTAATAGTTGTTAAAATTTTTATTATTTCATGGACTGCTTTAGGCAAAAGTTCGGATTCAACAGAACCGGACACAAACCATGCCCCGGCATATGGATAAGTAACAAAACGCGAACCAACGGAATAAACATATCCTAACTGTTCACGGATAATCATATTAAGATCGGACAGTATTCCTCCACCAATCATATGATTTATCATATTGAGAGTAAGTATGTGCTTCACGGTTCTTTCCTTATATCCTTTAACAGGGAATGCAATATCGAAAAGAATTTGTTTTCGAGGCTGATCGTGTACTAAAAAGGATTCAATAATTTTTTCGCGAGGATAAAGAGGATGTTTGAGTCGCCTCTTTCCGCTCTTCCACATACTCAAATACTCAAGTAAGTATTTTTTTGTCTCTCTCTGGTCAGCATTACCGGCAATCGCTATTACAATATTTTGGGGTTGAATGTATGACTTATAAGCATCTTCAATTTTCTCTTGTGTCACTGATTGTATTGACTCTTCTGTGCCAACAGCTTCTTGTGTATATGGATAGTCTTTTCCAAACAGCATTGTATACAGTTTTCTCTCATACTGATATTCCGGATTCTCTTCTTTTCCCCGAAGCTCAGAAAGAATTATTCGTTTACTCCTTTCAATATTTTCTTCTACAAAAAGGGGTCTTGTCCAAACGTCTGCAATAAACTTAATTACTTCTTTAAGGTAAATATCGGGTGCGAAAAACCAGAAGCGTGTATCAAGAGATCCAACTGCTGCATTGTACGATAATGCTAATTCTTGTGTTTTAAGGAGCATATGGTGAATAGTTGGATACGACTGACTTACGGTAAAAAGCTGATGTTCCAAAAAGTGCAATGTCCCTCGGTTTGTAGCAATTTCAAGTGAGCCGCCAGCCAACAGCCCCGCGTAAATAGCTATAGTACGTACTCCCTTCACTGGATAGATAATCACTCGAAGCTTGTTGGGAAGTTCAAAGAAAGAATAAGAAAGTTTGTTCATGAAGCTCAAATGGGATTCGGAACATCAATGAATTCGATGGCTAACCGTCCGGCGAATTGTTCTTCAATTTTCTTCCCTAATGCCTTCACCCCGAAGACTTCCGTCGCATAATGCCCGCAGACGAAATAATTCATACCGTTTTCTTTCATTTTATGCGGAACTGACTCCGACGTTTCTCCGGAAATAAAGAGTTCTACGCCTTTCTCCCGTATTTCTTCAAATTCCGCCTGATACGGCTTCCCGGCACCTGATACCACACCGATAGTCCTAACATTTTCCGATCCGTAATCAAAAGCCAGAATTTCCCGTTTGAATATCTCGCGACATCGCGCACGTAATGCGTCAAGTTTCGTTGACTTATCAAAATGGCCTACAAATCCCCACTCATCAAACAACGATTCTCCTAATCTCGCGCCCATCAATTTGATAATTTGCGCGTTATTTCCGATAACCGGATGTGTATCAAGCACATAATGCAAACTCATAATCGTTATATCGTTCTGAAAAATTAACCGAAGCCGTTTCTGTGCCGAGAGCGAATAACGAGAATTAACAGTTCGCACATCGAACCCATGGTGGAAAATACAAAAATTCGATCCTTTTTTAACTGCTTTTTGTAAGATTTCCTCGTTGAGGGACACACCGAACGTTACCACTTTAACATTTTCTCCGCCCAGAATCTGCACGCCGTTTGCCATCTCATCTTTTTGCGCAGCTTTCGCTAATAATTCGGAGCCGATTATTTTATTGATAAAGGCTATTAATTCGTCACGGGTAACCATATCATTTGTAGAGACAGGTTTCAAACCTGTCTCTACGTGAGATCTGCCATTGTAATCCTTGACGTTTATTTTCTCTATAAATTCTACACATAATGGGAAAACATGAATACTTGATAATTTTCAGCACCACGAATTTTTGTCGAAGAAAAATCTATGATACGTTTATTCTTTTTCTTCAGTGCAGGATGTCCAATCTGAATAATGTTTCTTCTCATAGAGGTACTACAATGATACGTATCATCGTAGTGGTTTATACATCTCTATCTCTTCGACATACTCTCCTCTGTACAGGATTCCGCCGGGTAATTTTCCGTATTTAGAGAATCCGAGCGACTGGTATAGTTTCTGCGCGCTGATGTTCGGCTCATAGACGTTGAGGGTAAGTATCCGGAGATTCAGGCGCTCTCGTGCTAGTCCGATAAGCGACTGCAGCATAGTTTTGCCGATACCGTCATTTCTATAAGCTTTCCGGATAGAGATGCCTACTTTCCCCACATGATGCGTCCGTTTCCTCCCGAACATGTTTCGCTCAACATGACAAACACCAATGAGCAAACCGTCACAGTATGCACTGATGACTATCAAATTTCCTTCGTTTATTCTTTTAAGAGCGTTCTTTAAAAACCGAACTTCTTCATCCCTGCTGATCTCCTCACCGCTGAATGTGATATAGGTATCTTCCTTTGATATTTCATTGATGTAGGCAAGCATGCCATCTACATCGTCCATGATCGGATGCCGCAGAATTATTTCTTTTCCGGATTTTGACGTGATTGTTTTGATGCGTTGTCCGGGTTCCATACTTTTTTGAAGCGACTAACAATTTTTTATGCAATAATTCTGGATCACGGCACTATAGACGAGCGCGGCATCTGCCTTCTCATCGTCGTTTCGAAGTTTGTTAAGTGCGGATATATTCTGCAGATATCTCTTAATATAGTCAGCAACGGTCGATGTATCGACGTTATTTACCGTAATAAGCGCTTCCTGTAAAAACCGGCCAGAAACAGTATCTGACTTTCGGTGGTACGCATTGGCTGCCCGGTATAAATCTTGGGCGATAGCCCCTAATAACAGCTTATTGCTCATACAATGACTTGAAATAGAACCGTGTTAATTCCTCGAACCGTTTTCTTATTGATTCTATCGTTATCGTATTTGTGGTGTTTCCGTCTGTCGGCCTGATATTTATAAACGAGTTGTAGTCAATTTCACGGCTGTTTATATCTATGCCGCCTCCCCAAACATCGCTTTGGCGCGATCCTTTCTGCAGTATTATTTGTTCGCCGTCGAGATGTATTCTCATTCCCGCCGCACAGACTTTGGTTTCAATATCAATAACGGTTTTTATATATCCTTCATATTCCTCACACAGTTTTTCAATTTCCTCCGGGGTAAACGGCTCTGATTTCGTAATGATCATAAGGTGAACATTTCTCCTGCGTCTGAAGATTTTATCTCACTAATTGTTTTTCTTTTATTTTTCCTCCACAGAATCTCGTAATATATTCTATTCCCTTTTCCAGTCCTTCCATAACCTCTTCGTCGGTGATTCCTTCAGCACCATCGGCAAACAGCAGAATATCTTTTGATTTCTCGGTAATTTTTGTCCGATTAGTATCACGGTAATTAAGATCTAACGTTATAACTTGCTCCTGATCAGCGTAAACCAATTCTCCATCTTGTATTATGATAGGTTTCTCTTCACCAATCGGATGCATCTGTTCGCCATCTTTTGCAAACCTTAAAACTACCGGCAATGATAATTTTGAGCTATCAAAAGCTCCTAAGCCAATTCCTGTTTCAACAACGGCGAGATTATACGCATCCACGAGCGTGTTAACTGTATATAACCCTTTTCCGAGTGCTATGCGCCTGAGCAGTGCGTCAGGGGACGGACGGCGGGAATGCCAGTCGACTCCGAAGGCCCTGAATAAATTACGGTATGCCTGAATGGTCGGCATTGAATCGATTTTCTCTAAAGTTAAACCAGAGAATTTTTCCAATACTTCTTTTTTATACGCCTCCAGTTCATCAGACTTTTTTACAACGGTAACGCTATCAACTCTTACAACAGCAAATTTTATTCCCGGCAATTTTTCATGAACGTCTGCGCTGATGTGTGAAATCACTCCTGAAATATTTTTTGGCTGTGTCATCTTATTGATTGTTTTAAGCGAACCGGTTGGCCGCAGGGTCGGAAACAAAATCACTTCTTTTATCGAGTGGCTGTTCGTCAAAATCGCGGTAAAACGTTCTATGCCCATACCCCATCCGGCGGTCGGCGGCATGCCGTATTCGAGTGCGCGAATGTAGTCTTCGTCCACCACCTGGTGTTCGGCCACCCCTTCTTTTTCCCGGCGTTCTTCCGTTTCCCACCTCTTCCGCTG
>Ga0209542_10019731_pt1 | contig 10764 bp, 14 predicted proteins | sample RifCSPhighO2_01_FD_184028 | JGI IMG/M metagenome (GOLD analysis project Ga0209542, IMG submission 184028) | Soil microbial communities from Rifle, Colorado - Rifle CSP2_plank highO2_0.1 (SPAdes) (version 2) | ecosystem: Environmental > Terrestrial > Deep subsurface > Rock core/Sediment ...
CGGGAGTGGATAAGGTGAGTTAACTTGAATGGGTTGAGTGTATAATTGAGCCAAGAATATGGAAATACTTCTCGCGAAACCAGTATTGATAGGATTGCACCTAGGAATGGCTATTTTGGGCATTGATGCTTTCTTGTGGTTGGCCGGCGAGTATGCCGCTGGTGCAATGGTTACAAGACGCCGCGTGATTGCCGCCGTTCTGGGCGTGATCGGATTCATTGGCAGTTGGATTGTGGGTGGTTATTATTATGTCAAATACTACGGTCCTCTTGTTAAGCCTGTTATCAAAGCGGGTCTTGCTCCGTGGGCGCACGCTATAGCCATGGAAGCTAAGGAGCACATATTCTTATTAATAGTGCCAGTGGCTATTACTGTGTTGCTTGCTGCGCGGGGCACAGAACCAAGTATACGTCGACCTACCATGTGGTTGGCTCTGCTTATCTCTGTTATGGGATTGGCCATTGGGGCCATGGGCTTTATCATTTCTGCCGCGTACAGATTTGGCGTAATACCGGCAGTTGCCGGCTAGTATTTATGTATAAAAACCTCAAATTAATTTGGTCGTCAGCCTACTCGGCGCTCATTACCGGCCTTGCTGTGGTGGCTGTGACGATTTACATGGAATACTCGCCCGCCTTCAAAGTAATTCTCACTAACTTGACCAGCCATCACTGGATTTCTAAAAGCCTAGGCTCAATCATTCTCTATTTCCTCCTCTGGTTCGTGCTAAACAAAATCGGTGCTGATAATAAGAACGAGTTACAAACAAGGCGCGCTCTCTGGACCCTCTTTATTTTTACCATCCTCTCGGCCTTGAGCATATTCCTTTTCTTTGTCTGGCACTATTTATTTGTCGGTTGACAAGGTATACCTCATGGGGGTATACTACAGAGTATGATACGAGTGTTTGCTATTATTGTTTTATTGTCTTTCTCTGTCATAACTCTATACGGGGCTATCATTCCCCATGAAGGCATGCACCAAAGTGGCTGTCTGTCTTCTCTCGCCTTCAATCAGCCCTGCCTCTCTTCTTCACTCGATGGACATCTTAAGCTATTTTCCATGCTTACTCTAGTTTTACCGATCATATTTATTTTTATGGTTGTTTTTTCTATATTTACTTTTAGCCTTCCTACTCTTACTTATTTTTACACTAGCTTATCGGCACACAGAGAAGGAGGGGGAGTTTATTTGTATCAACTCATAACCTGGTTATCTCGTACTGAACATAGTCCTACTATTGCTTAAGTTTTACGCTTAGCAGTTAGTTAATTCAGACTATGAAAAATTTAATTCTTGTTATTGTTTTCGCGGTTATTATTGGTGGCATGATCTGGCTTGGTAGACCAAACAGAAATATCTCACCAGAGAATCAAGTCGCAGTTTCTACCTCGGGACTTATTATCGACAAAACATTCCATGATTTTGGCACGATCAGTATGCAGAAAGGAAAGGTAAGCACTACTTATGTTCTTACAAATAATTCCAGTGACCCCATTAAGACAGCTAAGCTCTATACATCGTGTATGTGCACTACAGCCCAGTTTGTCCAAAATGGGAAAGTCTCTGAACTCTTTGGCATGCCCGGGCACGGTCCCGTACCAACGCTTGTGCGATCAATTGCTTCGGGTGAAAAAGTTGACGTCATTGTAATCTTCGATCCGGCTGCTCACGGTCCAGCTGGTATTGGCATCATCGAGCGTGCGGTGAGACTAGAAACGGTCAAGGGGATTACAGAGTTAAACTTCCGCGCCAATGTCATTCCTTAAAAAACCGGGAGTTCTTGCTATTGCCACTGGAGTTCTTGTTGCTTTGGCAGTATTCCTCAAGTGGGGATCTGGCAGCACGAACTTTATCTGGCAAATAAGTGGCGAGGGTAAGTGGCTCCTGCCACTTGTCTCATCTTCGGCCCTCATTGATAGCATTAACCCATGCGCTTTCTCTGTTCTACTTCTGACAATTGTAGTGCTTGTGGGACTTGGTAAATCTCGCGGGCAATTGCTTAAATTTGGCATGGTCTATATCGCGGGTCTCTATATTGCTTACTTCCTGATTGGCCTCGGATTGTTGCAGGCCCTCCATATTTTCAACATTCCGCACTTCATGGGCAAACTCGCCGCGCTTATTCTAATCGCTATCGGCGTCTTGAGCCTAGTGAGCGCAGTGTTTCCGTCTTTTCCGCTTATCTTCAAAATTCCTGATGTGGCGCACCGAAAGATTGCTGTGCTTATGGAAAAGGGGACATTGCCTGCCATGTTTTTGCTAGGGGCATTGGTGGGTCTATGCGAATTCCCATGTACTGGCGGGCCATACTTGGCCATACTCGGCCTCTTGCACGACACGACCACATACTTAACTGGAGTTGGTTACCTAGTTCTCTATAATGCCATATTTGTTCTACCACTTCTTGTAATTCTTGTTCTAGTCGCGCGTACAGGGGCGCTTGAGAAATTGCGTGTTTGGCAGAGAAGCGAAAGTAAGTCAGTACGTATAGCGGCCGCATTTGCCATGGTCGCATTGGGGATTATCATTTATTTTTTCTAGTTATGAATATACTCAAGAAAGTTTGCCCTATTTGCCTGCTCGTATCGAGCACATGGATTATACTTCTAGTCTTGCGTTATTTCGGGTACTCGGTACCCGAAAGTCTAATCGCTATGCTTATGGGTGGTAGTGCCGTAGGTATTTCGTATGTTCTCACTAGCAAACTTGGCAGAGAGACCGCCACGAGCGGACTCACTGCCAAGTACTGGAAGCTTGTGAGCATCCCGATTGGGTTTTTGGCCATGTGGCTCTTGTTGCACTATATGATTGATTGGTTTGTTCTCACAGCGATTGCGTATCTTGGGCTATTCATTGCTTTTAGAGGTCGAACTTTTGTTGGTTCCCAAGGTTCGACCTCGGGAGCAGACAATAACAAAATAAAAAAAATTGAACATGAACTTGAAAATTGTTGCTAGCGGGTGGACCATGTGGTGTTTAGGTGCAAAAGAAGATACAATCACTCAATAATCCCTATATGAATAAAAAATTCATATTAGTCATTGCCGGTGTTATTGCTATCGCAGGCGTTGTTTTCGTCGCCACGAATAAAAATAATGGTGTACCTTGTTCGTCACGTATTTTGTATTGCATACAATCCGATTCGAACGGCAAAGTGTATCCTGTAAATGGGCCGAGTGAGTATTCGTTTTCGATCCTGAACGATCGTGGCAGTACCATCAAGGATTTTGCCATCACGCATACCAAGCCGATGCACGTAATTGTTGTGCGCAAGGACCTCGCATATTTCCAGCATGTGCATCCAGAATTTGACCGATCAACAGGAGTTTTTACTCTCAAAAACATTACTTTCCCGGCTGACGGCGTGTATCGCATCTTTGCTGATTTTGCCACGCCTATGCCGGTTACTGTTTATGAAGACGTATCAGTGGGTGTTGGTGCGAAGTATACCGCACAAGTTCTTGGCTCGGAAACGAGAATAAAAATTTTTGACGGCTACCAGATTTCACTTTCACCTGATCAGCCGCTTGTTTCTGGAAAAGAAGTTATGCTCATGTTTGACTTAAATCGAAATGGCGCTCCGGTGACGAATCTTCAAAACTATCTTGGCGCTCTTGGCCACAGCGTCATTCTCCGGGAAGGCACCCTTGATTTTATCCATGCTCATCCGATGGAGGATCATGGCGAGCAAACCGGGGAGATGGGCTTTATGGTTGAGTTCCCCGAAGCTGGAAAGTATAAAGTATTTATGCAATTCCAGCATGAAAGCAAAATCATCACCTCTAATTTTGTCGTGAATGTCGCCAAGGGCAGTGGTATGCCCATGCCGAAAATGGACCACTCAATGGATTAAAAGAGTTATACCTCGCGTTGTTTGATTGGGCGAAAAGTGATAAAGTAAAGACATGATATCCAGTTTCCTTTCTCGCAATAGGCATTTTTTGTCTGTGGAATACGACTGCGATGAGCATGAACGCGAACTCGTACCGCTGGTTTTTTCGTTATTAGCATCACTTCTAAATTTATGGAACAAGAAACTGCACAATCAACAACACAAACAAAAAATAATCTCGCTACGCCATTAACTTGTAACGTAAAATGATTATGAATAAACAAACTATTTTCGCATTTGTTATCGTTCTGGTCCTTGTCGGTGGAGCAATTTTTTTCGGCAGTTCGCGGAAACAAGGAGAACAGACAAACATCGGCTCTGTGAATGAAGCGCTGGCCGCGAAATTCGAGGAGTTATCCCAAAACGGCAACTCGTCCTGCTCCGCTACATTCAAAGATTCAGTAACCGCCATGCCGGACAGTGCGCGACTTCAGGGTTCCTGTTGTAGTCCGATGAGCATTCATCGCTACAGCGAACAAGTTGAAGGTTTACAAAAATTCAAATTCGCTCCCAGTCAAAATATCGCAGAAATTCCCGATGATCCGTATGACATTTCCGCCGAACTCGCAAAGCGACTCATCTCGTATTACGACATAGAACTTACGCCGGAAGAACAAGCGGCGTACGACTACGCCATGCTCAATTCAAGCGAGAAAGGTCCGTGTTGCTGTAAATGCTGGCGTTGGTATGCATACGGTGGCTTGGCAAAGTTTCTTATCCAAAATCACAGCTTCACCGGCGAGCAGGTCACTGAGCTATGGAATCTCTCCGACGGGTGCGGCGGCGATAACGAACATCAGCACTAAAACTAAAATTATGGAAAACGAACCACAAATTGAGTTGAGTAAAAAAGAGCGGAAAGAACTGCATCGCGAACAACACTTTGAAGAAAAACAGAAGTTTACACAGCAACGCGCCATGAAGCGCATGACGAAAATCGCACTCATTGTTGTTATCATCGGCGGAAGTATTGGTGTTTTTATTTGGTATCTGGCGACCCGTCCCGCTATTCCCGAAGGAGAGATACTTTCACGAAGCGGCTTGCACTGGCATCCCGAGCTTGCGATTTTCGTCAAAGGAGAAAAACAGGAAATACCCGCCAACCTCGGTATTGGCGCGGTGCACAATCCCATGCACACTCACGATTCCAGCGGAGTCATTCATTTGGAATTTCAAGGCGTTGTTCGCAAAGACGATTTGAAGCTCGGCCGCTTTTTTGAAGTGTGGGAAAAAGATTTTATGGAGCTTGGCTCGACTGTTAAAATGACGATAAACGGCGAGGACAATGCCGAGTATGAGAATTACGTCATGCAAGATAAGGACAAAATCGAGATACTGTACGATTAAGTTATCCACATGGGTCAATACTCGCTTGACTCTAATACCCCCTAGGGGTATGATGTAAGAGTGAAGCACATGAACAACAAACCACGACTTATCAAGCGCCTCAAAATTATTGAGGGTCAGGTGCGTGGATTGCAAAAGATGGTGCACGACGACGTCTATTGCGTTGATGTGATAACCCAATCGCTTGCGGTAAAGCGGGCGCTATCTGGTGTGGAAGATGCGGTGCTGGAAGGGCACCTGTCCACCCACGTGGTCGAACAGATGCGCTCCGGCAAGCACGAGAAGGCGATCGGGGAAATTTTGAAATTGTATAAGCTTTCAAAGAAAAAATAATTAAATCAAAATTATGTATAACATGATGAATGGCTACGGAGGGTATGGCATGATGGGCGGGGGATTTGGAGGAGTAGTGGGCATTGTCACACTCGTCCTATTTTGGGCACTGATGATTGTCGCCATCGCCGCGCTCTGGGCCTGGTACAAGAAAAATAAATGAGGTTGCAGTAACCGTATCAAAATGATACGATTAGATAGTCAAAATGATACGATTATGATGAAAATCACCCAGAAACAACAACGGATTATTCAAATTGTCCTTCAAAAAGGTGTTTTGCAATCATCGGCAGTCCATGCCGCACTTTCGGATGGTACATCGCTGGTGACGGTAAAACGGGCACTATCCAGTCTCACGCATGCAGGTATTTTAACTTCCTCCGGTTCGGGTCGGTCCACGAGCTATCAAATCGCAGTGCTTGGGAGAATTTTCGCCGATATCGATACTCACACCTATATCACCACCGAGCCTGACAGGCGCTACGGCTTGAATCGGTATAATTTTGATTTATTGCCGCAATTGCCGGGTGAAATGTTTGCGAAAGAGGAGTTGGAGATGCTCAATACGGCGACTGAGGAATATCGAAATCGTATCAACGATCTTTCTCCAACGGTGCAAAAAAAAGAACTCGAGCGGCTCATCATTGAACTTTCCTGGAAGTCATCCAAGATTGAAGGCAATACCTACACGCTGCTGGATACGGAGAAGCTGATTCTGGAGCACCAGGAAGCAGTGGGACATGACAAGAATGAGGCACGCATGATTTTAAATCATAAGGAAGCGTTTACCTTTGTGCATAATCATGCGCGAGAATTCAGAACACTGACACGCAAAAACTTGGAGGAACTCCACAAAATCTTGGTACTCAATATGAGCGTTGCGTTTGGCCTGCGCAGTAAAGCAGTCGGTGTTACCGGTTCAAAATATCGTCCACTTGACAATCAATACCAGATTGGAGAGGCTATTGAAGCATTGAGTACAGCAATGGATCGTATGACCACGCCGTATGGCAAGGCGCTCCTCGCGCTCCTTGGCATCGGTTACATTCAGCCGTTTGAAGACGGCAACAAGCGCACCTCGCGTCTCATGGCAAATGCACTCCTCATGGCTCACGATTGCGCCCCGCTTTCGTATCGTAGTGTTGATGAAAACGAGTACCGCGAGGCGATGTTGGTTTTCTATGAAATCAATTCGATCATGTCGTTCAAGAAAATTTTCATCAACCAGTATGACTTCGCGGCCAAAAATTATTCAGTAAAATGAATACATCAAGAAACATATATCAATGCAAAGAATGCGGCATGCGTTACGCTGATAAAACATGGGCACAGAAGTGCGAAGCCTGGTGCAAAGAACACCACACCTGTAATCTTGAAATCATCCAGCACGCGGTGGAGAGTGAAGTAGTACCGGAATAATATCATGAGAAAATTACTCAAAATCGCACTATTTGAAGGTCAAAAGATTCGCAGACATTGGGATGATGCCAAGGAGCTTTGGTATTTTGCTATTGTTGATGTGGTGGCAGTTTTGACTGGACAAACAGATCATAAAAGGGCCCAAAGCTACTGGACAACCCTTAAAAACCGTCTAAAACAAGAGGGAAGTGAGGTCGTCACAAAATGTGACCAACTGAAAATGCAGGCTTCAGATGGCAAATATTATCTTACTGATGCCGCAGACACCGAAGTAATGCTTCGTCTTGTCCAATCCATTCCCTCACCGAACGCTGAACCGTTCAAACTCTGGCTTGCGCGCGTAGGCTACGAACGTCTTGAGGAAACTGCTGATCCGGAATTGGCGATCAATCGCGCACTCAAAACCTATCTGAAAAAAGGCTACACTCCGGAATGGGTAAATCAACGACTCAAGAGCATTGAGATCCGCAAGTCGCTGACCGATGAATGGGAAAAACGAGGAGCAAAAGAAGGAATTGAGTTTGCCATTCTCACTGATGAGATATCCAAGGCATGGGCTGGTCTGACTACTAAGCAGTATAAAAATCTCAAGGGCTTAAAAAAAGAAAATTTGCGCGACAATATGACCAACTTGGAACTGGTCTTGAATATGCTTGCCGAAACAGCGACGACCGAAATATCACACAAGGAACAACCCGACACATTCCAGAAAAATAAAAGCATTGCGAAGCGAGGCGGAGGCGTCGCCGGCGTAGCAAGACAAAAAGTTGAAAAAGAAATCGGCCGAAGCGTGGTTACAAAAGAAAACTATTTAAAAAACCCGGAAGATGAAAGACGTCTTAAGGCTAAGAAATTATTATCACCTTTCGACTTATGAATAAGATTAAAGCAATTTTCCTGAATATTGGTCTGCTTGCGATTTCATTTATCATCGCGTGGTTGCTTTTGCGCTTTGATAAGGTTTTTCTTGATCTCGCAAATTATCGATCATCGCTTTGGATTTCAATTGGGGTGATCGTAATTATAGTTGGACTAGTGATACGACTTTGGGCTTCGTATACCTTTTACTCCCATGGCTTAAAAGTGTTGGCCTTGAAGCCCCAACATCAGATTGTCCAGTCTGGTCCGTACAAGTATTCACGCAATCCACTCTACATAGGAATTATCTTGATTTTTCTGGGATGGGTTTTATTCTTAGGTTCAAACATAGGCTTAGTTACGGTTGCTATCCTTGCGGTATTATTTCATCTTGATCTGATCTTGTCTGGAGAAAAAGAACTTGAGCAAAAATTCGGGGAAGAGTATCGTCAGTATAAATTAAATGTACCGCGGTGGCTTTAATATTATGATTATGACCTACACCTGCCCGATGCATATGAATATTGTCCAAGGTAGGACCTCTTGCAGGATCGTGAGAATATTGCTAATATGGTGTAGTACATAAAACAACACCATGCCATATTTAGACAAAACACTGCAGAAACGCTTGAAAGCCAAACTTGAGCCTATTATTAAGGCCAGGCCTTTGTCGCGGGCGATTGTGGCAAAACTGCAAGAACAGTTCGCTCTAGAAATGACATATAACTCCAATGCTATTGAAGGCAATCGGCTTTCGCTCAAAGAAACCTTTCTTGTCATCAATCAGGGGATAACGATCAAAGGCAAGTCCTTGAAAGACCATCTGGAAGCCAAGGATCACCACGAAGCTCTCAACTATCTTTACGAACTTGTAGAGTATGGCAAGAAACACACGTTTTCGACCGTTCTTATTCGCTCGCTCCAACAATTGGTAGTGCGAGAAACAGATCCGAAAATGGCTGGCTCATATCGTAGCGGCAATGTCCGTATAACTGGGTCAAACCATAAACCGCCAGAGGCCCATGAAGTTCCGAGCCTCATGAGCGGCCTTGTTTCGTGGGTGAGTGTGCATGAAAAGAAGCTCCACTCTGTGGAGCTTGCCGCTCTTGCGCACCATAAGATTGTGCACATCCACCCTTTCGATGACGGCAATGGCCGCACGGCACGTCTTCTTATGAACCTGATTCTTATGCGTGCTGGCTATCCGCTGGCCATCATTCTCAAACATGATCGTAAGAAATACTACGACACCCTCGAACGTGCCGATAAAGGTGACTATATACCATTTGTACGCTTCGTTGCGCAAGCCGTTGAGCGATCACTCTCGTTGTATCTTAGAGCCATCGTTCCCGGCAGGGCAATCGGTAAAACATATCAAGCCCTTTCGATCATTAGTCCGCAAACCCCATATTCAGAAAAGTATCTCAATCTACTCTCCCGCGCGGGCAAGATTGATGCGCACAAAGAGGGTCGCATTTGGGTCACCACGTTAGAAGCTGTTAAAAATTATCGCGCAAGTCGATTGCGCAAAAGGGCATGATCTACACCTGCCCCATGCATCCGAATATTGTCCAAGATAAACCGGGTATGTGCCCAGAGTGCGGAATGAATTTAGTGCAAAGCGAAAAGCGAAAAGTGCAAAAGGAACATACTGAACACGATAAGCATCAAGGCCATCATACGGAAGATTTCCTAAAGAAGTTTTGGATCAGTTTGGTTTTGACAGTCCCGGTGGTGATATGGCGGGATGCCAGATGGGTGACGTTTGTGCTGGGGTCTTTTGTGTTTTGGTATGGCGGGTGGATTTTCTTGGCGAGCGCTTGGCGGGAACTGCGGGCGCGACTACCCGGCATGATGACACTCATTGCACTTGCGATTATTTCTGCATATTCGTACAGCGTCTACGTGACTCTATCGGGAATGACGATGGCTTTATATTGGGAGCTCACGACGCTGATTACGATTATGTTGCTGGGCCACTGGATCGAGATGCGGGCAGTAAGTGGCGCACAGGGTGCTTTGAAAGAGCTTTCCAAACTCATGCCTGACGAAAAGGTGAGCGTAGGTGATGTAGTCACCGTAAAACCTGGCGGACGAGTACCCGCTGATGGCATTATCGTCGATGGAGAGTCGGAGGTGAACGAAGCGATGATCACCGGCGAGTCTGCTCCCGTAGCAAAAAAGAGCGGATCAAAGGTCATTGCAGGAACGATCAATGGAGACGGTGCATTCAATATGAAAGTGACCGAAGTAGGGGAGCGCACTTTCTTGGCCGGTGTCATGCGCCTTGTGCGCGAAGCGCAGGCGAGCAAGTCGCGTTTGCAAATGCTCTCCGACAAAGCGGCGCTATATCTGACGGGTGTGGCCGTGCTATCTGCAATAATCACCGCGATTGCATGGGCGAGTGCGGGGGCTACCGTTGCTACGATTATGTCTTTTGTCGTGGCCGTGCTCGTTATTGCCTGTCCGCATGCTCTAGGACTTGCGGTGCCGCTGGTGGCCTCAATCTCAACAACCAAAGCGGCCCAAAACGGTTTCCTGGTCAAGCAACGCCTGGCGCTTGAAGCCGCACGAAACATCGAAGTAGTACTTTTTGATAAAACCGGAACACTCACAGAAGGCGCGTTCGGCGTTACCGCGTATTCATCTGATGAAGCGCTTCTGCTCGCCGCCTCGGTGGATGCGCACTCTGAACATCCAATAGCACGCGGCATTGTAGCGGAAGCAAAAAAACAAAACATTGAACTCAAAAAATCAAGCAATTTCAGGCGAATTCCCGGCATTGGCGGGGAAGCGGAAGTAGAGGGGCGTAAAGTCTTTGTTGGTCACCGGGGCGGGTCGGATATTATAGTAGAAGTTGACGGCAAGCAAATTGGCACGATTAAAGTGGCTGATAAAATCAGGCCGGAAGC
>Ga0209542_10019732_pt1 | contig 10764 bp, 13 predicted proteins | sample RifCSPhighO2_01_FD_184028 | JGI IMG/M metagenome (GOLD analysis project Ga0209542, IMG submission 184028) | Soil microbial communities from Rifle, Colorado - Rifle CSP2_plank highO2_0.1 (SPAdes) (version 2) | ecosystem: Environmental > Terrestrial > Deep subsurface > Rock core/Sediment ...
ACCCAAGCCATTGCCCTTCCTGAATCAATGACCCTATTAGTGAAGTACACATATTCGTCCATGCTAATAGGCTTTTTTAGTGTCATTTTAGCTTATGCCCCTCATTTTTTTCCAGATAGCTACTGCTTCATCATAACTTAACCATTGACGAATTATCTGCTTATCTGCCACTACAACATTAACACGATTTGTACTTTGCAATATGTGCTCTCCAACTACGAGGAACATATTTGCATCTGCAGGGAAATATAAGCGCACAAGCTGCTCTTCACGTGCCTTGTTCAATAAGGTAGTGATAAATCCAGGGTTCTGATGGCTGAAACCATTATGATCCTGCCGCCAACAGACAGAAGTAAGGATGTAATTAAGCGCTGAAACAGGGGTGCGCCAAGGATACTCTTGACTTGTTGTGATAAACTTCAAGTATTGACTTACCATACTATCAACAATAGGCAAGAAAGCCTCATAACTCGGGAAAATACCATGCCTGCCAGTTAAAACATAGCCTTGAAGCCATGATTGCAGAGTATGCTCACTTAACATTTCCATGACTCTTCCTTCTGGAGCGAGTGTTTCATCGTCATTAGAATGTGGCCAAGAATATGCTCGGTTTGTGACACGCAAAACTGCATCGAGGCGATTGCTTGCTAATTCATCTGGACTCATAATTCTGAAATTCCGCGCAGCAGAATTTTGAACCATGACTTCTATTAAATATTGCGCAAAATTTGCAGTACTGCTCGCAGTCAGTGTTCCAGGTTTCTTTAACTTGACTGCGTATGCACGTGCATCAGGCAATCTTAATTGTACTCTTTTATCTCCCCCTATGGCATGAGGATTTCCTCCAATGCTTGCTGCTCCCTGAGGCACGAAACGCATTAAAGAAGTATCAATCTTCCCTTGTGGAAAAAGTTTTTGAGGGTTATACTTTCGCAGCCAACGCTCTATTTCTTTCAAAGATTGTTGGTTTGTCTTAGGATCTTTGATTGGGACTTGATGGCTACGATAGCTTCCTTCTATACGCTCCCCATTATGGCTCTTAATACCTGTCCAACCTTTTGGAGTTTTAAGAACAATCATTGGCCAACTCCGAACCACTTTAATTCTTTTCTGATGCGCCTTTTTTTTGATGTCTTGAATCATAGCATGCGACTTCTCAAGAGCGGTTGCCATTTCGTTATGCGATGTCCCAACGAAAAAAGGAGTGTAACCATATCCTATAAACAGACTGCGCAATTCACTATCGCTCATTGTACCGTAAATGCTTGGACTGTTTATCTTATAACCGTTGAGATGTAGTATTGGAAGTACTGCTCCGTCGCCTGCGGCATTGAGGAATTTTATACTATGCCATGCTGTTGCAGTAGGTCCTGTTTCTGCTTCCCCGTCTCCGATAATTGCCGCAACTAACAAATTAGGATTATCAAATGCTGCGCCGAACGCAGTACCTAATGCGTATCCCAACTCTCCACCTTCATGGATACAACCGGGCACACCTGGATTAAGATGACTTGGGAAACCTTCTGGCCAACAGAATGATTTGATAACTCTGCCTAAGCCTTCTGTATCGCGAGTTAAATCAGGATAGTATTTCTGCAAACTGCCTTCGAGATATAAGTGTGCAAGAACAGCAGCGAATCCGTGACCTGGACCAGCCAACAATAAAATTTGCTGTTTTTTCTTGAAAGCGAGAAGGTTTAAGTGAGTGTAGATGAAGTTTATGCCTGGACATGTTCCCCAATGTCCTAGCAAGGCATCTTTAATGTCTTTCTTTTGCAAGGGCCTTTCCAACAGAAAATTATCTCTAAGATAAATTGCAGCAGCTGCAATGTAATTAGTTGTTGTCCAGTAGCGTTCTGCCCACGCTAGTTCCTCTTTTTTAAGCACCATGCGTTCTAAGTTATTATTGCGGATAGCAGTTATATACCTTTCGCTGACGAATCATTTCTCAGATAAGACTATTTGATTATTATTGGAGAAGATTGGTGATAAGCTACCAGAGCTTCACGCATCTTCTCATGAGATTCAGAATATAAAGTCATAAGCTTTTCGCCTTTGTGTATTCTATATCCGATATGATGCTCAAGATAAATTCCCGCACCAATGTCAATAGGACAACCCAAGATAGAGGCAATGCGATTTATTCCCTTATTGTCTATATGTCTAATAATTCCACCCCGTAGTGCGCTTATTGTTTTATGAAGTTTGGCAACTTTTAAAGGTTTATTCGTTGCACCCTGTGCTGAGATAATATCTTCAAATTTTTTGGCGGCTTTTCCTGAATCAAGAATAGCTTTTGCCAACTCTTTCCCTCTGCCTTTTTTTTGAGTATTAGTGAGTTCTAGTATTTCTCCTGCGAGATAGAGTGATTTATCTTCCAAGTCACTTGGTGACTCTCTACGATGTAAAACCTTCAGTACATCAATCATCTCCAGCACTGGACCAATACCATTACCTATAGGTTGACTTCCATCCGTAAGTAGCACACGCATTGTCAACCCAAATTGCCTGCCAACATGAAAAAATTTATCTCTCAGAATTACACCTCTCTGTTTCGTTACTTTCGCGCCATTACCATAAGGAATGTCAATTACCACATGCGTGCTTCCTGCAGCAATCTTCTTAGAAAGTATTGAAGCAATTAGTTGCGAGTCAGGGTCAAGGCGAAGAATACGCTCGATACGAATTAGTTTGTCATCTGCAGGCGCAAGACCGAGAGAACCGCCCCATGCAAGGCAAGCACCGTTCTCTTTTACTATTCTTTGCAATTCTGAAGAAGAGAAGTCGACGCGTGAAAGTGTCTCAATCACATCTGCAGTGCCCGCTGCAGAAGTAATCGCTCGCGAAGAAGTTTTAGGCATAACAATCCCTGCTGCTGCACATATTGAGACAACTATTGGAGTAGTCCTGTTTCCTGCAACTCCTCCGATACAATGCTTATCAGCTACTAATTTTGAAGACCAACGAAGGACTCTTCCGGTATTGTACATGGCTTCAGTTAAATAAACTGTCTCATTATGAGTCATGCCATTGCGATATACTCCAACAATAAACTCAGAAATCTCTGCTTCTGTTAAAGCGTTGTTAATTATATCATCTATTATTATCTGAATTTCATTTTTTGAAAGCTGTTTGCCATTCATCTTCTTAGCGATATAAACTGCACTTCTTGGACCAGGCATAAGAGTGACTTCTACATATTCGCCGCTTTTTACAGATAAATAGGAAAGAATATCTTCAGTAATGGCGACTTCCCCTTGTTTGATAAAGTTAGTCGCTAAATCAACCCTCGCCTGTATTTTAGAGCCCTTCTTTGCAATCTGGATTCTGTCTCCGACATTGATGTCTGCTGCGCTTGCATCTTCATGACAAAGAAAAGCTATTGGTCTGCCTGCATCAAACTCAAAGTTTTTTACTTGTAACCGCATTTACCTACAAAATTTAACTTAGTTTTTATATCTTCCGTATTTTGAGCTGTGTTTTATAGAAGATAGTTCTCAAAGATTAATGTAGCAAGCTACCTGTGTGAGTGGCATTTGTAAAGCGATTGAGATACCATGTAATATGATTATCTGTACTCCACAATAAAGAAAGATTGTCAAAAGCATTTAACCAATCTGGATCGATGTATCCTATACCGATCCCTCCGCTACGACTTCTTTCTAAGTATTGATTTAGCGGATTAGATAGACCTTGCTCTCTGCTGAGTGCAGGTATTTGCAGTAACGAGGCGCTAATTGGACCTTTGATAAAAAGTTCCCTACCCCTTCCCCCTTCTGCTTCTTGACAAGGCAATTCACTATGTAAAGAAGTGCGATACTCAAGAAGCAAATTATCGAAGTTCTTTTGTGCTACTGCAAATATTGGGACAATGGGTTCTGCAGCAAGTTTAACAACTCTCTGCACTTAACAACGGTTTGCCTATAGGATATGAGATATTAAGCAGAGAAACAAACCAATTTGCATATGCGAGCGGAGAATGATGTTCTTCTACGGTCTCTAACGAACGTGCAATATTATTGACTTCTTCTATTTTCTGAACTGTTCCCAAATCATTATACTCTTTTGGCACATACTGCAGATAAAGTTCTTTCGGTCTTTGCGGAGGATTTCTAGAGAGTAACTTAAGAATATTAAACATTCTACTCTCCTTCGTTCTCGATTATTGCCGCAGAACGCATAAACATATCATTGATTATTTTCTCTTTTAAATGTGCTTTTACTAGACCATTGCTTACATAAAACAAACCTTGTCTTGAGGCTACAATGCCTCAGATGTAATTAGATGAGCGCGCCAACTCATTTTCTGCAGCATCCCAAACTTTATAGATAAGACCTTCTTCTGTTCCGGATATGTCCTCTCCTGCCAGAACGAGCTTGTTGTTGTAGATTGCAAGCGAATCTAGTGTATACTGATACTCATGATTCCTAGAAAAATACCCTTTATTTAAATCTTTCTCTTGTTACTATTATAAAGTAATATCTTAGATACATAAAGTCTTATTAATCTGATTCTCTTTATTTTATTATGCCTCTGCCACTAGCATATATTCAAGAACGCCTAAAAGAGCTTGACAGTTGGGCTATTGAAGGCGCAACTGATTTAGTAAAAGAATACCTCTTTGACAGCTTTATTGAGTCAATAGATTTTGTTAACCAAGTTGCACAGATTGCCGAGAAACACCAGCATCATCCCACTATCTTAATAAACTACACTTCTGTCAGGCTTACATTGACTACTCATAGCGAGCATGCGCTTAGTGAAAAAGATTTTGACCTTGCGAAAGCGATTGATAGCATAGATAAACCTCATGTTTAAATATAGATGAGGATTCCTGAATTAATGATAAGTATTCTCGCATTTCTGCTAATTGCGCTTGCGTTTCCTGTCGGGTTCTGGATTGCGTGGCTTGCTAGAGATGAACTTACTTCTGGAAGGAAATGGTTTCGTATCCTTGTAATTGTAGGAATTTCAATATTAATTATGTCTCTCTATTTTCGTGAGTACGCTACCGCCGGAACAGGGGCAACGATAATTATTATTGCAGGCATCGCGTATTGGAAAAGCTTTGACAAAAAATGGGCAAAGAAAAAATTCTGACCTTGATTATTAGGTAAAAATTTTATTATTAAGAAAAAACCATTATTAATATCAAAAGCACGATGCGCCACCCCTGCTTAAAAGCAAGGGTTTGAATAAACGCCTTTGAGAATGCGAACGCAGAGCATTATCGAGGTTCCCGACATAAAGACTTATAAACTTTATTCCATAAGAAAATTATAGGGGCTGTAGGGTAGTTTAGTTAGCCTTCGAGCCTCGGGCGAAGAAAATAAGAATAAACTAATCTCTGCTCCTTAAATGGTTTCAGAGCATGCTCGCGACCCAGGTGCGAATCCGGGCAGCCTCATTAAGCCATGCACATAAAAGATATCAAGAATTTTCCTCAAGCTCATATCTTCCTTTTAAATATTTCAAAACGATGTTTCTGCTCATCAGCCCATAATCTTTCTTTCTTAGAAGAAGCCTCCTTAGCAACAACACTGAATATTTTCAATGCAGAACAAAAAGCATTATTTATGGTTGTACGCTCATTTTGCCGAGGTTCAATTGCATTAATTGAAAGCAAAGAAATATATCCCCCATACAAATTTCTACCCCACATACTCAAAAAAGCAAGACGCTCAGAAGTAATCTCTTCACGACATAGTTCAACGTAATGATTCAAATAGTCACGACATCTATTGAGATAACGATGTTCTGGGTCCATACGATGTGCTAACCTCAAAGTATGCATACTAGGATGTAACTTCTCAGTTTTTAAAACTTCTGCTATCGCAAACCAATAATAGTTCTGCTTAAGCAGTAATTCTATCAATAATTGCCAGTATAACTCCTAAAATCATCAGGATAACAACAATCCATCCTGCAGCCATTGTAAGGACATCAGGGAACCAAGGAATACTCAAAGCACCAGAAGTCATACCAAAACCTACTGCCAATGCAACTAAAATACCAGTAATCCACATAGCTATCGCAACGAGTGTTGCCAACGCCCGACCAGTCTGTTGTACTGTTTTTTCACGTACCATTCACACCTCCTTTATAAAACATAGATATTAGATTATTTAAACGTATTCTTTAGGTAACTTCTTCCCATTCTGCATTTGCAACTCTCTAACTGCGTCTACAACTCTAATATCTGGCGACAAAACAAAAACATGGTCCTCTTTAGATCTAATTGCCCGATACAATCGCTGCAAAAACTCCCTATAGGCTTTGTCGCGGTAAAAGTCCCAAAAATAAGTCTCATGAGTACGCTTGAGGACTTTCCAAAATATCCCGCTAACATTGGGGTTAGGATATTTGGTGAAAACAACAGAATTGCATATATCTCCAGGAAAATCCACTCCTCGTGCACATTTAGTTGTAAAAAGAATTGGAATCTCCCTTGCCTTGAATTTTGCTATTTGCTTCCCAGTTTTATCTTGCCCTTGTTGTACAACGAGTTGCTCCCGAGTCATAATTCCTGAAAGACCATATAATGAGCACTCTTGTTCAGTCGGAAGGTCATCATATGCATGTACATGCACAAGAGTTGGCTTACGCGCTTTCTGAATTGCAGAAGTTAAAGACTTCACATATTGCTCTCGGTATCCCTTATTAGCTGTCCTTTGTGAATATCTGCAATCCAATTCTTGCCCAGTCTTATGTATCTCAATAGTCCCTTGCTGCAAAGTCTCGGCTTCAACAATCTGAAAATCTTTGATGCCGAATATCTCATGCAAAATCTTACGTGAATGTAAGGTTCCTGACATCAAGACTAAAGCACTGCTTTTCTCTTGTAGCTCTGCAAATTTCTGGGAAAGATTAGTAGTCACCAGATAAACTAATAAATCAGCTTCATTTCTACGATAAGTGACATAAGTGTCGCTCATAAAATCTTTAAAAGTAGCAGCCACATCAAGTGCAGTATTAGCATAATTAAGTTCATCGATTGATATTTCAGCAGCAAGCTCAGGAGATTTTAGCAATAATGAAACAATTTTAGGAATTTTAGTCTCCCCACTTTCAAAAATCTTAGACTCGTCAATGCCGATGGCCTTCACACGCTGCTCTTCAAGCTTTATTAATGCAATAATCTCATCTATATCGTCTCTGACATCCAAACGTTCAGGATATAACTGCTGAAGTGCACTCGTCAAACGACTAAGATTCAACTCTTCCTGAGCTGAAAAATTATCTAAGAATTCATCAGCCTCATCTATAATATCCACTTTTGTCTCAGGTCTCCTGTCAAGTGCTGTCTCAATCAAAAATTTTGCAGAATTAAAGATTATTACATCCGCGTCAGTATAAGCTTGGTACTGGTCATAGTAAGAGCATCCCTCTTTTCTATGATAAAATATAAAATCCTTACCACATAAACCAGTGTAGAGCTTTTTACGCGCATCTTTCAAAGGAAGTTCATAATCTGCTGGAGCAATTGGACTCCAATAAGGATTAGCTGGAGCAATTGATATGCGCTTGAGATTCTTTGCCGTTGGCTCAACTTTATGAGATATTAAAGGATTATCTAAATAATAATCACGAAGCATCTCAAAGTTTTTGTCAGCTATCTTTATAGTATCTGGCAAGAACGGGTCTGCACAACTAACACCTGGTTTGATAATAGAATCATGATTTTCACGCCCTGTAATCATCGCAATGCTCAAACGATGCCCATCGGGTTTCACCAAATATTTTTTCTTAGTGTAATCATCTTCATACTGTCTTTGCAAACCCTTCACAGGAACAACTATCGATGCCTTCCCAAGCCGTCGAGCAATATTCAAAGCTATCGCAGACTTACCTGTACCACAAACACCGTGTATAAGAACAATTTTCTTCCCCTGATTAATCAACTCAACAACCTCGTTTACAACATCTTCCTGTGTCTTTCCATTTGAAAAAGCGAGGGGTATGAGTTTTTTGCCATCATTATACAAGCTCCATCCAGAATCATCAAGAATGGGTTCAATTGTGCGCTGCTGCTGCAAAAAACTCAATGAATCAGAACGCTTAAGCGTTTCAACTTCGTTGTCAGATCCATCATTACCAGAATCAGGATTACTGGCCCATTGTACAGAATTATCGACGCCAACTAACTTTCCCTGTGCATTAAACTGCAACCTCTTCTTCATCTTATTTCCGAAGAAGACAACTTTATAAGTATTTCGTGACAAAAAAAAGAAAATATTCTAATCTCTCTCAACCTGCAAGGAATTTTTCGCTGCAGATATAGTAACACGATTTGGCACAAGACGTTTAATTGCAGAATCAAGAGTGGCTATATAAACTCCTTTTTTTCCCTTAACAATAAGCCCATCATCAACCTTATTTTTCCCAAGCCTGACCTTCTCAATTTCCTTAGATGAAAGTAAAACAATAGCAAAGTCAATGGCAATTCTACTATCATGATTTACTTTCAGACGAAGGTCTTTAAGCTCCTCTATGACTTCACGAGCAACGAGCACACGGAATCCAAGCATTCGCAACTCATCAATAAAGTCAATTTTATTCTTCACGCATGTAATAATAAAATTACTGTCTAATAAAACTTCCATGATTATTAAGTTAAATATACAATGGAACACAACTATATTAAGTTTGCCATATAAGAATAAGTCCCAAAGCTAACAATATTTATATAGCACAAAGCTTACAGGTCTATATGGAAGAGAGTATGCATCAGATTGAGATTCTAGAAGCAACAAGAAAAGCAGTTATAGAGGATAATGCCCAGAGTCTGCGCGATCTTTCGAACCGAACAATTCATAGCGCATCTTATATACAAGACAGCGGCAGTATAGTGCTAGCAGTTTTGGTATATACTCTTAGCAAACTAATCGAACGGAATGCTCACGAAAAAATAAAGAACTGGAAGATATTTACCAAAAAACTTGACTCGTGGTTTGCTCTAGCGATACAAGCCTTGAAGGGAGGCAATCAAACAGCATATGAATCATATCTTGAACAAACACGCAAGTCTCTGACAACAATATCTCTAAACGTCAAGCCTTACGTGCAAGAAGTCCTCCACAAGGCCTCAATAAATAAAGCATCACGTATTTATGAGCATGGTATCTCGTTAGGAAAAACAGCGCAATTGCTAGGGATAACCCAATGGGAGCTTGCAGAGTATACTGGACAAAAACATGACGGAGGTTACACGACAATTGATGCGCGCCAGCGTGCTAAAATAGCCCTGAATTTCTTCTCATGATATCTATAAATGAAGTAACTCCCTCTTGTAAGAAAGAAGTTGAGAGCTTTAAAAAAATTGAATGGTCGCTTTCTGATAAAGAGAAAGAGTTTGAATATAATAAAAAAACATACGAACGCATAGCGATAGATAAAGAAAGAATTGCGGGATACACAAAATATGAGCTTCTTGGAGGAACGGCTTTTCTTAGAGAAATTATTGTAGCAAAAAATGCAAGAAAGCAAGGAATTGGTAAGATGTTATTAGAAGAATTTGAAAAAAGAGCCAAGAAAGAAGGATGTCATAGATGTTTTCTGGAAACAAGTAAGAAACATCGAGAAGCATTAAAGTTTTATAAGAAAGAAAAATATAAAATTATAGCAAAACTCAAGAATCACAAGTTCTATGTCATGTGGTATATTTTTTCAAAGGAGCTAACATGACCAAAGTATTAATTTTTGACTCAGGTCCGCTTATCAATCTCTCCATGAATGGTCTGCTAGATATTCTAGTTCGCCTAAGAAAAACATTTAATGGAAAATTTATCATTACACCATCTGTAAAGCACGAAACAATTGACCGTCCAATGAAAGTGCAAAGATTTGAGTTAGGAGCAATGAGAATACAAGAACTGCTCCAGCAGGGAATACTTGAGCTTCCAGAATCTTTGAAAATTAACAATCAGGAATTGGAGCAGATAACTAATCATCTCCTTGAAAAAGCAAACCATGTAATACAAGTAAGAGAATCATGGGTGCCAATTGTCAGCGAAGCAGAAATGTCCTGCCTAGCGCTTGCTTCTCTTCTAAAGAAAACAGGTTTCGAAACACTTATTGCAATTGACGAACGTACAACAAGAACCCTTTGCGAAGACCCTTACATACTAGAGAGAATAATCAGCGACCGCATGCATCAATGGGCAAAGGTGAAAGCCGCAGACCTTTCTGAGTTCAGAGAATATGAGTTTATCCGCTCTTCTGAATTAGTCTATGTAGCATACAAGAAGGGAGTACTCGGATTGCAAGGAAAACAAGCACTTGAAGCAGTGCTTTACGCAACAAAAAGCAAAGGTGCAGCAATTTCATATGAAGAGATTGAAACAATAAAAAAGATGTAAAAAATGGTACTTGAAACCTCTCTGCTAGTTGACCTGCTTCTCTCACTTAGCATTGGTGCGATTATGGGTATTGAAAGAGAAATAATGCACCAAAAACAAGAAGTGCGTGATTTTGGAGGAATAAGAACGTTCATACTAATAGCACTTCTTGGATTTATAATTGCATACTTAGCAACAGAGATTTTACATTCTACTGCCGCGTTTCTTCTAGGATTCGCGGCATTCATGTTGCTAGTAATTACATCTTATATACTGATTGCCTTGAAAACAGGAAGAATTGGCATGACAACTGAGATTGCTGCAACGATTGCTTTCCTTCTGTCCTCCCTATTAGTATGGGATACAGAACAAAAATTCAATTTGATTGCCGTAACTCTTGCAGTGATAGTTGCAGCATTGTTAGCC
>Ga0209542_10019734_pt1 | contig 10763 bp, 4 predicted proteins | sample RifCSPhighO2_01_FD_184028 | JGI IMG/M metagenome (GOLD analysis project Ga0209542, IMG submission 184028) | Soil microbial communities from Rifle, Colorado - Rifle CSP2_plank highO2_0.1 (SPAdes) (version 2) | ecosystem: Environmental > Terrestrial > Deep subsurface > Rock core/Sediment ...
CTTTGTGTGCGACATTTTTTTCTTTTTTATGGCGTTGTGGCTTACGCTGGTAGTGCGCTATGCGGAATTGCCGGCTCAAGAGCTTTTGATGAACCACCTTGCTCCTTTCTCGATTCTCTCCGTTGCATGGGTAATCGTCTTTTTTATCGCGGGTCTGTATGAGAAACATACCCGGATCCTTAAAAGCCGCTTGCCGTCCGTTATCTTCAACGCGCAAGTTACCAATAGTATCATCGCGGTACTCTTTTTCTACTTTATTCCGTATTTTGGCATTACGCCAAAAACAAATCTTTTTATTTATCTTTTTGTTTCCTTCGCGCTTGTTTTGCTTTGGAGGTTGTATTTGGTGCCGTCTCTGGGTTTTAGGAAACGGGAGAATGCCATTCTTATCGGAAGCGGGGAAGAGATGAAAGAGTTGAAGGAAGAAGTCAACAACAATCCACGATATAATCTCAAATTCATATCATCGGTTGACCTCAACGAGGTTGACTCACTTGATTTTCAAGATGAAATTCTCAACACCATCTACAGCGAAGGAGTATCATCCATTGTCATCGATCTCAAAAATGAAAAAGTTGAGCCGATCCTGCCGCGTCTCTACAATCTGATATTTTCCAAGATAAAGTTCATTGATAAATACAAGATTTACGAGGATATATTCGACCGCGTCCCTCTTTCCCTCGTGGAATACAATTGGTTTTTGGAAAATATTTCTTCTTCTTCGCACGCCGGGTATGATATTGTGAAGCGTGTCATGGATATCACACTCTCATTTTTTCTTGGCGCACTCTCTCTTGTTGCATATCCTTTTGTTATCATTGCGATAAAGCTTGATGACAATGGCTCTATATTCTTCACCCAAGAGCGTGTGGGGCAGAATAATAAGATCATTAAGATCCTTAAGTTTCGTTCAATGACTGAAGATGAGCCGAGGCACGTGACGAAGATCGGGGAATTTTTGCGTAAAACGCGTATTGACGAATTGCCGCAACTCTGGAATGTGCTGCGCGGGGACCTCTCTCTTGTCGGCCCTCGGCCGGAAGTCCCCAGTCTCGTCAAAGTTTATGAAAAGGGAATACCGTATTACAATGTGCGCCATCTCATCAAGCCGGGACTTTCGGGGTGGGCGCAGTTGTATCATCATAATCACCCCCACCATGAGGCCGATGCGCATGAGACCAAGGTAAAACTTTCTTATGATCTGTATTACATCAAAAATCGATCGCTTATTCTTGAGCTCAAGATTGCGCTTAAGACACTCAAAGTGCTTCTTTCGCGAAAGGGTATCTAGATTATTTTTTTTAAATACATGACATTTAACATAGTTATATTTCAATCTCTAAATGGATTTGCACAATACGAAGTATTCTCTTGGCTCATAGTTTTCTTTGCAAACGATTTTGGTTTTTTATTGCTTGGTGGACTGTTAGTTTATTTGTTTACACACAAGGATCAGAAGAAGGGCGTCCGCGATGTCGTTGTGGTGATCACTGCCGCGTTGGTCGCTTGGGGATTAGCGCACGCGATTAAATATCTCTATCCGCATGCGCGCCCTACGATATTTCCCGGAACCCACGCACTCTTGCCGGATAATGACTCATCATTTCCTTCAGGGCATGCGACTTTTTTTTCCGCCCTTGCGATGGCGCTCTATTTTTACCATAAACGCCTCGGACTTCTCTATGCATTTGGCGCGCTGTTGATAGGGCTTGCTCGTGTGATGGCAGGGATCCATTGGCCGATAGATATTCTCGCAGGATATATTCTCGGTGGAATAATTGGTTTTATTGCGTATCACGCATACCAGCGATTTGAGCCATGGTTCGAAAAAATATATAGAAAAATGAATTTTTGAGATAATATAAGAGCAATGATCAAGGTTCCGGTGTTGTCGCATAAGAAAAAGAATAAGTCAGGGTTCATTCTCGGAATCTTGTTTTTTAGTATGTTTTTCAGTTTCGGAATAAGTGAAGTTGAAGCGGCACCAATCAAAATCCTATCAAACTCTCGGCACGCGATGGACTATATCGGAAGCACGATAGATCAGCTTCTTGGCAGAGCACATAATCCTGTTACCGAGTTTGTCATACACAGCACAAGTATGAGCGGGTCTGTATACTCTGGCTCCATCTCTGAAGCCCTTTCCAGCGCAACAAGATACGATGAATCCGGCGCCGCAGTTTCGTCGCAAGCGCCGTATCATATATACACCTCGTCCTTTACAGGATATTCCGGTGATTTTAGCACCACCAATTATAATCTTTCGGCCACGTATGACCTTGCGGATAATTACGCATATATTACAAGTTCAAGCGGCGCCGCATGGTTACCCCCGGCATTTCGCATTGCTCCTAGTGTCGTGCCTTATACAACCGGTCCAGGCATTGAATGGGCGCTAGACCCGGGAATTTTTGCTTCCAGTTCTTTGTCAGCGCTTACTGCAGCGAACTCAGGAATGGTGGCGGTGCTTCGTTTTAATCACCCACCGTGGAATTGGTTTGATACGAAGGCGGCGTTGCGGCAGACGGGAACAAACTGGACAACCGGGTACAACAGCTCTACTTACGGATTTGGACAGGTTAATTACACCACCGCGAATGCACTAAGTGACAATCAAGTATTGTTGCAACCGCCGCCAGTAGCAACCAGCACAACCGGAATATATCCGCAGATCACCTTTACGGTGTACCCCTTCAAACAAACTCGTCGAGTTAAAGAGGTGTTATTCCAATTTGCAAGCAACCCCGGATTTCAAGCGAATGAATTGACACTTGCGGAAATAGAAGTACTTGGGGGCACCAAGATCACCGAATATACTGGCACCACGGCGACAACCACAATACCACTCTACGGTGCCGTGACAAATGCCTATTTTGTTTGGTTTACTACTGACAACAGCACCGACAGTTCTGCGAATTTCTCTCGCATTGACACCTACAATGTTTTAGGACCCTTGAGTCAAAGCGAAGTCCACTTTAGTTCCACATTTAATATTTCTTCTCCGGCGAATAACGCGATTTCTGCGACAGCGTCACCGACGTTTACCTGGGGAGCCGCCGATAGTTACCTCGGTATTTCTAAATACCAATTATTCATCGACGGCGCTCTTGATAAGGACAATATTACAGGAACTTCGACAACACCGACGGGAAGTCTTTCAGATGGTGCTCACACGTGGTACATCAAAGCATTTAATGGCGGCGGAACCTCCACTACTACGACATCAACACCTACCCTTAACGTTATTTCCGGCTACGCTTCCGGGTATACGTTTTATGTAGATAATGTACTTGGGGGTGACACAGGTGTCGGATCGCAGGCAGCTCCCTGGGCAACGCTCACTAAGGCGGGACTTACGGTCAACGCAGGAGATATGGTGATTATTACTAAAAATGCGAGCACCCCCTATCGTGAAACACTCACTCCCTTAAACAGCGGCACCGTAGGATTACCAATCACATTCCGCGGGGTTGATGTGAACACCAAACCGGAAATATGGGGGAGCACTGATGTATCAAGTGGATGGAGTGTGTATAGCGGTGGAAATGCAAATACATATCAAAAGTCTCTCACGACCCAGGCACAAGTTGTCGCCGCAGGACCATCAATCATAAATCTCACCAAGAAAACACAAGGAGCTTCGGCGGCGACACTTAACCCCGGAGAATGGCAGTGGACTTCCAGTGTGCTTTATTATCGTCTCGATTCCGGAGAAAACATAAGCACGCTTCACATTGAAGCCGGAGCGCGGTCAACCGGTATTTCAGGTGGTAGCTTTAAAACATATAAAAATATCATTGTGCGGTATGCGAACGTGAACGGTGTGAGTCTGGGGGGAAATTCAATTGCGGAAGGTTTGGAGATATACGATTCTGGCTTGGGAATAAATATTGGATCCGGTGCAACGGCGAGATATTGTATAGTGGCTGGGAACAATTCATATGGGTTTTGGAGCCAATACGCTAGTCCAATTATTTATAATTCTCTTGCGTATGGCAATGGAACATCCGGTTTTGATTTTGACGTTCTTGAGAATAGCAATAACGCAACGGTTAAAAATAACACCTCATCTGGAAATATGGGCTATTCATTCTTTTTTAATTATTATTTCAATACACCATCAGCATTCACCTCCTCAAACAACGCGTGGGATATCGCCGGCGATAGCCGCTGGGATACTCACAAGGGAACGAACAATCAAGAGTTGAAGGATTCACTGTTCATAAGTACGAGCACGCGTAACTTCCGCTTGGAGCAATTCTCTCCCAACATTGATTCCGGTATCGCAATCTCCAGCCTCACCACCGACATATTAGGCAACCCCATCTACGGTACTCCCGACATCGGCCCTTACGAATACCAGCCGCCGTATACCATCACGGGAAGCGGTATTCCTCTCAACGGCAGTTTGCGTGTGTACAAAGACGGCAAATATCGCATGACAGTCGCCACATCAAGCACTGCTACCGCAAGTCTTTATATCACCCCGGCAGACAGTTTCTCTTCAAGTGACTACAGCGAGTGGCTCAATGTGACCGTGAACACGTGGAACACATCGGGCGATTACACAAAATCATGGACCGAGTCTTCATCTTCCGCAGGCTCCACAGTCCATACCGTGGGAGATCTCGCACCCAATGGATTTTATGCGGTGAGTGTGGACGGGACACGGTATGCTCAATTTCGAGCCGATAGCGGAGGACAGGGAACATTTACGTATTCAGGAGGATATTCAACCCACACCTTTACTATCGCGCAGGACTTATCTATCGGTAATGGACCCATTGTCGGATCGGCGTTTGTTATGCCGTCTCCGCAGACAATGCAAACTTCTAACAATACTTCGTCTTCAACAATCTCTGTTGCTACAAGTACGACTTTTTCAATTACGGCAACCACTATATCTTCCACAACAAAAACAACACCGGCCCTTCCTCCACAAGAGCAACTTATTCAACTTCAAACGAAACTCGTCATACTTCTCAAGCAGCTTGTTGTTCTTCTTACGGAGGAGTTGCAAAACATAACAAAAACCACCATGAGGAGCACTTAAAGTTTTAAGGTTATGCACACTAAAGATTATGTATAGGACGACACCCTGATATAATAATATAAAAGAAATCTGCATCTTTATATGTTGCTATCATCTACACGTCGTATCTGCCTTGTCTTGCGTACACATTTCATCATTTTTTTTCTTGCATGTGGAGCCATTATAGGATTTTGGGGAAGCACTGCTTTTGCGCAAACGTCAATAGATTATCGTATTCCCAACCTAACCTTCACGGCGAATCCCACAATTATCCAGTACGGACAATCGACGCTCCTTTCGTGGAGATCTACAGACACAACGTCATGCACATCTTCAGGCGACGGAGCTTCATGGGGGTGGCCAAGTGTCCGTGCGACGAGCGGTGCACAACATACACCCGGGCTAACTACGACCCAAACATATACAATGAGTTGTATGGGACGAGGGGGGACAAGAACTTCCTCTGTAACGGTAACCGTGCTACCACCAAAAGTTCCTATTCCGCCAGGGATTCAGTCAACCACTGATCGGATATGGGCAGAATATGAAAAGGCAAAAGGACATATTGCATATACGCAACTCAAAATGCTTGAGAAAAAATATGGAGTTGTGCCAACAGCACTCAAATCCCAGAAAAGTTCTTCGAGCTATTACCAATACCAGTCGTCCTATTATTATCCTCCACCAGAGGGGTACACAATTCTTGATACTGTCTATAAGATTCCCGTTCTCGGTTATTCGAGTGGGGGATCTTTTGCTAATGAACTAGATTTTTTGACTGGCAAATACGCCGCAAACGAAACATTGCAACTGGGAAGTATCACCCCACGCCGCTCGGTGGGAATCGGCGTGCAAGATGTCGCTGTCTCATCCATTACGCGTCTCTCGGTGAAGTCGCACCCGTGGGACGAGATGATAGGACGCCTTGATAAGAAAGCAGAAGTTCCCAAAATCTTTTCCCTTGTTCCAATAGACGACTTTCTCGTATACTTTCAAGGACCGCATTCCTTTGATGCGCTTGAAGCCGCACTCAAAGAAATGGTCTCTCTCGGCGATTCCTTTTTTGATATGAAGGACGTCATAGGAATAAAGAAAGAGATCGCGACACGTCTTGGTATTTCTGATATAGCGCGCCTCGAGTCTTTAGCGGGGGAATTCGTCTTTGTTTCCGAAGATCTTTCTTTTGTTCCTGGTACGGACTACGCGCTTATTTTCGCTCCAGAAAAAAGGGATACCTCTGACATCGCAACGCTTATAGAAAGCGGTAAAAGCTTACACGGAAGCGTTGGAGAATATTATGTTATTGCCGGTTCAGACCAACTCTTCCAGCGAATCAAGAGAGCGCATGAAGGAAAGACGCGTTCCATGTATGAAGCAAAAGACGCAAAGTATGCCCTCTCGGTACTTGACGAACGCCGCGACGGATTCATTTATTTTTCGGAGGATTTCATCCTCAAATTAGTTGGACCAGAATATCGCATTAACGCGGGGAGGAGATCAGAAATACTTCCCAAGATGAATACACTCCAGTATTCCGTGCTCGCCTACAAAGGCATTACAGGAGCATGGCCCACCTCCCTTAAGCAAATAGCGCAAGAAGGATATATTGATACGGCATACATAGAAGGACTCACGCAAGAAGGGTTTTCAGTTGACCCTGACGGTCGGGTGCGACATAAAGATTGGGGAACGCTTTATGATGTACGTAGTATCTCTAGTGTGAGCATCAATAAAGTAACGCGCGCTGAAGCCGATCGCTATGACAGTTTCCGCGAAGGGTATCAGTCGTTTTGGCGTGAATTCTTTGATCCCATTGGTATTGCTATTACGGTGGGAGATCATATTTATTTCCACACGATTATCTTGCCGCTTATCGATGAAAGCCAGTACCAGATGGCAAAATCTTTCACGGGCAACACTCCCATGCCGTTTGATGGCGTACGTGCTCCCCTTAGACAAAGTCCCATTCTCTTTCTCTCGCATTTTAACTTCGATAAGTTTGTCACCGATGTGCTTTACGAAAGTCTTGGTGTGGCGAGGGGGAAAGGGGCGACTGCGGCTGCGCAAGCGAACCTTGCAAATATCAGGGCATGGGCTGAAATTTACTATGATAATCATAAAAATTCATACGGTACAGCAACCACATCATGTGGAGGAGGACTGTTTGCGGACATAAATATTACGCAAGGCATAAAAGCGGCTGAAAAGGCGGCACAAGGCACTGCTATTTGCCGAGCGACACCGCAAGCATATGCGCTCTCCCTTGAGATCAAAGAAGCCGCCGCGCATTTTTGTATTGATAGTACGGGAGTCGCGGCGTTTACAAAAAGTTCGATTGTTTCAACTGTGTGCGGACAGATGCTCACCCCCGCCGAGCGCACCCGTCTTGAACGCGAAGCGCGAGAACGCGCCTCTGCAGGCAATTCGGAGGAAGAAACACAGAAGAAAATTAACGAAGAGTTGTGGAAAAATCTCAATTTGGAAAAGAGCGGGATGAAGAAAGAAGAGTTTAATCTTTTTGAGATGATAGGAAACGAAGTTCAATTTGGCATTGGGAAGGATTTACCATTCGAATTAAAAAGCATTGCTGATTATGATGTGTATGTTGCCGTAAAGCTCACGGACACAGAACGGATGAAGAAGTTTATTAATACGATGTATAAGTCTGTTGCCAGTCAATTCCTACACGGAAATAGTTTTGGATTTTTCAGTATTTCTTCTGACGAACCGCTCAAGAATACCTATCAGGGAGTAGATTATTACGTTATCCCGACGGGATTCGTAAATCTCTATTATCTCTACTACAACAATTATTTCTACGCGACAATAAGTCAAAAGGGAATTAATAATTTAATAGATGGTGTTGCAAATAAAAATAAACAAAGCACACTCACGAGTCTGCAAAAAAGAGCAATTGATTATATTGGCGATACACACAACATGATGGTGACAGCAGATCTCACCTCGTATAGCGATTACAAAAAACGGCTTATTGAAGCATCGATTGAACCGGGGTATTATCTCGCGTCGCAAGCACGATCATTGCGCGCATATCTGGCTGATTATTATTCCGCAAAAAGTTTTCTTGGTGGTGGTAGCGTGGAAGCACGGGAATATTTTACGCTTCCCGATGCATTCAGGGGGCTCCCTCTTATCGTGGGTGATAAAGAAGTGTTGTTGGGAAAAGAAAAATACTTGTTCGATGAAATTGATTTCGGAGATTTTTCTCGCGGGTATTCTTATGACTACTATGGTATGTCATCAACAAAACCGAATACCGATACAACGAAAGACAAGAAAAAATTTAGCGATCTTTTTTCAGAAGAAGACAAAGCACGCATGCTTGTTGACTCCGATAAGTTTAAAGGATTTTCAGTCGGATTGAGTTTTACACCAGAAGGGCTTGATGCAAAAGTTGCGATAAAAAACCCACTTGTGGATACGCTCGACAAACGTTTTCAAGGTGGAGGAAAATCTTTGGGAGGGTTGAGCGGGTATATTGTCTACGGTGCTATTGGCGTGGGAGTAGTTCTTATTCTTGGCATAGGGGGGTGGCTTGTGATTCGTATCCGCAGAAAAAGAATTGCTACGCCGCTCTTTCAAGGAATTATTTCAGAAAAAGAAGCAGAGCCACTACAACCCCTAGGAGTTCAGGAAGAGATAATTTCTACGAAACAGACTGAAACCCCTATTAATCCATCTGTAAATTTTGAGACAAAAAATATTACAGAAAAGGGAAATATCGGAGAAACACAACCACTCTCTTCTATTCAGAGTTCATCCCAAGACCCCCTTTTGGTGTACATTAGATCTGCTCGTGCAACAGGGATCTCCGATGTGATAATTATACAAGAACTCCAAAAAGCAGGGTGGTCTACCGGAGATATCACCCGGGCGATCAACAACTAACGGCGGTAGTTATCTTTGGGGTTGCAAAACACCAAGAAAACCATATAATGGGCGAGATACTCTTATGTGGAAAACGCGCCTAGCAGCAATAGTGCTTTTGGTAGCCGGTATAGGGATCGGCTATTTTGTTTATGCCTCTGAAGTGGCTCTTCACGGTTCTCGTGTTGTCCCCGGAAGTGCCGCGCTGAACAGATTTCCCTTTAAGCTCGGTCTCGATCTTTCAGGAGGAGCTCATCTTATTTATCGCGCCGATCTTGCTTCTACGACGCCTTCCGAGCGGAAAGATTCAATGGACGCCTTGCGCGATGTCATTGAGCGACGCGTAAATCTTTTCGGTGTTGCAGAACCGCTTGTGCAAATTGAGAGCGGGGCAAGCGACCGCGAAGGCAGACTCATTGTAGAACTTCCCGGGGTTACTGATGTGAATAAAGCGATTCAATTGATCGGAGAAACTCCGACACTCGAATTTATGAAGGAGAAAAGCAAGGAGGAAATAGACGCATATCAGAAAGCGATCGAAGCATTCAAAAAAGACCAAGAGGCAGGGAAAAATCCCCCAATCACAGCAGAACTTCTTGCGGGTCCCTATGAACAAACCGGCCTCACGGGGCGTTACCTTAAGCGCGCGACACTTGAGTTCGACCAGACAACTCGTGAACCGATCGTAAGTCTTGAGTTCAACGAGGAAGGCGCCGCACTGTTTGCAAGTATTACGAAAGAGAATGTCGGTAAAACGGTTGCAATTTATCTTGACCGCAATCTTGGAAATTTCGAACCAATTTCAGCGCCGGTTGTACGCGAAGAGATCCTCGGCGGCAAGGCGCAGATCACCGGCAAATTTACTCCCGAAGAAGCGAAGGGGCTTGTGGGGCGGCTTAATTCCGGCGCGCTTCCTGTGGATAAAATGGAACTCCTTTCTACTGAAACGATCGGCGCGACACTCGGCGAGAAAGCTGCTAAAGACGGCGTGAACGCCGGGATGTATGGGCTTGCTGTTGTTGCCATTTTTCTTATTCTTTGGTATCGCTTGCCGGGTCTTCTTGCGGTGATAGCGCTCGGTATGTATGTGGTGATGATGCTCGCCCTCTTCAAACTTATTCCCGTAACACTTACTGCCGCTGGTATTGCCGGCTTCATTCTCTCTATCGGCATGGCAGTGGATGCCAACATTCTTATTTTCGCGCGCATGAAAGAAGAACTTGCGACGGGGAAAACCGTGAGCGATGCGATCCATGAAGGGTTCCATCGCGCATGGCTTTCTATTCGTGACTCTAATATCTCAAGTATCATTACCGCAGTGATTCTTTTCTGGTTCGGAACAAGCTTGATCGAAGGCTTTGCGCTTACGTTTGGAATTGGTGTTTTGGTTAGTATGTTTACCGCGATCACGATCACGCGAACATTCCTTTTTGCGCTTGGCGTGCAGGAAAATACTGGGGTTGCCCGATTCTTTTTTGGAAGCGGGATCCTAAACAGCTTCTTAGCTTCCCAAGCTTCAAAAGCTTCCGAAGCTACTGAAGCTACCCGAAGCTAAAAGCTAAATTTATGTTTATTGTAAAATACAGAAAAATATTCTTTGCAATCTCTGCCGTACTCGTCATTGTGTCGATTGCCATGGTCTTCGCGCGAGGACTTAATTTTGGCATTGATTTTAAGGGCGGTTCACTTACAGAGGTAAGTTATAAAGATATTCGACCGGAGACTCCGGAACTGCAAACTGCCGTTGCCGCACTCTCACTCGGTGATGTACGCATTCAGCCAGCAGGAGAGCGTGATGTCATCATCCGCACAAAAAGTTTAAGTAACACCGAACACTCCTCAC
>Ga0209542_10019736_pt1 | contig 10762 bp, 8 predicted proteins | sample RifCSPhighO2_01_FD_184028 | JGI IMG/M metagenome (GOLD analysis project Ga0209542, IMG submission 184028) | Soil microbial communities from Rifle, Colorado - Rifle CSP2_plank highO2_0.1 (SPAdes) (version 2) | ecosystem: Environmental > Terrestrial > Deep subsurface > Rock core/Sediment ...
AGTAATGAGGAAAAACAAACGTAGCGAATCGTTCGCAAAAGAACAACTTTCTTCTGCTTGTCCTCTTTTTCCTTCTTTCCCTTTTCCTCATTACTGCCAAGGTCACCGACACTGGGCTTTTTCTCTACAAATCATTATTCAACATCCCAGGATTTTCCATGTTTCGAAACTACGTTGGGCAGTTTGCCTATGTTTTTGTATTCTTCTACGCACTTACCTTTGCGTATGCGCTCTTTTTTCTTTTAGAGAAGCTTAGAAAACCTTACCGTCTTCTTTTCACACTCTTGCTTGCGGGTCTCATCATTGGTACTGCTTCCCAATTTATCCGAGGCGATATGACCAATTTGATTATCAATCCAGGTGGAAAAAAAGAAGTCAATATCCCCATAAAAATGGACCCGGAATACGAAAAGGTCTTACAATACATCCGAGAAGACCCTATTGACGGAAAATATCTCACTCTTCCTTTTACGGAAGCAGGTCTGCAGATGCTTGCAGGTACAGAAAATGGTGCGTATATGGGACCATCAACAATTGCCTATCTTGCCGGCAAGAAAGACTTTTCGGGATATCAAGTACTTACACCATTTAGTGAGCTATTCTTGCGTCTCGTTCGTGATCGTAATTACGCTTCTTTAAATCAATTATTAGGACTTCTCAACATTAGATACATCTTTTACAATTCTGACCCCTACATTTACGGTGAGAATTTCCCAGGTCTTCCATATCAACATGTCAATATGTTCATGCCATCTGATCAGAAATCGTACAGAACTTTAATAGAGCAACTTCCGATCGAGGATAAAAAGGATTTTGGCTCGAAGTATCACCTCTATCGGCTAAAGCAAGATACTTACTTGCCTCACATTTTTGTTACGCCTTATATCCTTACCGCGTCAATCGATGAAATTGAAAACATTTTATCGCTCTATCCAATTACACAAAAGCGTATCGCAATAGATACATCACAAAATGGTATTAGCAAAGAAAGGCTTTTTTTACAATCAAAAAAGATAGATGTATACACGAGGATTAACAAAAATTTTCCAATACCCGTTCAATATCCTTTTGCCAAATGGAAGCCTGATTCGCTTGTATACCCTCTTATTATTTTTAAAGAAAACTACCGGCTTAAGAAATTTTTAGCATCAGAAGATTCGCATATAGATGCGAATCTTCTTTTCAGTGCAAAAAGGATATCAGAACTTGCTAAATGGGAAGGCGGGTTTCATATAGCTGGAACAGCAAGAAATAGAGAGGAGCTTCTTTCATATTTTCAAGAACCAGTTCTCTGGAATATAAACACATGGAAAAGAAATTATGCTACATGGGAGATTGCCTTATCTCGTTATATCCAAAATCTTGATGAAGTGCTTGCTGTCATCGAAAAGTCAAAGAACAATATTGGATGGAAAATCGAAAAGAAAAGTAAAGTGTATGAAGCTTTAGTAAGTCACTATGGACTTTTCAATAATATCATCTACAGTAGCGATAGATCAAAAAAAGAAAAAAACTATCTATTCGGCCTAGTAGATGCAATTTTTTCCTACTATAGTCAGAAGCTTGACTACAACTCATTGAGCCCTTCGACGTTTGAATATACTGTGCATAATCCTTCTGAACAAGCCTCTTACCAAGTGTACATGAATAGAGGAACAGTAGGCGATATAGATATAGCCAATGCAAAGCTTACATTTGGTGATACAATACTTCGTCCACAAGGAGAACCGACGTCCTCTTCTCTTATAGACTTTGGCAAAATCCAATTACCAAAACAAGAGAAAGTATTCTATCTTTCATTTCCCCGAAGAAGCATTGTATCTGATCAATTATGGGATACAACTGATTCAATAAAAGCTGCAACTGAGTCATCAGGCTTTACTCTTCAATCATTCTCTTCAAAGGAGAATAAGGGCTTAGATCTCAAAAGCGGCTTCATTAAAGTTATTCAAGATTGGGAACAGAAGAGTCATTACCTTTTATCCTTTGACTATAATACGCATGGAGACAATTTTGAGATGAGTCTTTGGTTGAAACAGAAACAAAATAATGAAAGCCCAAGACCTAAAGAGTATGCAGCTGTTTTCTTCGAAACAAATAATACTAGAGAATGGCGTACATTCAATGCCGTAATAGAATCTCAAAATATCGAGACAGGGATATTTCACATAAAGGCAAAGAGTAAGAAAGTAGCTCTTTCACAGATTGATGTTAAAAATTTTCAAACGGTAAAGCTTGCCGCGCATCCAGAAATTATTTTTAAGCGAGCAGATGATATTTTAAGTACACAAAACGAAAGAGACAATAATAGTCTTTTGGTTAAAGAAATACCCAAAATACTATTTAAAAAGATAAATCCTACAAGGTATGAGGTACATATTACAAGGGCGAAGCATCCATATACGCTTGTTTTTCTTGATGGGTTTAGCAAAGATTGGAAGTTATTCTTGCGTGAGGACGCCAAAAACATGGCCAATACGTTCTCAGTTGAGCGTTTTGTTGGGAGGATCGGTGCATTGATAGCCGAAGCGTTCGTTAAAGAAAAAACTTCTCAGGAAAAGATAGTCGCTACCTACTTTAATGGAGATATACAAGAAAGAGAACATAGGAATGTCTTTTTAGATACTGCGACATTTGAAATGTGGGGAGCAAAACCTATTGCAGATGATAGACACTTCCAAGCCAATGGTTACGCCAACGCTTGGCATATAAAACCAGAAGATGTCGATGGACAAGAAGATTACATCTTCATTTTGGAGATGACCTCACAAAGAATATTTTATATAACCTTTGCCATTTCACTTCTTGGCGTATTTTCAGTCATTACTCTGCTCGTTTTTTCTTTCATTAAGCATGAAAAAAATACAAAATAGCGTTCTTATCGCATTCCTTTTATTCATTATTTTTCTGGTATTTCGTCCATGGTTTACCACTGCGGAGATTATAGGAGGAGATTGGCCGTATTTTTTTGGTGAATCAATAAGGGAATTCACACTTTTTCCTCCTGCCTGGAGCCCGGGGCATGGCAATGGATTGGGTGGGTCAATCATAGCTTACAATATAGATCAATATCTCTACTTCACTGCCTTCTTTTTCACACATATTTTGCACATTCCCTGGGTTTTTGTTTACAAAATCTTTTGGTTTGGACTCTTTCTATTTTTATCCATTTTCTCAAGCGGATATCTCGTAAAATCAATGATTCCGAGATCTAGGTCTTGGCAAATTACCGTAGGTTCTCTTCTTTATACGACAAATACGTATATTTTGATGGTTGTGGCTGGTGGGCAAATGGGAATAGCTATTGCATATTCCATTGCACCACTTGTTCTAACAAGTTTTATAAAAGTTATAGATACTATCCTCTCTTCAAGTCGAAATATCAAATATCAAATATCAAATATCAAATACGCAATAATTGCTGGTTTGGTATTGGCAGCTCAAATTATGTTTGATCCAAGGATTGCATATTTGACAATAGGCGGAGTAGTACTGTATTGCATATTGCAATTAGTTTGGCAAAAAGCAACTAGGAACAATCCCTTCTCTCTCTTTATTTTTACCGTAATTCCTTTTGGCGTTGCGCTTCTCCTTAATGCTTATTGGCTGTTGCCTATTGTTGTGACTAACTCAAATCCAGTACCGGAGGGTTTTTTTACGACGGAAAGTTTACAGTTTTTTAGTTTTGCAGACTTTTCGCATGCACTTGGCCTTCTTCATCCCAACTGGCCGGAAAATATATTTGGAAAAACATACTTTTTGCAACCAGAGTTTTTGCTTTTGCCACTTATTGTTTTTAGCAGCCTGCTTTTTATATCAAAAATCAAAAATCAAAGATCAAAGATACAAATCAAAAGTCAAAAGTTTAACAATTTAATAATGAAACAATTTAACAATGAAACAATTTTATTCTTCGCTCTCCTTGGTCTTATCGGAGTATTTCTTGCCAAAGGGGCGAACCCGCCATTTGGTGAAGTAAATATATGGTTGTATGAACATACCCCTTTTATGCAACTTTTTCGTGATCCAACAAAATTCTACCTATTAGTTTCGCTTTCTTACTCGATTTTAATACCTTTTAGTCTAGTGGAAATTTCAGAAAAAGTATTAAGTGTAAAGTATAAAGTATTAATACCTGCTGCTTTATTCATTTTTTTGCTATTTCTTATTCGTCCAGCAATCCTGGGTCAATTTGGAGGAACGTTTGCCAAACATGAGGTTCCAAAAGAGTATGTAGAACTTAAGAATTTTCTTGCAAGTCAGCCTGAGTTCTTTCGAACGCTATGGATTCCAAAACAACAACGATTTACCTATGCATCAAATACGCACCCATCAATAGAAGCAGCTCCTCTTTTTTCCAAGGGAAATCCTTACGCACCATTTATCGCAACCAATTCGGCAGAACTCATTAGTTTTCTTAAAAATTCCAAGACGCAAAAATATTTATCTTCTATTGCGGTTAAATATGTTGTTGTTCCTTACGATTCTCTGGGAGAATTTTTTCTGGAAGATAGGAAATATAACGAAAAAGAGAGAATAACTCTTGAGAAATCTTTGGATACGATAGGCTGGTTGAAAAAGCAAAAAGAAGGCAGGATCACGCTTTATGAGGTACCGTCCTATGAAGACCGCTTTATACTTCGAAACACAGGAAAATTATCTTATCGAATAATAAGTCCTTCTCTATATGCTATTTCTGTTTCAACAATAGATAAGAATAATCTTATTTTTTCTGAAAATTTCAATCCATATTGGGTGGCAAAGATTAATGGTGACAAAATTTCTTCTGTTAAAACGAAGGAGGGACTCAATAGTTTTTCAGTGCCTTCCGGAGAGTACACACTGGAAGTTTACTATTTTCCAGAGCAATATTATTCGTATGGGCGAGTAATTTCCCTAGTAACCTTATGTATAGCGATTATGACAATTTTTATGCTAAAATCTAAAAATTATGCAGTATAAACATGTTTTGGTTACGGGCGGAGCTGGTTTTATTGGGTCTTTTTTAGTTGACTCACTGATTAAAAAAGGATACAAGGTTAGAATTTTGGACAACTTGGAGAAACAGGTCCATCAAAACAAGATCCCTTCTTATCTAAATCAAAAAGCAGAATTCATCAAAGGAGACGTAAGAGATTATGAGGTTTTTGAAAAAGCACTGTCTAACGTTGATGTCGTATTTCATTTAGCAGCCAGAGTAGGGGTTGCACAATCAAATTATGAAATCAAAGATTATACGGATACAAATATAGGAGGAATGGCAAATTTATTTGATATTATTGTCAATAAGAAAAAGAATATTAAGAAGGTGGTAATGACAGCATCCATGACAAGCTATGGCGAAGGAAATTACAGATGTATGTCTTGTGGAGTTGTTAAGCCGGATCTACGCAGGGAGGATCAAATGAAAAAGGGTAGATGGGAATTGGAATGTCCGAATTGTGAGTCCCTGATTACTCCGGTTGCAACAAAAGAAGAAGCAAGCGTAAACAACAACAGTATTTATGCTTTGACAAAAAACGTACAGGAGGAACTTCTTCTTTTTCTCGGCAAGTTATACAAAATTCCCGTTGTATCGTTGCGTTGTTTTAATGTTTATGGTCCTAGGCAAAGCTTAGCAAATCCATACACAGGCGTTACAGCAATATTTATTGCTCGTTTAAAAAACAATAAGTCTCCTGTAATTTACGAAGATGGTATGCAAACGCGAGATTTTATTTCTGTTCACGATGTGGTAGACGGACTAATTAAGGTAATGGAGGGGAGGAAAGCAGATTATCAGATTATGAACATGGGTAGTGGGACTCCTATATCAATTACGGATATAGCAAAGACGTTAGCGCTACTTTTGAAGAAAAATATAAAACCAATTCTCACTTATAAATTTAGAAAAAATGACATTAGAAATTGTTTTGCAGATATATCTAAGGCGGAAAAAATACTGGGTTGGAAACCAAAAATTACCTTAAAAGATGGAATGAAAGAACTTATTACCTGGTCAGAACAGGAAGAATCCAATGATTTATTTGAAAAAGCGGAAAAGGAGTTACGAGCGAAAAAACTCTTATGACGAGCCTCAATAGGAATACTAGCGTTCTTATCGCAACTTTTTCTGTTTGGAAAAAAGAGAAAAGAACCTCTCTTAATGGGAATGTAGAACCGTTGCTTGATTTTTTTGTGCCAAAAGTAAAGAGAACAGTTCTTATTGATCAACCATATCCAGGTAGCGATATGGTGATGCCAAGAATTGAAGTATATGAGAAAGGAAAGAAATCAGCCATTTTTCGCTCCTCAGCACTCCTTTACTTGCTATATCCGTTTCTCAAAATAGTAAACTATCATGATACGCACCCGTCATTTAAGATACGAGATTTTTTTTCTATTATTGATTGGTGCTTAAGAGACACAACTGTTTTTGATTACTTCATTGGTTTGGAAGCAGCAAATGCAATGGCGGGCATATTTCTTCGCAAATTTGGAAAGATTAAAAAGGTTATTTACTATGTTTCTGATTACTCTCCACAAAGGTTCAGAATAGGAATTATTAATACGCTTTATCTTTGGCTTGATCGCTTCTGTGCTTCGCATGCAGATTTTATCTGGGACGTTTCAAAAGCAATGCAGCCTGCTCGAATTAAAGCCGGTCTTGAGGAGGAAGAATCAGCTAGAGCGCTTCATGTTCCAAATGCATTGTATCCAGCCCAGATTAAGACAGAGTCTGTATCTAAAATTGTCCCCTTCTCTCTTGTTTTTATGGGGACGCTTGGAGTAGAGAATGGTCCGGATATTGCTGTTGAAGCGCTACCTATAGTTCTAAGAAAGTTTCCAAAAACAATCTTACATATTATTGGTGGAGGAAAGGAAGATGTAGATCGCTTACAAAAGCTAGCAGAGAAACTAAAATTGAAAGAGAAAGTGGTGCTCCACGGATTCATTGCGAACCGAGAAAAAGTATCGGAGGCAATTCGAATTTTCTACGTAGCACTTGCCCCATACCCATTCATTGAAGGCTCTCCAAGATTGTACGGCGACGCAACAAAGATACGAGCATACTTGGCAGCAGGACTACCGGTTATCACAACACACATTCCTCCTCTTGGTAAAGAAGCGGCAGAAAAAGGAGCAGCAATTCTTGTAGGAGATAATTCAGAAGCATTTGCCAAAGCCATTATACAAGTATTTTCAAGTAGGAATCTTTATCTTCGGTTGCGTAAAAACGCTATAAGATTTGCCAAGAATAATACATGGGAGAATGAATTCGCGAAGGCATTTGAAGATATGGAACGGATAGCGCAGAATCTTTAATCTTTGAGGAGTCTTGGGTAAAATTTTCGATAATTATACGTTTTGGCAAGGTTATGTGCATTTTTTTGGAAAAGCGATCTTTTTTTAAGAATTGCCTTGACTGCGTGAATAAATTCCTCTCCCTTATCATAGTCAACAATAATTCCAGCCCTTGCCTTTTTAATTACGTCGCTCATATAGGAAACATCGGTTGTAATAACAGGGATACCAAGACTGAGATACATTTTTATTTTCGATGGGTCACCCCAATACGATTCATTGCTCACCGATGGTACGTAAGGAGCAAGTCCAATTGACCACCTTCGTATTATTCGTTCCATACGTCTTTCATGTTCAATAAAACCGTAAAATCTAACCTGATTTTTCCATTGCTTTGCCCTCATTTTAAAACGGTCTTCCTCGGGCCCTGATCCTATAATCTCAAGCTTTATGTTGGGAATTGCTTTTGAAAGCTTCTCGAAATTATCAAATATCATGTCCAACCCTTGCGGCCACTTAAGCATTCCCAAAAACCCAAGAATGTATGCTGGTTTCTTTATGGGTTTTGCATTTTTAATCTCAGTAGCGATCGGTACAATCATTGGTTTTCTATACCCTTTTATGAAACCAGCCCTTTTCATGCGTCTATATAATTTTATATTTGTAAAGGCTACACGATTTGATGAGGCTAGAGAGAATCTGTCGAATTGCCAATACACTAGTCGCGCAAGAGATATAGACAATACGGGATATTTTATTGGAAAATAATCCCATACCCAAAAAACCGTTTTTTTGCAAAGGCCCATGTTTCTTATTAAAATTCCAATCCAAGCGGTAAAAGCGTTTACTGTAAAGTACGTATCAAATCTGCCATATTTCTTACTGAGCAATCTCGCGTAGATAATAGTTTGTACAATTATCAGCATGGCAACGAGAGGAAGCGAAGGATACAGAAGTATCGGGATAGTTCGAAGGTGGAGCAACCTCTTTCTTTTAATAAGCACCTTCTTTTTATAAATACTAAGAAGGTTATTTTTTCTCCCATGTTTTAACCGCAAATGATCATAGGAAAAATGAACAACTAATGAGAAATGTTCTATGAGGTAATCCAATACCTTTCCACTATTGTCGTACGGGTCAAAGTTTACATACACAATGGATTCTTGCTTTCGCATAGACGATTAGTATACACTACACGTGGTGTTTTTTAAAACTCCTTCGATTCTTAAGAATCTCAATATAGAACAGAAACTTACAGTCCTTGCGCCCGTTTTTACCAAAGAGGAATCGGTACTCGATTTTGGCTGCGGAGATTTATCACTTGCAAAAGCTCTGAAATCAAGAAACCCTTCACTTACAATCACGGGAGTTGACGTTGTTAGCGTCAAAGATAAGCCTTCGGAAATTTCTTTCTTTACGTATAATGGAAGCCAGCTGCCTTTTAAAGATAGGACGTTTGATACTACTATCTCTTTTTATGTATTTCACCACTGTAAAGATGTTGAGGTTTCGTTAAGAGAATGTGTAAGGGTTGCAAAGAAGCGGATTATTGTTGTTGAATCTGTAGCGCGAAATCCAATTGAATTACCGTTTATGAGGTTTCTGGATTGGCTTTACAACATATGGAAGCCAGAACCTATTCCCTTAACATATCAATTCCTTACCCTTATGCAGTGGCAAAAGTTATTTAAAAAAGCAGATCTTATTGTTAAGACGCAAAAAGCTATTACTATAATGTTACAGCCGCCGTTTCTCCCCATCGGGCGTTCTTACTTATTTGTTCTTCGCCGGCGCCAGTAGGGGGGCTTAGATTTTTCGCAAAGACAAAACATACCCTTTGATAGCGGATAGAACCTCCCAAAGTAGCCAAACTTAATTGGCGTAAGACCTGCGCTTTTTATTTCGTGAAGAAGTGTACGCTTCGTATAGAATCTGATATGCGGTGATCTGGGATCAAAGATAAATTCAAAAAAAAATAGGGTTATTATAATATTCTTAATTAGTCCGTTGTAGGGGACAGATATAAGAATTCTTCCTTGTGGCTTAAGTACTCTTGAGAGTTCTTTGAAAGCATTTTGAGTATTGTAAACATGTTCAAGAACATCAGAGGCAATTATGAAATCAAAATAGTTTTTGTTAAAAGGTAATCTTTCTCCATCTTCTATTTTAATAAATTTAAATTTTTTTAATTTTTTTTTTACAAAATTCAATGCGGTATTGGAAACATCTACGCCTGTTATATCAGCTTTATGATTAATTTTGACAATTTCATCAATGATTTTTCCTTTTCCGCAACCAAAATCCAATATATTTATTTTTGTTTTTTGAGGGATAAACCTTTTAATTACTGGCCATTTATATGAAAAATCCTCCAATACTTCTTTATTTTGCCAGTAGTCTTCGTAGAATTTGCTCATTAGATTTAGTTATTTTAACTTAATTTTTGTTGTGGGTAAAGACGGGATTTGATACAATCAGGTATAGGTTTATGCTAAGCATTGTTGTTCCCGTATTTAATGAAGAAGAAAGCTTAGGTACGTTTTATAAAGAGCTTATCTTGCAGGTATCAAAACTTAAAGTTGGCTCTGAAGTTATCTTCGTTGATGATGGGTCAACCGATGGATCGCTCAGTATCTTAAAAAAGCTTGAGGAAGAGAATAAAAACATCAGAATTTTCTCTTTTCGTAAAAATCGTGGGAAAGCAGAGGCGTTATCATTGGGCTTTGGTAAAACACGAGGAGATTTTATTGTCACACTGGATTCGGATTTGCAGGATAGACCCGATCAGATTGAAAAACTTATCAAAAAATCTAAAGAAGGTTGGGATTTGGTTTCGGGATGGAGAAAAAACAGAAAAGACTCCTTTGCCAAAAATATATCATCAAAAATCTTTAACTTCGTATCAAGTTTCTTTTGGGGTTTGAAGGTGAATGATCTAAACTGCGGGCTAAAACTTTACAAAGCAGAAGCGGCGAAATCTCTAAACTTATATGGAGGAACGCACCGTTTTATTCCCCTTATTCTTTTTCAAGAAGGTTTTTCCGTAACAGAGGTGCCTGTTGTTCATGATAAGAGAAAGTTGGGAAAATCAAAGTATGGTTTTTCGAAAGTATTTACGGAAATTCCGGATATGTTTACAATGCTATTTCTCTCAAGGTACAGCAAAAGACCTCTTCATTTTTTCGCACCTATCGGGGGAATATTATTTGCTACAGGAGCAATAATTCTTATATATCTTACTGTTCTTCGTCTTGAAGGGTACGCAATTGGACAAAGACCATTGTTATTTTTAGGAATGCTTTTAGTTATAAGCGGTCTTCAGGTCATTTTTACAGGTTTTTTGGCAGATCTTATATTGCATAAGTCAAGTAAGGACGAGGACGATAGTTTTTTACTTAAATACTCAAGCGAGTAAGCATTGTGAAAATTCAAGATATTGTTTTTTTTATTATCTTCATCATCTTGCTAATTAAAAGAG
>Ga0209542_10019737_pt1 | contig 10761 bp, 9 predicted proteins | sample RifCSPhighO2_01_FD_184028 | JGI IMG/M metagenome (GOLD analysis project Ga0209542, IMG submission 184028) | Soil microbial communities from Rifle, Colorado - Rifle CSP2_plank highO2_0.1 (SPAdes) (version 2) | ecosystem: Environmental > Terrestrial > Deep subsurface > Rock core/Sediment ...
TTCGTATGCGATTCGGTATATGCGCGTAAGTTCTCGCGTAGCCGGCGTATCCTCAAGGAATCTCGCTAGCTCATCCGGATTTGAGAAGCCAATCCCGTTAACCCGTGTTACATCGCTTGGATATAGGAAAACGGGAGCGTCAAGGTTCATAAGCACATGATGCGCCGCGTACGGATCGCATGCCGCGTTGAATTGTCTTTTGCCGCGCGGTTTACCGTCGAATTCCATCAGTCCGGTTTCACCGAATCCGAAAAATCCCATCTGCGCGTGTACGGAACGAATTTGTTGCGCGAATTCGGGAAACATTAGAATAAGCATAAACAAATCCGTCATTGGCCCGCCCACTACCACATCGATATTCGCTCTGTCCTTGGTTAAGATTTGCGTTAAATCTCCGATTGTTCCGCGGCTATTCATCCTGCTCGGCGGGATAAGATTTTCCGCGTTTTTAATTTGCCCTGGGGTTAAATCGTCGAAATCCCTATCGTCAATGTGAGCATCATGCGGTATTAAGGTATGAGGCGATGAAGTGCCCATGTACACGGGCACACGACCATACCCTGATTTTTCAAGGAAATTCTTCATTCGGGAAGTATTGATTCTCAATGCGATCGCGGAATCCACAATTTTAACCGTATCTGTGGGATCATCTCGGTTAAAATTAGCGGCTCGGCCCGTGACAACAACACCCATAAGTTCAGTCCGGAATTTGACATTAGCCAACGCAAGAACAGCGGCCAGATTATCGGGATCCGTATTATCTACGAAAACCAAACATCTATTGTCGTACAAGGTACACCTCCACCCCAATTCCGCAGATGAATCCGAACGCTCGAGAAAAAATAAAGTAAAATATGCGTATGAAAAAAAACAAAAAAGTTCTCGCATCTTTCCAAAAGCGAACGGGGTGAAATTTCAATTTTGAGGAAGAAAAAATACTCGTTTGGTGATATAGCGAACGAGCTCGATCGTTCTAAATCAACAATCCATGAAGAAATTGATAGAAACAAAGTAAAGGGGAAATACGTATCAAAGAAAGCTCATCATAAAGCATACGCGCGAAGAAAGTACGCGAAATACCAAGGTATGAAAATCGTAGAAAATGTAGAACTTCGAACATTTGTCGAGCATGCGCTAGTGGAAGGACGCTCTCCGGCAAGTATTGCCGGAAGAGTAAAGAATCATGAAAAAGCGTTGCCGAGTATATCCGCTGACTCCATAGAAAGATTTTTGAAAAGCGTATACGGACGAAAAATTGAAGCGCGTCGGCGCGTATTAAAAAACCGCCAAAGACATAGGAGGCGGCCAAAGATAACTCAACTCAAAGATCGAAAATTCATTGATGCAAGGCCAAAAATAGCCAATAAACGAGGACGCGTGGGAGATGCGGAAGCTGACTTCATTATTTCCGGAAGAAGTGGCAAGGGCTACATACTGACTTTAGCTGACCGGAAATTACGCACCTCATTTTTTGAGAGAATACTCCCCGTATCTATAAGAAATGTGGAGCGAGGATTTTTGAAAATCAAAAAGCGCTATTCTGAATTGCGCACGATTACTACTGACAATGATATTCTCTTTGTAAACCACGCGGAGCTCGAAAAATTATTGGGCATCAAGATATACTTCTGCCACCCGTATCACTCATGGGAGAAAGGAACTATTGAAAACACCAACGGGGAGATACGAAAATACATTCCCAAGGGTTCTGATATTTCAAACTATTCGCCGCGTTTTATCAGTTCCATTGAGGAGAAAATAAATAATCGCTATATGGAATGCATTACATTTTTAACACCGGATGAGGCGTTAGAATTGTATAGAAAACAAAAAAAGCGCAGAGGCGCTTCTAAAAGTCGGCGTTCGGATTGAGCCCGTGTGGCGGGACTTTAAGCTGAATTATACAATTACATTTCTAGGTCAATATGTCAATACCAATTACGCGCGTGCCATCGTTTGCGATTCATTGTAAGCTGGCATATTTGCGATTAGAATGGGTATGTGATGTCACATTCAACGGTTATAAAACTTTTTTCTGTCGCGGGGATATTGGGGTTTTCTCTGATTTTTTTGCGGCTTGGCATCGGGGAGGAATTTTTGCGGAATTTTTACGAAAAGCCGCTTGTGCGGACGATGATCTTTCAGCTACGGAGGAAGACGCAAGATCCCTAAATTCGGCAAAACTAGCTGACCCGCCGAAAATAGTAAAAGCGGTTTACTTGTCAAGTGAATCGGCGGCAAATGAAGAAAAAATTGTTTACGCGATAAATCTCGCGAATGAGACAGCGATAAACGCGGTGGTCATAGATATAAAGGATTTTTCCGGGTACATATTTTACGACACAAAGGTCTATGACGCGGAAAAATATTTCGCGGAAAAGGCGGTAATCAAAGATATAAGTTCGCTCATAGCAAGATTTCACAGGGAAAATATTTATGTAATCGCGAGAGCAGTAGTTTTTCAAGATCCGCGGTTAGCTGTCGTCCGTCCTGATATTGCCGTGCATAGCGCGGCAAAACTTGCCGCGTTTCCAAATGAAAAATATTCAGCGAAAACTTTATGGCGCGACAACAGCGGCCTCGCGTGGGTGGATCCGGCTTCGAAAGATGTTTGGGATTACAACATTTCAATAATGAAAGATGCTTTTTCCCGCGGATTTGACGAGATAAATCTCGATTATATACGGTTTCCCTCGGACGGCGCGTTAAGTGATATGCAATTTACCGTGTCGTCCGCAAAAACGCAAAAGCATAAAACAATCTTGGAATTTTTTTCGTATCTTAATGTTAGTTTGCCCGATGAAAAAATATCCGCGGATTTATTCGGCTATACGACAACAAACAAGGACGACTTGGGAATCGGGCAGTTAATCGAAGACGGTTTTGGAAATTTCGACTATATAAGTCCAATGGTTTACCCATCGCATTATTCCATAGGATTTCTTGGGTATCAAAGTCCCGCGAGCTATCCCTACGCTGTCGTAAATTTTTCAATGGGAAAAGCCGCGGAACGGCTTGATGCATATAAGACAGCAAATAACCTTGAAAGAGAAACAAAATTTCGCCCGTGGCTTCAGGATTTTACGATTCGGGGAGTGTATTACGGCGAAGATAAAGTTCGCGCGCAAATACAAGCGACGGAAAATGCTTTGGGAGAAAACTATGCCGGTTATATGCTATGGAATTCAAGAAACATCTATACAAAGGAAGCCATATACTAAAATTTTGATTAAATTGAGAATTTTTATTAAAGATACCCCCATGTTTGCAGTTTATCGCTGTCCTCAAACCATCTTGTTCCTATATCCACTCTATAAAACATATCCTGCGCGGTGATGTTTTTTAGGCGCGAGTAAACTTTTCTTTGGGCCTCAATGACCGTTCTTGCCGAAGCAGTTACGACAAAAAGCACTCCGGATGTTCCGGCAACTCTCCAGACACCGTTTTGAATTTTTACATCTTCTATATGCATACCCTGCGTGTTTTTTGGGTTTTTTAACAATATTGGTAGATCATGATATCTATTTACGGTTTCCGAGGCCTCTTTTTTAGGCACGAAATACGAAGGTATGAATATCCTGACTCCTACCTGAAATCCCCTTTTCGTCCTCATATCCAGAGCGTCTCCTTTAGCCATTCTATAAAGAAGTTCCCCCATTGGCATAAGTATCCCTTCCTGCTGAATTTGTATCGTCGGGTATCCAAAACGCGATGTAAATTCCAACGGATATATTCCGGAACCGTTTACAATGCAGTTTATATCTATGTATCCGACATACTTGGATTCTCTGATAGCGGGAAGCATTTTTTCCAGAGTATCTTGGAATATCTTGTTGGGTTTACTCCAATACATCATAGTTCCAGCTTCGCCGACGAGAGGCCCGAGGTTTCCCGGAAAAAGTCTTTTGTGTTCAAAGTTTACATTTATGGGATAGATAAAATCATTTCCGTTAAAAAATGCCCCGACGCCTATTTCTACTCCTTGAACAAATTTTTGGATCACGAAAACAGGCGCTTTTTTTTGCCAGACATCCTTGTTTTTTTCAAGCATTTGAACCAGATCTTCTCCGCTATCTTCCTGCCCCACAATCAAAAGACCTTTTCCGGTAGAGGGGGTATTTCCGCTTGGCTTGAAAACATATCGATCCGGATTTGATTTAATGAATTGTATGGCCTCATCGTAATTTGAAAAATGCCTGTGGGGAAGTATGGGAATTCCGTATTTCTTCATCTCAATTTGCCCGAAGCCCCTGTCCATTTCAAGTTTATCGGTGTAATCGCTTCCTCCAACGACAAGTTTTCCGGCTCTTCGCAATTTATCGGCAATGTGCCCAAATTCCACATCGTCAAACACTATAACATCAGCCCAATCCTGCCAAGCTCGCCAGTCGTTAACTTTTTCTATGATTCCGTCGTAAACATCGATATCTCCCCTTTCCTTTATGTATGCTTTAATTTGATGCCCCTCTTTTTTTACGGTCCATGCCAAATCGCCGCTTAAGCTCTCAAGCGAAACAAAAAGAAATTTTAGTTTTTTCTGGGGCGATTTTAACTCAACGGTCTGATGCGCGGGTTCCTCAACATTTTTTTCGTTTAGCATCTTAAATTTTTGATTAGTTTCCATTTTCGAAAATAATTTTTGCTAAGCTATTTATATCACAAAACGAATAAATTTTTTCACATGTGGATAACTTCCTACCATTATTTTTATAATATGACGAATGAATTTTAGTCATACTGTGTCCGCCGCGCGCAAATACGGCATTCCTCATCGCTCATCTGTACTTTATATTTATCTATGCTATAATTCACAAGGTTCGTTTAAATGAATTTTAGCTCAATATTCAATATTGGCGACAAAAGGAGGAATGGATATGCATGGACGATATCAAAATATAGCCATCTCCGATATTTTTAGCGATAGAAACAAATTAGGGCTTTGGGAAGGTGTCGAGCTCGCGGTCCTCAAAGCGGACGCGGAAGTTACGGGAGACGAAGCAAGGATTAGCGCATTTTCCGAAATTGCCGAGATATGGCTGAAAAATTCTATAGATATTGAATGGTGGAAAGCGCGCGACAGAGAAATACATCACGATTATAATGCTTTTCTGGACGAACGGCTTCGGCATTTACCCGTTCATCTGCAAGCTTTTGTTCATCCAAATATAACTTCGTATGACGGCGAGGAACCGGCATTTGCGAGTATGCTTAGTTCCGCGATCGAGTTTGTCGTCGAGGCATTATACGCGAAACTCGATGAAACTTTGGCAAATTTGGCGGTGAAATACCGTTATACGATTATGAACGCGCGAACGCATGGTCAGGAAGCGGAACTTCAGACATTCGGCGCCCGATGCTTGGCTTGGCTGAAAGAGATAAGAGTTGCTCACGACGCGCTTTTGACTGCGAAACCAAACATCTCGTATTCAAAGATTTCAGGCGCTATTGGAAAATACGGAAGCATAAATCCGGATATGGAAAAAGCGGCTTTACAAATACTCGAACTAAAGCCATTCTATGGTGCTACTCAAATAATGCCGCGGATTCTTTACGCGGCGGTGGCAGAGGCACTTTGCGGACTCGTTTTGGTTATTGATAAGATCGCGACCGATATACGGCTCAATGCAAGAAGCGGCAGGCCTCTTATGCGTGAACCTTTCGCCAAAAAACAAAAAGGTTCTTCGGCTATGCCGCATAAGAAAAATCCGATTCAGCTGGAACAGCTCGAAGGTATGGGGAGAATGGCTAAGGGCTATGTTTCTATGATCGTCGATAATATTAAGACATGGGAAGAAAGGGCTATTGAGCAGTCGTGCGTGGAGCGGGTAGCATGGCCGGATCTTTTCCATGTGACTTGCCATTCTATTTTGGTGCTGAAAAATGTACTGTCCGGGCTCGTTGTGTACCCGGATAATATGCTAAGAGAAATTCGGGACTCGCGCGGAGTTTACGCCTCAAGCGAAGCTAAGGAATTTCTGAAAGAACGGCTGGTTCGTTACGGTTTCGGATACGAGGACGCTTATCGCATAGTTCAGCTCGCGTGCTTCAATGTTTTTGCGCCTTCGGATCGGTGGACGGTTTTAAGAGAGTCATTGCCTGGATCTTATGAAAAAGCGGACGAAATCCTATACGATGTTTCGTTTTTGAAGGAGGAATCGGTAGGGTCCATAAGGGAATCTATATCATTGGCAGAGCTTTTTTATACAGATGAGCTTGAAATAAGCATGGCACAGGTGGATTCTTACAATGTTTGCTTAAAAGATCTCTTTGGGGACGAGAAGATTTTAGAGGAATGGCAGAAACTTTTTGAGCCGTCGTTTCTGCTTCGGCACGAGAATACTTTATACAAAGAAATACTGGGTATCGAATAACAGGAATACGCCAATTAAAAAACCCCGCAAATTTGCGGGGTTTTACTATTTGTTTATTGAGAAGGTACTGTGAGCTCGCTGATTTCAGCGGGGCTTTGATCGCCGATGTCCATTGTTAGGTCATCGTACACGATCACATCCGCAACCGGTTTGCCTATGTCTAGATAGATTATGCGAACATATCTACCCTCTTCGACAAAAGGCAGTTCGATGTTTTCACCGTCGCCTACGGCCCCTTGGAATACCTTTTGGGGCATCGAATCAATAATAATCCGGTAATTCGTTTCGCCGTTTATGACGAAACTTACAGCTTGAAGAACATTTCCCTCCGCTGTTTTTTGAAGGCCGCCTTCTTGCGGATCTTCACTCGAAATTCCCCTGCCTTGAGCAAGCATCTGTCTATACGCAAGTAGTGCCAATTGTATATTTGGCTTCATAACAACATTTGCTCCCTGTACATTATAGGCGGGAAGAAGCCCAACAGCATGGAAGGGTTGAGATTGCTTATATACTGTCGGGGTTATATAAGTCACAACCCAGGTGAGCTCTCCATAAATCCTATGCATGGAGAGGTGCGCGGGTTGTAATCCGGTTATGTTTTCCTTAGTTTCGGTAAAGGCCTTCAAAACATCCGATTCTTTCGCAATACCGCTTATGTCGTACTTTCTTGCGATATTAGATCTTCCCTCAAAAAGAATTACGGAAGTTGTGGATTTGTCCCCTCCGCTCCTGGAGGTCATTAATATCTGCCAAGACGGATGTCCGCCTTTTGTGTAAACTATGGTTGGGTCGGTGGCGGGTTTGGTCCTGTTTTGGGGCGTTTCAAACGCTATTTTCCAGGGAGCGTTGTCCCATCTTCCCCACCAGTCAAGGAAGTCATATGCAACATGCTGGGAGTAAACCCTATCCACAAATTCAGGGATCTTATCTAGTTCGTGTTCATGAATTTTTCCGGTTTCCGGATCAATAAGTAACATCATCTTAGGAACGCTACCCTTAAATCTTAGGGCGGGCTTGTTAAGCGAAGCCGAGAACCACGGCTTCCAGTTGTCATCTATTTCGATAGTTAGGTCGTCGATTTTCCAATGACGGTATCCATTGGTATAAATATGCCGCTTAAGGTTATTGCCAAAATAGTTGCGAGGCGTATATCTCATCTCGTAACCTAGTCTGACTTGCGCTCGGCTATTTGGATTTTCGGCATCTATCACAATGTATCCCGGCACGACACGGTTTACGGTGTTTGAAATCCGCAAACCGTTGAAACGAAGTCCTGCGATCCAATAAGCGTGACCATTTATGGATTGCAGAACGCAACACTCCGGTCGATACATTGTTCCGAGTATTACATCTTCAGAGGTTGACTCGGAAATTATCTGGCCAGCAATGTAACGGGCGTTTTCCTCCGAGACCAAAATTATATGGTCCGCATCGGTTTCCGGGTAAAGCCCTTTTTCCATGTATTCGACATTGGCGTATCCGGCAAGTGTTTTCGCTCCATTGTCGGAAATCGGCGTAAGTACCATCACAAATAAGGAAACGACAAACCACAATGCCATCACGGCGGGCGGTGCAATAACGCTCAATGTAGGTTTTCCTATAATAACCACTGCGTGGAAGAGAAACAGAATAAATCCGACAATGAAATTCAACAGTGAAATAATCAGCCACCCGTTCCAGGGACCGACGAGTGCTGGACGCGCAAAGTAAAAAATAAAAAAGTTAATGCCAAGCAATAGTCCAAATAGAATTACCGCAGGTACTAAGGAGAAAATTATGTGATTCGTGAATTCATCTCTCGAATCACCTTTAGAAAATTTGACTAAGTGGAGCAGAAAGAAAACGGCCGAGACAGAAAGTGACAAAAGGGATGCGAGTTCTAATGTTCCCATTTCGTGACCTCCTTATAGTTCTATTTTAGGGGGGTTGACTACTTGTAGAAATATCCGGCTTTTGTGGCATTATCCACGCCTATCATATTCATTTTTCCAGAAAGATCCACCGCGTATAGCACCATCGGTGTCTGCTCCAGGATAAACGGCTGATTTGCCCATACATAGAACTCGTTACGATTGATTCGTAACTCTACAATCTGTCCATAAACGGTCATTTCTGATATTTCCGGAGGGTTGATTTTACTCCAGGAATCGGAATTGGTATCAACTTGCATCCGAGAGGTTGACCTAAGCGCGGTTCCGTCTTCTTTCAGCAGAAGAATATTGTCGGAATACTCCGGCATTGTGGAATCCGCGGAATGCCACGGGCCAAGCAGGTTTTGAACCATTTCTAGCTCCGTGGGTTCCAATTGCTGTTCGGTAACAGCCGGAAGTTTCTGTTCTGCGGGAATGCTTCCTGCCGGATAAACGAAAAGTTGATAAAATATGCATGAGCCAGCTACTATTAGAGTAATTAATACAACAACCGCCAAAGATATCCTAGAAATTGCTTTCGACAATTTTTTCCAGTTCCAGTCATTTTTCCCAGTTCCAGTCTTATTACCGATTTTGCCACCTCCGTTATTTTATTTTGAAAGAAATCGCCTATCAACGCATCGGCAAAATACCGCGCGAGGTATAGGTATCATATAATAGCACTAAAAATAATGAGTGTCAAGGATTATGTAAGTTTGCTTTGCATTATGTGATTTGTGTAGAAACATTTTGATACTTTTCAAGGCGATAAACCTTGCACAGAGGGCGTTCAATACTATGCTGTCGAATTTTATCTTTATGAATTCCTCTTGAACGGTATTCGTCTTTAAGTGCAAAGCCATTTAGGTTTAACCTCTATGGTTTTATATTCAAAAATTTAATCCCCTTGCGTTATCTAGGGAATTTAATCGCTATTGCTACTTTACTGCTCCAATACGGGGCATATTGTACTAAGGTGTCAATGAGTCGGGGTTTTCAGAAAAATCCTTCGTATTGATTAAAGATGTCATATTTAGTATTATCTAATAAGATAATTAATATTCGTTCTATTCCCCGGTAGCTCAGCGGCAGAGCCACTCGCTGTTAACGAGGGGGTCGTAGGTTCGAATCCTACCCGGGGAGCCAAGAAAGAATTTGAAAACCGTTTGTAGGTAGTGCTTTCCGCGCCAGCCTCCGCGGAAAGCGCGTCAAATCCGCCTTTTTTGAAACTTGCGAGATTCTGAAAGTCCATCCCAACACATTACGCCAGTGGGATGAAAAAGGGATATTAAAAGCAGTGCGCTTTGGGCAATGTCGAGACAGGCGTTACCGAAAAGAGGTTATACTTAAGTTGATTGGTAAAAAACGATATGAATAATTTACCCGCTAAAATTGTTCTTTCAATAAGGCCAAAGGAATATCTTGTACAAGGTCCTAGTCATTGTGGGGCTTATTCGGTAAAAGGTATATTAAGCGCATTTGGCAAAGACTACAAAGGACACCCAAAGGAATATCATCCAATCTTGTTAGGTAGACTGACCGGAGGAACATTTGGGAAAAACTATTGGGTAAATGTCTTAAAACATCATGGTATCAATGCGGAATTTCAAACAGCCAAAAAATTATCTCCTATTGAAAAAATTAATCTTCTGAAAAATCTGCTTGCCAAAAATACTCCCGTAATGATTCGCATAGGAAATGGTTATTTGAGAAGTCATACCTATAATCCAATTTTAGGAAAAATTGTGACTCACTGGATAACGCTTTGGGGTTATGACGATAAAGAAAAAGTATTTTATGTTTATGATTCTGGATTAACCAAAAAACTTTATGATAGCAGTGTTCCAATAGGAAACACAAAAAGGACATATGATGAGATTACAAGAGACTGGAATTTTGGTGCATGGCAACCTTGGACTTGGCATAATTCACTACAAACTTATGCTTACATTAAAATAAATTTGGATAAAACTATATGATTTCAGATAAACTAAAATATATTTTTCTTCTGTCATTGTTACTTATCTACGGTCACGGTGTTGAAGAAATTATAAATGGTTTTCAATACTCAGATTCGTTTATGGTTTACGGTGCAAATTTGTTCACTACAACGCCAGAAATTTTTTATTGGGCTTCTCATCTAGTGTGGTGGATTTCTTTACCATTACTTTTTCTGCTCTTTCACAAAAACCGCTTAGGATTATTACTAATGACTTTATACGGTCTTGTCTTTTTTGTTGAATTACATCATCCGATTAAAGGGCTTTTAATTGGCAGTTATTATCCTGGCATGATTACGGCATTGCTTTATCCAATATTCGGGATTTTTTATTGGAAGCAGATAATTATAGATTGGAAAATGACAAGAAAGTAATTAGGGAGCTCTTGTCCACGCACGGGCGGGTGGGGCAAGGACAATTCTTCTGAACGAAGAGAGGAAGAATAAAAATCGTGCGCGCAAAAATAACGGAGGCGCGGCG
>Ga0209542_10019739_pt1 | contig 10761 bp, 6 predicted proteins | sample RifCSPhighO2_01_FD_184028 | JGI IMG/M metagenome (GOLD analysis project Ga0209542, IMG submission 184028) | Soil microbial communities from Rifle, Colorado - Rifle CSP2_plank highO2_0.1 (SPAdes) (version 2) | ecosystem: Environmental > Terrestrial > Deep subsurface > Rock core/Sediment ...
GGCCATAACTGCCACTTCGACTTTTTGGATCCGGTTGTCGGGCAGATATTTGTTGAAACAAGTTCGGCAATTGAAAAAATAGTGCTTAATGGCATTGGTAATGGTCGGAAATTTATAGACCGAGGCCTGGGGTTTGCCATCGGGATTTAGCAGGCGGGGGGCAACGGCGCCTAAGGGGCTGGTGTCTCTGGCGAAATCGAGTAGTTTTTTGAGGGCTCCCGGAAGAACGACCGTGTCCGGGTTGAGAAAAAGATAGTATTCACCTGTCGCGAGCGAAATACCGTGATTGACGGCGGCGGAGAAGCCGGCATTGGTGGCCATGCGGACGACAGTGGGCTTGGTTTTGTGTTTTTTGGCCAGGTCAGCCGAGGCATCGGTCGACTGGTTATCAACCACAATTACTTCGAGAGTTAGTTTGGTCCTCTCTTTGTAGATCGAATCCAGTAGCGCGGCGATATTTTTCTCGGAGTTGTAGGTAACGGTGATAATGGAGAGGTCAATCATGCTAACGGCTGGTTAACTAAGGCGAGTACCTCACGGTCGGTGATGATGCCTTTAGTTTTTTTAACTTGGGGGTAAGCCTTAAGCGCGGCAAAAACAACCTTGAGATAGCCGGGGTGGATTAGGGTGTGACGCAAGAGATACAAAAAATGATCGTGGCGCAGGTCGGGATCGCTAATGTTTTTCCAGTTAAAGATCAGTTCATTTCTTTGTTTGACTAAAGAAACAAAGTTTTGGTCGAGTTTGCTAAAGGATGATTCGTGCCGGTGCTCAACCAACGCTTTCGGCTCCCAGATAATCTGGTAACCGGCTTTCCAGGCCCGCCAGCCAATATCGATGTCTTCCCAATAGCCGGGGGAGTAGATTTCATCGAAACCGCCGAGTTCGTCCCAAATTGACTTTCGAAAGATAGCGCTGCCGCCCGAGGCCCAGGCAGAAAACCGGGGGGCGGTCTTGTCTTCGCCCCGAATATACTGGAGTTTACCGTCCCAGGAAACAAGCGGCCAACTGCTGGTAGTTTCATCTAAGGTAACGGCAAAGGTCCGGTCATGATCAAAGTGTTTGAGGGCGCTGGCGAGATAATTTTTTTTGGGTGAGACATCGTTGTTGAGTAAGATAACCAAGTCGGCTGAAGATTCCCCAAAACCATGGTTCACTGATTTGGTAAAGCCGAGGTTTTGGTCTTGGCGGAGACACTTTACCTTTGGAAAGTTGGCGGCCAGATAGTCTAACGTGCCATCAACCGAATCATCATCGACGACGGTAATGGCCGTGTCTTTGCCTGAAAAGGCGATAGCCTCGGGTAGGTGTTTCTTTAAGAGGAAGAGACCGTTAATCGAAGGAATGATAACTTCGAGTTTAGGTTTGTTCATGTCTTCTGCATTTTGACCACGATGGAAATGCCGATGGGGTAACGAATCAATTTAAGCATTTTAATTTCGGAAAGGAAAATAAATTTGAGGAGGGTGTTAATTGGTTTCTTGTGGGCCAGTTGATAATTCAATCTCGAATCGTATTGGCCGAGGCGGGAAAGAAAAGGTAGACGGCTGGCAAGACGGATCATAATAATGACCGGCGAGAGGAGAAAGTTGAAATAGGAGATGAATGGTACCGCCATCTTGTTTTTGGCGGCTAGGCGCAGCAGCATATGACGGGTGTAGCGTCTTTCGTGACCCTGACCAACGTCGTGGGCAGACCAAATAAATTGCAGGGCGGGGGCGGTCAGGACGATGACGCCGCCGGGTTTAAGGATCCGTTTGGCCTCCTTGATTACTCCGGAATCATTCTTGATATGTTCGATGACGTCGAGGAGCAAAACGGCATCGAAAGATGTATCGGCAAAAGGCAAGTGAAGAGCGTCGGCGCGTATCGCCGAATGGCCCCGGCCCCTGGTATATTTGACGGCTTCAGGAAGATAGTCGATCCCCTGGAGTCTGGCTTTGGGGAAGATTTTTTTCATGAAGGTGAGCGTTTCGCCGGTACCGCAGCCGATGTCGAGAATCTTTTGCGGTTTTTGCCTAGTTAATAAATCTTTGACCAACTCTTGTCGGCCGGCCCACCACCAATGAAACTTCTCGACTTCGTTGAATTTATTAAGAAGATCGTCGTTCATAGTTTGACTTTATTATATGGCTAAATAGAAAAAGTATTAAGGCAATAAAAGAGGCGGTGGCCAGCGCCAAACCTAACTTGAATGAGGCAGGAAGATAAACCAAGTGAACGGTATGTTCTCCGGGAGGAACAGGAATGGCCAGAAAAGCGTGATTGGCGCGGAGAGGAGGGTCTTGCTTGGCGCCGTCGAGGTAATAGTTCCAGCCCGGATAAAAGGCGGTCGACAGGACAATTAGTGAGTCGCCCGCCGACGTCGTTTTAAAAGTGATTTCATTGACTCGTTTTGACAATGAGGAGACATCGGCCTTGACCAGTTTCGGTGAGACCGCCGGGGGTTCAGCCAGGATTACCGTTTGCGAAAGATCTACCTTTTGCAGTTGGCGTTCGGTTTCGTCGATGTCCTCCGCGACAAGATATTGTGAGACAGAATAGACGGGAGGCAAGGGATTATTTCTCTGAAGAACAGCCAGGTAACCGTCTTCGAAAACGACCGGGTATTTCGTTTGATCGTCGAGGGGATAATTCGGGATTCCGGCCAGATCGGGCTGCCCTTTTTTCCATTTTTGGGAAAGGATATATTTAACGCCCAAAAAATCCAGTAGCGGGGTGTCAAAATTTTTGACTTTGACATATCGATCACCGACAGTCTTAAGATTTTGATTGTTGATGAGAGAAACAAACTGGCTGTAATAAAGCGAATGGAGGGTGTCCTGACCGTTAATTGAGTCAAGACCGTCAATTAGCCACATATTGGCCGGCAAGATCGGATCAATGGAGGTCACAAAACGGTGATCATTTTCTTTCAAAAATCGGCTGACTTTATTGTCGGGATAAAGGTAGGTTTGGGGAGTGAAAGAATTGTATTTAGTGAAGAAGCGAAAAAGATCGAGAAAGGTCAGGACAAAGAAGAGGAGCGCGAGTAAAACCGGCTTCCTGAAGAGAGAGACTTTTCCCGCCAGAAGAATAAAAAGCAGAGCCCCAATAACTTGCACGAGAGGTAGAAGGCTGTTTCTGAAAGAGACTCCAAGGGTGGTGGTGAAAGATCGGATTGGCGGAGGAAAAAATTCATTGGGAACAAAACTAGCGGTCGGGGCAATGATCCACCGAAAGAGGTGCATCATCATGAGGGGAACAATGATCATAGCCAAGAGGAAGAGCAGAGGTTTGACGAACTGCTTTGGACCGATCTTTTTTTGGAGAAGTTCATCGAAAACAGCGGCGGCGCCAACGGCCAGGGCGAAATTGGTCAGGGCGGAAAAACGGGTCATGACCATGGCCGATAGTCCCAAGAAATCAAGGTTGCCGACGAATCGCGAGAGCGGATTATCAACCACCAAAGCCAGGGAAATAATAAAGAGGGTAAAGGAAAATAGATAGAGTCGACTTTTTCGTAAAAGACTATATAGACCGGTAAGAAAAACGGCCAAAGGAATAATGCCGAAATAAATGGTCAGATTGTCATAAAGGCCGGCAACCGACCAAAGATTGTAAGTGGCGGGCGACCCGAAAAAATCGGGAGTGGTCAGAGTAATCAGTTTGTGAAGCGGTAAAAATTTTATGCCGCTGCCGGCGGCAACCTGGTCGTAATCACGAATCGAATTTTGGGCGGCTTCCAACCCGGGAAGAATCTGCGGTAGGGCGAGGCCAACCCCCAAAGCGGCGAAAATAAATAAGCTGAGGTATTTTCTAACATCACGGCCATACTCAAAAAAGGAGTAGAAGGCCGTGCCAAACAAAAGAATCAAGCTCATGGGCGGGTTGCCGGCGGTTAGCGAAGCGGCCAAACCAAAAGTAGTGACTAGTCCAAAAAAATAGTTTCGGGGCAGTCTTCGGACCGACCACAGGATTAAGGGCAGATAAAGAACGGCGTGGACGACGGTGTTGTATTCCAGCCACAGACTAGCAAAACCGCCTAAGCCCCAGACTAAAGCGCCGAAGAGAGACGAAGCTTTGTTTAGGGAATGGGAGCGTAGGAAGAGATACATAAAAAGAAGCGCCAGCAGGGATTGGCTTGCCACCTGAATCGACCAGATTACGGGGAAGTTGTCCGACAAAAAATAAAGAAGATTTAAGGGGTAAAAAACGGCTGCCTGAAAATTGGCTAAGAGAGGAACACCGGCTAAAATATGGGGGTTCCAAAGAGGTAAAATACCGCTTTTGAGGTAAGTGATGGCGAGGTAACGAAGTGGGTAGGTGAGCGAAACGACGTCGGAGGGAAGCGGGTTGTGGACGGCAATACCCGTCGGAGCGTTGATCAACCAGGGATAGTAGGCACCGACAATAATGTCAGCCGGAATTGGCAGCAAGCCCTGAAAAATAAATTGGTGGAAAAAAATTAGACTAAATAGAGATAGCAGGATAAAGATCATTTGCAGGTGGTTAATTTTTCGACGATGATATTGCCCAGCAGGCGCTCCTGCTCGACGACACATAAGGACTCGTAGTTCTTTCGCCAAGCGCCCTCTTTGTCCAGAAAATTTTGATTGGACTCACGAATCAGAAAGACAAGGTCTCCCGCCGGTTTTGTTTTCGACCAGTAGCGAACGGCGTTTTCGATATATTCCGGGACACCAGCCTGATAGGTAACCGCTGAAGGCTGATAGCCGTACTTCCAACCGCCATACCACCAAAAAAGATACTGATAGTTCAAATCATAAACAGCCGGGACAAAATTATAAACCTTAAAACCTTCTCCTCTTGCCCGGCCATAAACCCAATCAATGGCCTCAATCTGATTAAGCAATAGGGCGGGATCGGTGCTTCGCTCCCTTAGCCTAACCTTGCCTAAGTTTAGATAAAGCCCGCCCGAGTGAAGCAGGATTAAAATTAGGAAAAGAACCAGACCGACTTTTAGAAATCGGTTCTTTTTTGACCAAAGGCGAGAAAGAGAGCTGGCAAAAATCATTAAATAAGGAATGGTCAGATTGATCGTCCACCAGTCCTTGAGGCGATTAGGATAGATTAAGTAAAACAAGAAAGAGAAGATCAAAAGAGATAGATTAATCAGAAAGAAGCGGCTCCTGTAAGAGAGCCCCACAACTAAACAAATAACGAAGAGAGTTATGGTTATGGGCAGGCTGAGAGGGAGCGACCCCGCTAACGGTCCAAGGTAGTGCTGATAGCGGTCGGTTAGTCTGGCAACCAGATCCAGCCTCTGACCGAGGACATCCGACTGACCGGAAAACTCGGTTAAGAAGGTTCGGCTCATCATAAAGTTATGCTTCAGTTCAAAGAGAAGTTGGGGCACCAGCGTCAGAAGAAGCCCAGGGAAAAAGAAGCGGAGCTTTTTTAGCCTGGCGACAAGCAACCAAAAGAGACTAAGCGGCAAGAGGAGAACCCCAAAGGCGGCTTCCATTTGGAGAGTCAGACCAACTAACAGACCCAAGATGAAAGTGGAAAGAACTTTTTTAACGGTCAGAACCCGGTCGAGCAGTAAGAGGGCCAGGAGGACAAAAAGGGGGGTGGTATTGGCGTTGAAAGCGTAGCTGGTGGCGACAAAAAGACGGGGGGAAAGCAAGAGAAAAAGACTGCCTAAAAAAGCCAGGGGGTAGTTTTTCCTGGCAAAATAAAGGAAGAACACCAGAGCGGTCAAATGGAAGACAACAATCTGCCAGATGACCAAAGAGGATGGGTTACCCCCACCAACAATGAAGGGTAACAGGTTAAAGTAGTACCAGAACGGACCCAAGAAAACACCATTTAAACTGGTAATTGGTCCGATAAAAACCAGTTCGTGACCGACGACGAGTTTTCTAATTTCGAGCATATCGCGCGCCTGGTCGATGGTAAAGGCGAAGTCGTATCCGGAGACATAAAAAATCCGGAAAATAAATGAGGCGATAAAAAACAGGACAAGAATTAGATCGATGAGCATTTTGTGCCTCTAGTATACCTTGGAGACGGAGTAATAGCCGAAATCAATCCTCGTCCGATTATGCCCTACCCCATCCCGGGTGGAGATATAGAACTTAAGTTGCGGGTGGTATAGACCGGTTGGTTTTTCGTAGTATTCCCTGATGGGAGAAAAACCCAAGCCCTCGCCAAAGCGGAAATCATTGTCGATGTTGAGTCTGTCATAGGGACGGTTTTGTTCCAGCAGATAGAGGATTAGGTGTTTTTTGACAGTGTAGCCGGTGAGATCGATACCGGTGGATAGATGGCGATAACCGCTCCAAAGAGCGGAGACGACGAGGAGTAGGAGCAGGACCTTGAGGACAAGATAGCGATTAGCGGCGATAAAGACGAGAAGCAATAAACTAAAGCCGCCGAGAAAGTGATAGTACTCCGGCCAGGTTCTTTCGCGGTAAAAGGCAAGAACTAAAATTGAGAGAACGGGTAGGAGCCAAAAATAAAAATAGCGGCGTTCCCTGAAGACAAAGATTGCCAAGGTCAAAAGCAGTAATGCCGTAAGAAGAAGGTTGTGGTGAAACCCTGAAAAAAGAAGTTCCAGAGAAGTGGAGAATTGGGTCAGTGAGTAAAGAGGACGAAAAGGAGAAACGGCCGGATTGGCACTTCCCGAAGCGCTAAGAAAGGCAAGGGCGGCGCGGCTGTTGACGAAATCGTGGCGCAAATCAAAAACGATCAGGGGCAAAAACGGGAGAATGGCGGTAAAAACAAGCAAACTGATTTGCCTAAGAGACAGTTTGTGCTTCGTCAAGGCGTAAAGCCAGAGGGGGCCGAGAAAAATCATCTGGGGGTGAAAGTTGAGGGAAAGGAAAAAGATGAAAGTTAAAAGCAGTGGGCGTTTGTAGAAATAGATAAAGAGAAGAAAAAAGAGGGGAACGAAAGAGACGTTCCAGCCGGTTCGGTTGGCGGTCGTCAGCCAGAGTAGTGCGGCAGTAAAAGCGGTTAAGCGAGAAGATGTCAGACGCGACAAAATGAAGTAAATAAGCAGATAAGTAAGGAAATTAATGGCGGCGGTGAAATAAGCGCCGTAAAGCGGGTCTCCCCGGAAAAGAATAAAGAATGGCACCTGCAAATAGTAATAAAAAGGCCCGAGAAAAAAACCGGCCGAAGAAACGACGCGGGGACCAATCAGGGTGAATTTGTGATCGGCAACGATGGCTTTGACGGCAAAGTAATCCCGCTCCTGATCAAAGCCATAGCCATAAAGTTCGCTGACGCGATAAAACGATAAAAATAAACCAAAACAGACGGTGAGGGCGAGGAATAGTTTGCTCATTTGGGACAGCCGCCTAGACGCCTAACTTCGGTACCGAAAAGAAAAACCTCTTTTTCTACTACACAGAGGTGGGCGAAGTTGCCAAGCCACAAAGACCGAAAATTGGCGTGCTCCGGATCGTCTTCGATGATGAGAAAAACCGTCTCTTTGTTGGGAAGCGGTCGCGTAAATGTCAGATAGGCTAACCGATTTTCGATATATTCGGGTTGGTCAGGAAGATAAGCGAGATCATTTGGAACATAGCCGTATTGCTTGTTACCGTGCCACCAATAGAGATACTGGTAGGGATAGTCATAAATTGAAGGCAGATAACTGTAGGCCTTGAAGCCCTGACCCTCGGCGTGCTGATAAACCCAGTCGATCACCTGCTTTTCATTTTTGAGACTGCTTTTGTTGTTAGTGCTCATGGCAGCGGCAACCTTTAAGTACTCCGACTGGGCCTGATAGGTGGAAAACAGCGACAGGGCCACGAGAAGAATGATAGCGGTGCTGGCGAGCGGGCCGCCCCTCCCGAAAACGAGACTAAGCGACGAAGTGTAAAGAAAAATCAAGGGGACAGCCAGACCAAGAAGATACCAGCTTTTGATTTCTTTCGGAAAAAGGAGATAGAAAACGAAGGCGAAAAGAAGAAAGGCAAAGTTGATGGCAACAAACTGGCGGCTACTCTTTGGTCCAATCTTTTTGATTAGAAAATAAACGGCGCCGATCGATAAAAGAGCAAAGACGGCAAAAAGAAGGTTGGGATGAATATGGCTGATTTGGGTGACGAGGTTACGGATAATTTCCCAGCGGTCGGCCAGTCTTTCCCCTAGAGTCATTTTTTTGCCGAGGAGACTGCTGCCGCCCCCCACTTCTGACAAAAAAACCTTGGTCATCGAAAACCCATGGCGGATCTCAAAAAGGGCCTGGGGCAAAAGGGTGGCTAGAAAAGCGAAAAGATGAAAGAGGTGAACCTTGATCTTCCGGGTAGTAAGAAACAGAAAGAGAAAAGAAAAAGGGAAAAATATAATCCCCAAAGCGGCTTCGATCTGGAGGGCCAGGCCGGCCGCAAGACCGAGAAGGGCGGCCCGAAAGGGGTTGGTTTTAAGGCTAACAAGATATAACGAGAGCAGATAAAAGACGGTAAAAATGGGCATGGCGTTGGCATTCCAGAAGTAACGGCTGGTATTAAAGCCGAGGGGCATGAGCAGGAAAAAGACGGCGGTGAAGAAAGCGAGATTGTGATCCGTTCTCCTGATAAGAAGGTAAACCGAAAGGCCGGCCAGCTGATACCAGATAATCTGCCAAAGCAGGGGCGCGGCCGGATCGCCGCCGGTGGCCAGAAAGGGCGGCAGGTTGAAGTAATACCAAAGGGGACCCAGGAAAACGCCGTTGATGCTGGTGGTCGGTCCAATCAGTCGGGGTTTGCCGCCGACGGCGATGCTTCTGATATCAATCAGGTCCCGCCCCTGGTCGATGGTAAACGGGAAGTTGCCGTTCCCGACCGCGGAAATTCTGACCCAAAAAGTGAGAAAAAAAACAATCAGGAATAGAGGCAAGGAAACTTTTTTCATCGGCGTTTAAGTAAGTGTAAACCCCAGAGATATAAGGGCGTCAGGGCGAGGGAGGCCAGCGCGATAACCAGGCCCAATTTGAAGGAGGCTGGTTCATAACGAAAAGTAACCCGGCCGGTTTTGGCCGGGATGACGACCCCGCGCTGAGCCCCGTTGACTTGATAAAGAGCTGTTCTCGTGCCGTCAACATAGACCCGCCAACCGGGATCATAGGCATCGGAGAGAATCAGAAAACCTCCGTCTTGTGAACGGATGGTGATTTCAACCTCATTGTCGCGGTGATTTATGGCCAGCACCTCATTTTGGCCAAAGTTCGGTTCAAAGGGTTCGCCCATGATAACTGCTTCGGTGGTCGGGTCAAACTGGGGATCATCCAAGACCCGTCCCATTTGCGCCTTATCTTTGGCGAAACGGAGTTTGTTGACGAAGTAAGCCCGGCTTTTGACGATCGGGTCGGCATAAACCGTCACCGACTTGTCGGTGAAAACGGGAAGATAGCCTTCTTTGATAAGATCGGCCGCGAGGTAGCTTCTGGCCGAGGCTTCGGTGGTGTTTTTGGTGAGAATATATTTGACGTTGGCGGCAGAGAGAAATTTATGGTTGATGCCCTCAAGAAGGGCGTAGCGGCTGACGCGATTTTCATAGGGATTGCCGCTTAAACGGTGGAAGTAGTGGGCATAGTCGCTACTAAAAAGCGGGTCGTAGCCCTCCACCGACTCAAGGCGGTAGGCGGTCCAGGAGTTGGCCGGAAGCAGATTGGTATCTTCCCGGGCAATCCGGAAGGGGGGTTTTTGTTCTTTGAGAAATGTGGTCACGGGGGTATCAGGGAAAATAAAGGTCCGGCTGACGAAGGGGTTGTATTTGGCGTAGTACCGGCCCAGGTCAAGACTGAACAAGAGGACTAAGAGCAATGATAAAATAAAGCGGTTTTTAACAAAGACAGCGGAGAGAAGAAAGGCAGAGAGCAGAGAAAAATAAAAGAAGCTGTTTCTCAGGCTGATGGCCCGGTGCGCCCCGTCAACGAAGAGAATGGCTATCAGGGTGACGGCGGTGAGGAATAAACTGGCGAAAACAAGTCGGCGCCGTGAGGATTTACGATCGGCAAACAGGTTATCAATTGCCAGGGCGGCCAGGACTGCCGCGGCAAGATTAGTCAGAAAGAAGATGCGGCTGGCGGAAGAGTAGGTCAAGAGCGGCAGGGGCAGGCTAAAGATGAAATGGCTAATGGGGTTAGCAAAGGCGAAGAATAAACTGGCGAAAAACAAATAGCTGAAAAAGGAGTTCGGCAGAAAGCTGACTATCAACGGCAGGACAAACACCCCCAGGTAACTACTATATTCATGGTAGGAGAAGGAGCTGAAGTGGTTGATCGTCACCGGGTTACCGAAAAAGTCAGCCGCCCAAAGCCGGATGGCTTGGGTCCAGTGGGAAAGTCCAAAGTTAAAGAAACTGGCATAGTTTTCCTCAGTGCGAATGGAGCGGCCAAAGAAATCAAGGGCAGGCAGCAGTTGGACGGCGCCGAGTCCCAGTCCGAGACCGGCGGCGAGGATAACCTTCAGACTGAGGTTGGGGTTGATTTTCCCCAAAGTTTTTTTCTGGCGGTAGAAAAAGTAGAGCGGGGCGACAACGATGGTATAGGTTAAGAGCTGGACGTGGCCGGCAAAGATGAGCAGTCCGGTAAAAAAAGTCAGCAGCGGAAAATAAATCAGCCGACGGCTTTTGATAATGCCATCGAGGCAATAAAGAATGAGGGGTAGAAGTGAGGCGGCCCAGACGGCAGTACCGAATTGCGACCAAGTGGTCATCGGCCCGGCGAAAGCATAAATGAGCGAACCGATGACTCGGCTGGCTTTTTCTTTGACCAGGGTACCCAGGAACAAATACATCGAAAAGGCGGCGGCCAATGCCGAAGAG
>Ga0209542_10019740_pt1 | contig 10761 bp, 13 predicted proteins | sample RifCSPhighO2_01_FD_184028 | JGI IMG/M metagenome (GOLD analysis project Ga0209542, IMG submission 184028) | Soil microbial communities from Rifle, Colorado - Rifle CSP2_plank highO2_0.1 (SPAdes) (version 2) | ecosystem: Environmental > Terrestrial > Deep subsurface > Rock core/Sediment ...
CCCCCCCCCCATTCGTTTGCTGCCCCTTTTGGAGCGCATCAAATCCGCATATCTTCTCTGGCATGAGTATCATTCTAAACTGCCAAAGATTCATCAGTACACTGTCGGAGCAAAAGTAGATACATTATTTGTTGAGGTGATGGAGATGGTTTCAGCAGCCGCATTTTTACCCAAACCGGAAAAATTACCATATCTTCGGATCGCGATACGCAAATTCGATACCATAAAACTTTTGCTTCTCGTGCTTTGGGAAAGCAAATCGCTCGACAACAAAAAGTACGCCGCCCTCTCGTTGCGATGCGACGAAATCGGCAAAATGCTCGGAGGCTGGCAAGGACAGCTTGCAAAGCAAAACTCCCCCGAACAGCCAAAGCGGACGGGGGAGAAATGAAGAGAGTTGCGGGGACGACGACCGGCGAAGCGATAGTTCTGCCGATTCCACGGGTTGTCGAACCAATTGTAGTTCAGGTTGCGCTTCGAACCGTTCCAGTTGAACACCAAGACGTTGAGGTGCTCGTTCGGGTCGCGCCATTTGCGCATAATGCTTTCCTTACCACTGCCCATTGAATACTCTCAAGGCTGCATCGTATCCGGCATCGTAATGCCATGGCATCATGCGCCAAGTATCTTTATTTTTTGAATATCGACAGTCGCTCCCGCATCGACCTTGATCTCTGCGGCTCCGGACTGAAGGATACTGGATTCGGCCGCCACAGACCGTGATCTGCGGCAGATTCGCCTACTACCGCTTTCACTATATCAAAGAGATGTCCCCCGCACCGAAATGCGAGGGACAAGGTCAAAAGCCCAAGTGCAAGAGCACAGGGGCAAGCGCAGAGCGCTACTTGCGGGGACGACGACCGGCGAAGCGACAGCGCTGCCGAATCCACGGGTCGTCGAACCAACCGTCGTCCAGGCGGCGCCCCGAACCGTACCAGTCGAACACCAAGACGCGGAGGTGCTCGCGCGGGCCGCGCCAGAGATTCGCCTTGTGCAAGAACACGACAGAGCGCTTGTCCTTGCCTTCGGGGCAAGTAGCGCCATAGCACAGCGCGTCTTCTTCGGTCGATTCTTCGAGACCGCGCCTCGCGAGCTCTTCGAGCACTTCCTCGGAAGTGGGATCGTGGTCGAAGTCGGTGCCGTCGATAAATTCGAGGTCGACGTCTTCAGGCGCGGAGACCGTGCGAAACAGCACCGACATGACGAACGTCCGTGCCACGTCGCCGACATAGTTGTACGCGGCGAGGAGTTGCTCCTTGGTCGTGCCGTCACCGTGGGTCACGGTGAACATGGCCCACCGAAGCATTTTCTTCAGCCGCTCAAGCACTTCGGGACCCTTCGCACCCGCCAGTTGTTCGTACAGGTGATTGACCGGTCCCCGAACATCGGAGAGCGGGACAAGTCCGAGCATGCCTTCCGACATGGTCAGCTCCTTCCTAAGTAAACGAGCTGTCAACGAAACGGAATACACCGCTCGCCAGCCGAAAAAACTATACTATAAAGTTTTCTCAGCGTCAATAAATCCTTGGATTTCTCCTTCCAATACTTTCTCCACGTTACGTTCCTCATAATCGGTGCGATGATCTTTCACCAGCTGGTACGGATGTAGCACGTAAGAGCGGATTTGGCTTCCCCATTCGATTTTGGTCGAGGCGCCCGCGGAGAGTCCTCGCGCTTCAGTTTCCGCCTCTTTCTCTTTGAGTGCAAAGAGTTTGCCGCGCAACATTTCGATGGCCTTGTCTTTATTGGCCGCCTGGCTTCGCTCGGATGTAACGTGTACGCGCAGACCCGTCGGCACATGCACGGCATGCACGGCCGTGTCGCGTTTGTTTACATTTTGTCCCCCCGGGCCGCCGGAGCGCGTAAACGATATTTCGAGTTCGCTCTCGGGAATGTGCAGATCTCCTTGATCGGGCACATGGGGCAAGACTTCAACGAGCGAAAAGCTGGTTTGCCGCTTCCCCGCTGAATTAAAGGGCGACATGCGCACGAGGCGATGCACACCTGCTTCTTTTTTTAACGCTCCATAAGCACCCGCGCCATTGACTTCAAACGAAATGCTGCGGAACCCGCCCATTGAGTTTTCATTGGATGAAAGGAGCGCGCTCGCCCATTCGCGGCTCGCCGCATATTTCTTGTACATTTCAAAAAGAATGCGCGAAAAGTCTTCGGCATCATCTCCTCCCGCGCCCGAGACGATCGAAAGAATCGCTGATGATTTGTCGAATGCGCCGCCACCCGCGAGCCTCGCCTTGAGATCCTGGTATTCCTTCAGTGTCGCCTGCGCCTTGTCTTTGTCGCTCCAAAAATCCGCCGCACCCATTGCGGCCTCGATTTCGGCAATTCGCTTTTCTACATCTTCTTTAGTCATGCCGTTTGTGTATCGGTGTTTTGTGCCGTGCTTCGTATGCATCGCGTACGCGCTCAAGTCGTTCTCTCCAAACAACAATCCTCTCCCGTTCTGTATTAAGTTTGGTTTCCATTGTTTGAATCTTTTTCCATGTTTTAGCCATTCTGTCCTCTATTTCTTTTCGTTCTTCCTCCGGAAAAACCGACCTCTCAACGCGCATCAAAAGCTCAAGATATTGGCCTTTTGCCCGCATAAATTCCTGTTCATCAATAAATATATGGTATTCAAACGTCTCTTGCTGCGTAAAGAGCTGCTTTAGCTCCTCATAAATGGATGGATTGACTCGCTTTCGCGCTTTCTTCTTCATGAGCCGCCTCGCGGGATCGAACCGCGGACCCCAGCTTTACGAAAGCTGTGCTCTACCAACTGAGCTAAGGCGGCGTACGCGAAGAATATATCAATTCGGCGCGAACCTCAATCTTCGCTTTTCGTTCAACTTCACAGTGGGACAACCTCGTGCAGCCTGCGGTATACTCCTCATAATGAACCGACCGTTTGTGCAGGACATCATACGCCTTGTCGTTCTGGCCGTTATCGGCGTAGCGGCATTCTGGGCAGGGCTCTCCATCTGGGGCGATTGGCATGATGAGTGGTCGGGATTCAACGCGCAATTCACCGTGAGCGACGGCTCCTGCAATGTCGCCATCGTGCCGATTGTGGGAGATATCACGACGCTTCCGAATACCGGGAGAGATTCTGCCGACTCGCAGGCAGATGCATATCCAATCGCGAATGTTGATGATGTTCTCTATCAACTCCGCCTCGCGGAAAGCGATCCGTATGTCGAAGGAATACTCGTGATAATAGATTCTCTCGGCGGCTCACCAGTGGCTTCCGAAATGCTTGCCGATGCCATCAAGGCATCGCCCCTTCCCGTCGCGGCGCTCATACGCGAATATGGCACATCCGGCGGCTATCTCGCGGCAACGGGCGCGGATACCATTTTTGCCTCGCCCTTATCTGATGTCGGATCCATCGGCATCACGATGTCGTATGTTGAAAATGTGGAACAAAACACGAAGGAGGGTTTGCGCTACGTGCAACTTTCGTCCGCTCCCTTCAAGGACTACGGCGACCCCAACAAACCTCTCACGGCGGCCGAGCGAGCGTTATTCGAAAGGGACTTGAAGATATACCACGACGAATTCGTGCGACAGGTCGCGGAGAACAGAAACATGCCAGTGGAGAAAGTCGAAAAGCTCGCCGACGGCTCCTCGATGCCGGGCGCGCTCGCGCTCGAGCGCGGGCTCATCGACACCCTCGGCAACCAAGATTCAACCCGCGCGTGGTTTGCAAAGCAACTCGACCTCACCGTCCCCGACATCACATTTTGCGAATAGCATTCCCATATGCATTTTGCTAATGATTAATCATCAAGATATGATCCTCATCCTATCAATTGTGCTAGCAATAATTGGATGGTTCATCCTGATGCTACTCACCACCAATTTACTGGGCCTATTTGTTCGTGCTTTCTTCGTTTCAGATCCTGTACTTGATACTATCGACAAGCTAGAACACGAGAAAGAGATATCCAAAAAAATGGAGGCGTTCCTCGCTAGTGAAAGGAAAGAGCAGAACCGCGCCAACATATTTGTAAACCTGACCATTCTTATACTGGTTCTTGGATTCTATTATCTGCTGTTCTACTTCTTGAACATTATTGCTGTAGTCGCAGCTGTCATGCTCATGGCTGGACGATTGCCCGACCTGCTTTGGGAAATTAAACATGGTCGGAAAATCAACGTTCGGGAGTTGCCGAAGAATTGGGTGTATTGGACAACAAGTCTGCTTGACTGGGTGTCGCTGCTAGTATTTCTGTATGCGCTTATAAAAGCGGGCTATATATCTTTCTGAGTGTGGTTTCCAAATCGTAGGAAATAGGTTAACCACAAGCAGAAACATGTGCTGTGAGGTGTCGCCTCACAGCCTTATCTTGGCTGCTTTATGGATTGATTACAATCAGGGATGTCAGGATGAGAAGACCAGACAACAAAATAAGCATTATCATTATTTCTGGAAGTATTTTGAATAGCTTTCGCGCATTTCCTTCTTGGCTAGCAAATTTTTCGAGGTCAGCGATACCGTTTTTTGCTTTTTCTTCACTGCGCTCCGTTAAAGCAGCTATAAGCGTTTTAGCTATTGATGCCATCGTTCGAATATCCGACCGAAAAAGGAAGAGATTCTCGTACCAAGCAGTCTTCATAAAGTACAGCCCCACACAAATATTTACGATCAGCACTAATTCACCGAGAGCAAAGAAATATATTTGTTGTATGTTCGCGATAGCAGTAAAACCCAAACCAGCGATTAGTCCCGATGCAGTAATGACCTGTCCGACGAAGTGAAGCCCTTGATCCTCGGATTTTCTCGCTTGAATACTAAAATCGCGCCTCATCTTTATCGTGATTCCAAGGTATTTATGTGCTTTCTCTAAAGTTTCCATGTGGGCATAATCCCACAAAATCATCTTCCTCGTAATTCATCTCTGCCTGGCCCCTTACTTCGCCACGAGTTGCGGGCGGGGTACTCAATTTTCACAAATCCCCGCGACCTCTCCTCCACTCGCGGAAATCGTCGTTATTTTCCAGCACATATCGTATCCATAGCGTCGAATTATTCAGAAAATCTTCACTTGATTTTCAGGTACATGAGGCTTATAATGCGCTTGTATTTCTATGGAGAAGCACCTCTTAGGGTTTTGTCCCTAGGCGGTGTTTTTCTTTACATATTCGAGCTTTTGTTGCAGATTGTCCATGAACCTGATTTTCTCCTTGGCCGCTTTACGCAAAAGCATTGAGCAGTTCTTTTTGTCCGGACTGAGCACAGATTCAAGTTTTTGTTGATCATACAAATACTGTACGAGAGAGTAAAAATCCCCATCGCTTGTTACGATCACGGCCTTTTCGTACTTGTCTTTCTCCAGAGCCGCCCGCAGCACGAGGTCTGCGTCGACATTACCCTTGATCTTGCCATCAGCATCCGGAATGGTCGGCTTGAAAACAAGTATAAAACCGGCGCTTTGCAAGCTATCATATAGTTTTTGATTGAGCGCCGTAAATCCAATGAATAGGTACGCAATTTGAACGGAATATTTCTCAAGCAGATAGATACGAAATTTACGATAGCTCAACCTCCAGCCAAGTTTTTGAATCCCAAGATTGAGATTTTGACTATCGATAAATGCAAAATTATTCTCGATCTTTTTCATCATATAAAATGATCGCACAAAACCTCCATATCTGGAACTCGCCTCGCGCCCTCTTCTCCCCAAGACTGCGGACATGCCTGCCCTTTCAGCAGGATGTTGTCACAGCAAAAAAGGTGACGGGGTTGGCAGATCAGAAAGATCAACCGGGGAGCGGAGTTTGAGGCATGGCGCAAGCGACGCCAATTTTTCTTGGGTATCTTCAGGCGAATTGATGACATCGGCAATCATGAGCTCCGGATCTCCACACCCGCACAGCGCAAGCTCCGCGATGCGCATGATTTCTTTTTCATACAGGGTCGTGTCCGGAAATACGTTTTTCAACAATGAGCTGATCTTCTTTTCACTGCACCCCAGTGCACCCTTCGGATATCCCGTTTTTGAAATACGGTGCGCGACGGCAAGCATGATGAGCGCAAACGATCGCGGATCATATTGCAGAAGCTCTTCTATATCGATAAGTCCTATCCAATCAAGGATATGGTGCGCAGCTTCTTGCAGTGCCATTTCTGCGCCTAGCTTCTCCCCCTCTATCACGATATATTTATGCGTTTCCAAAAGCGCGTCGAGGTACTCTGCGGGGTTTACCCAGCACCTAGCACGCCCTGCGCTTGTGCGCAGGGTTGAGCCCGCATTTCGAGCCGCAAGGTTTAACGCCCTGCGGTCTCGACTAGGTGCTGGGTTTACAAATTCGACATACTCATCATCCCCGTCTCCTTCCAGCATGCTCGCCATAAGCGCTACGTGTTGCTGCGCGATATTTTGGAACATGCGGGAATTGTAGTGCCCGTTTGGCATCTTGCTCGCCGCGTGATTTTCATATGCGGCGAGAGCGCGCACAGTGGGTTGCAAATCACCCATTGTGTATTTTTGCTTCGTATCTTTTTTGGAGAGTGCGACGGCCTCTCGGAGGAGGTAGACAAGTGCTTCCGCAGGGTCCGATGTCGGTGTTTCCAGTATGCCCGCGACGGCATTGACCTCTCGATCCTTAAATCCAAAATTTTTCATGTGGATCGCGAGTAAGCCCCGAACCGTTGTGCTGAAAAGCGGGATTAAGTGATCGATCGCCTCGGTCATTGCTTCAAATGCCACCTCCTCGAGAGGCTCCTCGTTTTGCGGTGCTTCTTTTGATTGAGCGATTGGATACTTACGCATAGGTTATCTGTGAGCCAGAGGGGAGAATCGGACTCCCGACCTCCATCTTACCAAGATGGCGTTCTACCACTGAACTACTCTGGCTTCTGGGCTATTCTAGCCGCTCATTTAAATATTCCCAAATTTCATTCAGCATCTCTTTTTTACCTTCGACAAAGGTCAGCGTTCGCATCATCTCCTCGTATGGAAGCCAGCGCATATCTTGTATCTCGTTCTTGAATTCCTTTGGTGTTGCGGTCGACTTGCTTTGAACGAGACCTAGAAAGTAGGTAACCGTCTTGTCGTACCGTGTCCCATTCAATTCAAAAAAATACTGCTCCGAGTACCGTTTGTCAGGGACCATCTGAACGACTCCGATCCCCGTTTCCTCCCGTAGCTCACGCAACGCTGCCCCTTCATCACTCTCTCCCTCCTCTTTGTGCCCCTTGGGAAACCCCCAATGCCCGTCTGCGTGCTTCACGAGGCAAAACAAGAACCTATCACCTTGTTTGCAAACGGGAATAATACCAATCGCGCTGTCTTGTGCCGTATCCATATGTGAAGAGTATACTAAACGTATGCGGAACACAGCTGTCGTCCTTGGTATTCTTTTAGCCTTTTCGCTCCCCTTTTTTGCAAGCGCGCAAGCCACATTCGAGCCCGACACGATCACGATGCAAAAAGCGCGCGTCACTGCAGTAGTCAGTGAGAGCACAGAGATAATTCCTGGCACCGAGACGCCAGCGCACCTGCAAACGATTTCCGCGGAAATTTTAGAGGGTTCGCAGCGAGGATCGGTGGTCACGCTCGACAACGATTACATTCAGCTCGAAGAGGATGATGTCTTTTATCTCCGACATATCACCAACGGGGTAGACGATGCCGACTACTACACCGTTGCCGATCCCTATCGCCTCCCCATACTTGCGATACTCGCCATTGTGTTTCTCGCGCTCCTCTTTTTCTTCGGCGGTCTCCCGGGAGTGCGCGGTCTTGCAGCGCTCGCGGGCAGTTTTCTGTTGATTTTCTTTGCGCTTATTCCCGGCATTCTTTCAGGCTACTCGCCGATCCTCATTTCAATAGGTGTCTCTTCGCTCATCATCGTGCTCGGTTCATACATCACTCACGGATTTAATCGCACCACATCGGCGGCAGTTATCGGCATGATCGTTACCGTCCTCATCACAGGCCTCGGAGCGTATTGGGCGGTCGAGGCAGCACAGCTCTCCGGATATACGAGCGATGAAACCGTTTCGCTCAATTTTGCATCGCGCGGATCGATCGATATGGTGGGACTCCTTTTCGGCGGCATTATGATCGGTCTTCTCGGCGTCTTGTATGATATCGCGATAGGTCAAGCCATCAGCGTGGAGGAACTTTTCAAAGCGGCGGGCGCACACCTGCCTGCCGGTAGGCAGGTGACACCCAAGGAAATTTATCGCCGCGCGCTCCGCATCGGCCGCGAACACATTGGCGCGCTCGTGAATACGCTCGCGATCGCCTACGTCGGCGCGAGTCTTCCGCTCTTTCTTCTCATCCAAAATGCGACGCTCAGCCCACTCTTCCTCATAAATAGCGAACTTCTGTCGACGGAGATCATCCGCATTCTCGTCGGCTCGATAGGTCTCATCCTTGCCGTCCCGATAACGACCGCGATCGCAACCGCAATTCTCGCGAGACGATTCTCCACAGAGCGTGCATAAGCGCTTGCGCACTTTGAAATATCGCTATATAGTGAAGCTTCAAAGATTCGTTTCTCCTTCTTTATCATCGTCCTTCGACTCTTCGCGGGACACAAGTTAGAAAAATATGATTAGCATCTATACGCTTATCAGCGTCCTTCTTATCAGCCTCATTTCTTTTGCGGGCGTGTTTGCGCTGGTGCTCAAACGCGATCTTCTCAACAAGAGTATCTTCGTTTTGGTAAGCCTCGCAGTCGGCGCGCTCCTTGGCGATGTGTTCGTGCACATCATCCCCGAGATGTATGAAGAAGCAGCCAACCCGACGATGATCTCATTTATGGTCATCGCCGGAATCCTGCTCTTCTTTATCCTCGAGAAAGTTCTACACTGGCACCATCACCACTCTTCCGATCACGAGGGTGAAAACTTCCTGCCGGTCGGGCGCATGGTCCTCGTCTCGGACGGTGTGCACAATTTTATCGACGGCGTGATTATCGCGGCAAGCTATCTCGTATCAATTGAAGTCGGCGTCGCAACGACGATTGCCGTGGTACTCCATGAAATCCCGCAGGAGATCGGCAACTTCGGCGTCTTGATCCACGCCGGATACACGCGTGCAAAAGCACTTTGGTACAACTTCCTCTCCGCGCTCACAGCTATAGCTGGCGCCGCGATCGTCCTTCTCGTGGGTGGCATCACCGAACAGTTCGCATTCTGGCTCCTGCCGATCACAGCCGGGAGCTTCATCTACATCGCGATGGCGGATCTCATCCCCGAGCTCCACAAGACCAAGAATCTTGGTCACGGCGCGGTTCAGGTGATTGTCATGGTGATTGGCGTTATTGCAATGGCTGCTCTCCTTGCGCTCGAGGCCTAACGGATAGGGATATATACAGGTGGCACAAATGCAGGGATAGTTGTGCCCTATACTTGTGCCATGAGCTTCAGAGATCGGCTGCGCAAGGCGAAACGTTCGATCGGACCCGGCTTTATCACCGGCGCGGCCGATGACGATCCCTCCGGCATCGCCACCTACAGCCAAACAGGCGCACAATTCGGATACAGTCAAACATGGCTCTCGCTCTTTTCGTATCCGTTTATGACGGCGATGCAGGAGATGTGCGGGAGAATCGGCATGGTAACGGGCACCGGACTTTCCGCCGTCATCAAAAAGCATTATTCCAAAAAAATTCTCTACGCGGCCGTCTTTTTGCTTCTCTTTGCCAATACGGTAAACATCGGCGCCGATTTGGGCGCGATGGCTGCGGCCGTGCAACTCGTCGCCCCTCTGCCTTTTCCCTTTTTGATCGTTGCCATCACCGCATTCACGCTCCTCCTCGAAATTCTTATGGCCTACCCCACCTATGCGCGCATTCTCAAGTACCTGACGCTCTCGCTCCTCGCGTACGTGATCACGGCGATTCTTATCAAACCCGACTGGCAGCAAGTCATCAAATCAACGCTCATTCCCCATGTCGAATTCACGCGAGAATATGTGCTCAACATCGCCGCTTTCTTAGGCACCACGATTTCACCCTATCTCTTTTTTTGGCAGGCCGATGAGGAGGTCGAAGAAGAAGTGCGTCTCAACAAACTGACCAGCATGGGGGAAGGGGTGCCTGTGGTAAGTAAAGAGGAAATTTCGCAAATGAAAGTAGATACTGCGCTTGGGATGTTTTTCTCCAACTTCATCAGTCTTTTTATCATCGTCACTGTCGCCGGTACGCTCGGATTGAGCGGCATACACAACATAGAGACGGCGGCCGATGCCGCAAACGCGCTCAGGCCTCTTGCCGGCGAGTGGGCGTTCCTCCTTTTCGCTATCGGTATTATCGGCGTCGGACTCCTTGCTGTGCCCATCTTAGCAGGCTCAAGCGCCTACGCGATTGCGGAAACGTTTGACTGGAAAGAAGGTCTTTCGCGCCGCTTTCGCGAGGCGCACGGCTTTTACGGCGTCATTACGATCGCGACCTTAGTCGGCCTTCTCGTCAACTTCATCGGCATTCCCTCAATGACCATGCTCTATTACGCTGCGATGATCAATGGCGTCCTTGCTCCCCCGCTTATGATCATCATACTCTTGATCGGCAACAACAAATCGATCTTAGGCGAACATACCAATTCAAAACTTTCAAACACGCTCGGCATCATCATCACCGCGATCATGAGCGTCGTTGCCCTCAGCTTCTTGTTTGTGCTGCTGTTTTGATTTTGCGCGGACTAGTAGACGATGTTAGAACCGCCATGATGACTTTTGGGGCTTAATGGTATTTTGTGATGCTGTTTCCGCGCTATTATCGCGCAATATCAACATAAAATCGAAAACC
>Ga0209542_10019743_pt1 | contig 10760 bp, 12 predicted proteins | sample RifCSPhighO2_01_FD_184028 | JGI IMG/M metagenome (GOLD analysis project Ga0209542, IMG submission 184028) | Soil microbial communities from Rifle, Colorado - Rifle CSP2_plank highO2_0.1 (SPAdes) (version 2) | ecosystem: Environmental > Terrestrial > Deep subsurface > Rock core/Sediment ...
AGATTGAGGTGCCGGAAAACGAACTCGAGCAAGAAGTGAAAAATTTGCTAGCCCAACAGCCAAAAACTGATCCCACTCGCGCCCGTGCCTATCTTGCCGGCTTAATGATCAACGAACGCGTCTTCAGATGGTTGGAAGAACAAACACAAAAAGACCCCTCAAAATAATCGAGGGGTCAGGGTTACCTAGCGATCAAAGTAACAACCACCATCTTGCGGCCAGATAGTTTCGCCGCTTCTTCTTGGGGGATCACCCTAAGACCGATGGCCGGACGATAACCGCCCACCAACCAACCTTGGGACAGGAATCTCGGTCGGTCAACATGAAAGTGTTGTTCCGTTAACAACCTTAATTCTTCTTTCGAATGCGCACAGGCTAGGCTAATCACAGCCTCTGATACTGTCTCGGCTGTCGCCCAATTCTCTCGGGGAAAAGTTTCCTCCAGGTCACTGATAATCTTTGCGGAAGAAATTTGGAGAAATCTATTGTCCGAAAAATTAATGAGCCAATAACCGGCCGGGAGTTTGATTGGTAGGAGTGGGTGATACCGGTCAGTAATCCAACGTTGAGCCGCCTTAGCAAAACGGGGACCAGATTCTTGATCCCGACTCTGGATTAACTGACGATCAAGGGGTAAGCCAAAAAGGTACACGAGACGGAAAGTGTGTCCAACTTTGTTTAATTGGGCCGCGGTCTCGAGAAGACCCTCACTGTACGGTACCGATCCAGAATCGAGAGCGACACATCGCCAAACTTTTGAGACCGAAGCGTGATCAGCAACATAGTCCTTGCCCAGGATATCTTTGGCCCGACTAAGCAAGACAGTTTGACCATAACCATGAGGATTACCCAGGAACCCTTCAAAATTTGCCTGATTAACACCAGTTTGGTCTGGCCGCAAAGACGCTTCCAGCAAACGCTTTAACTGCTCCGTAGTTATTGACCCGGAACCCCCCATTTTTACCTGCCGCTCCTGGCGATGGAAAAGATTCATCACCTTCGCCCCCTTTCCTTGATTGACCTTGTTGATTAGCAAAGAACGAAAACCCTCTCTTACCAGACTAGTTGACATAATCTAATTAGTCAAATAACATAAACCCATTATGCTTATACCAACCGTCATTGAAAAGTCCCCCTTCGGCGAGCGAGCTTACGACATTTATTCCCGTCTACTCAAGGATCGGATCATTTTCTTGGGCGGTGTAATCGACGATCACCTGGCCAACATTATTATTGCCCAACTGCTCTTCTTAGAATCCGAGGGGCCGAAGAAAGATATCACCCTTTATGTCAATTCGCCGGGCGGGCAAGTGACGGCGACGATGGCCATCCTCGACACCATGAATTACGTGAAGTCCGATGTCTCGACAGTTTGTGTTGGTCTCGCGGCCTCCGGCGCCGCCATCATCCTCTCGGCTGGGACAAAAGGCAAACGTTTCGCCCTGCCTAATGCCGAGGTGATGATTCATCAACCACTCGGCGGAACCGAAGGTCAGGCCTCGGATATTGCCATCACCGCCAAACAAATTCTCAAGATTAAAGACAAACTCAACAAGATTCTGGCCAAACACACTGGTCAATCCGTAAACCAAATCGAACAGGACTCCGATCGCGACTACTACATGTCGGCCGACGAAGCGGTGAAATACGGCCTCGTTGATAGCATCGTCAAACCGAAAACGGGATAGTTGGAAAAACTTCAAGCAAACTTTACAATCCCGCCCTCGCCTGATAACATCAGCGAGTGAACTATTTTAGTCAATTTATTACCAAACTTAGTTTCTTAACACCCATTAACAATTGTGTCACTGAAAACACTTCTTCTCTTGACCATCACCAGTGGTCTAGGCGGGATTGTCTTCGGCTACTTCCTGCGCTGGCTCATTACCTTGGGGCAGAAAGGGTCCATGGAGATCGCGGTCAAGAAGACCCTCCTCGAAGCCAAAGACCAAGCCCAAAAAATAGCTGATAAAGCCGATACCCAAGCCGAAGAATTACTGCGGGAGATCAGAGAGAAAGAACAAGTCAAAGAAGATGAGCTCAAACGCAAAGAAGAACGTTTGATCAAAAAGGATGAGCTACTTGATAAGCGTCAAGTGGACATTGATCGTGAAGTCGAAACGATCAAACGGCGTTTGGAGGAAATCAAGCAACTCAAAGAAGAGTTAAAGCAAATTGAGCAGAAGAAGGCCACCGAACTAGAGCGAGTGGCCAAATTGACCGAGGCCGAAGGCCGAGAAGAATTGCTCGAAACCATCACTAAGAATTATGAGGCGGACCTACTTATCCGCATGCGCAAACTTGAGATGCTGGGTGAAGAAAAACTTGAGACGAAGGCCAAGAGTATTCTCACGGCCGTTATTCAACGTCTTGCCAATGGCACGATCCCCGAGGTAATGTCAACCGTTGTCGCCCTCCCTTCCGATGATGTGAAGGGGAAAATCATCGGCAAGGAGGGCCGAAACATCCGCGCCTTCGAGAAAGCGTCGGGGGTCGAAGTGATCATCGACGACACTCCGGGCTCGATCATTCTCTCCTCCTTCGATCCCGTGCGCCGGCAAATTGCCAAAGTGGCCCTCGACGCGCTCATCGTCGATGGCCGAATTCATCCGGCCAAGATTGAGGAAATTGTAACCAAATCTAAAGAAAATGTCTCCCAGATTATAAAAGATAAAGGCGAGCAGGCTGTCTATGAGGCCAATGTTTTTAACCTTGATCCGCGAATCATTCTAATTCTCGGACGCCTACACTTCCGCACGAGTTACGGCCAAAATGTTTTACAACACTCCATCGAGATGGCTCATCTCGCCGGGATGCTCGCCGAAGAACTTGGGGCTGATGTGCCGGTGGCCCGGGCTGGCGCCCTCCTCCACGACATCGGCAAGGCGATTGACCATGAGGTGTCTGGGACACATGTGGAAATCGGTCGGCGGATTCTAGAAAAATTTGGCGCGAGTGAAGCGGTGATTAAAGCGATGCAAGCCCATCACGGTGAATATCCTTATGAGACCATCGAATCAATTATCGTTCAGACGGCTGACGCAATCTCCGGTAGTCGACCGGGTGCCCGGCGCGACACACTAGAGAATTACCTCAAACGGTTAAAAGATTTAGAAGATGTCGCCAATTCCTTCCCAGGCGTTGAAAAAACCTATGCCATCCAAGCTGGCCGCGAGATTCGGATCTTCGTCAAACCTCAAGAAGTCTCGGATATTGGGGCCAAAAAACTAGCTCGCAACATTGCCCTGCGAGTTGAACAAGAGCTGAAATATCCGGGCGAAATTAAGATCACCGTGATCCGCGAAGCGCGGGTGGTCGAATACGCACGATAAATCCTGTCCACTGCTATGGACTTGCTCAAAAATGGCTTAACCGTATATAATGGAGTGAGACAGAGAATTGGTCGACTATTATAAGTAACCGTTTAAATCGTTATTGTATGAATAAAGCATCTCTGGTTGATGCCGTCTACGAGAAAATCGGCGGGACCAAAGTTCAGGCCGAGCAGGCCGTTGATACGGTTGTTGATTCGATTGTTTCCAGTTTGAAGAAAGGCGAGGAAGTTTCGATTGCTGGACTCGGAATCTTCTCTACCAAACAACGCGCCGCCCGCACGGCCAGGAATCCACGCACCGGCGAGGCGATCCAGGTTGCCGCGATGAAGGTCCCGAAGTTCCGAGCGGCCAAGGCTCTCAAAGAAGCAGTCAAATAATTCCGCTTCGACTCACTATCAAAAATCTCCCAACCTCACGGTTGGGGATTTTTGTGCTTAAACGTAAAACTTCTGAATGAGCGGGTTCAAGCGAGTAATGATTTCGTAGGGGGAGGTGTGGGCGAGGATGGCAAATCGTTCAGCCGGCAAGCCATCACCGATCAAGGTAACAATGTCACCGGCTTTGGCGCCGCGAACACGAGTAACATCAATCACGATCATATCCATCGAGACGCGACCGATGACTTTGGCTAATTTACCACGCACACTGACCGCGCCGACACTGGAGAGAGAGCGCGGGAAACCGTGCCAATAACCGATTGGGCAAACGGCCAACTTCGTCCCCGGTCTAATCCGTTCGGTGAAATCGTAGCCCACCGCTCCCGCGGTGGTGATCGTTTTTACTTCGCTCACAATCGTTTTCCAAGATAACGCCGGTTCTAATTTAATTTCATCGCTAAACCGCCGACGCAAATTATCACTAGGCCACAAACCGTAAAGGCCGAGGCCGATGCGAACCAAATCGAACCGCGCGTCCGGGTAAGCAATCGCCCCGCCCGTTGAAGCGAGATGTTTGACCAGCGATTGGCGCAGGAAGCCAGCTTGAGCGAGCAAATTGAGAGCATTTTCAAAAACAGCAATCTGTTGGTGAGTCGCGGCGGTGTGCTCCTTGCTCGAAGCGGCGGCCAAATGACTGTAAACCCCCACCAGACGATCGTAGATCTTCTCGATCACTTTTGGATGAGACCAAATCTTGATCGCCACAGAAAGAAGCTCGGGAGTAAAACCTTGCCGATGCATACCAGTATCAAGCTTGAGATGGAAACGCGGCAACTTCGACATCGTCACCAAGTGGCGGAGGGATTCAAGCGAAGAAATTGTGATCGTGATATCCCCCACTGCCGCGGCCGAGAAATTAATTGGTTGCGTGTAACCAAGAACTAAGATTTCTTTCTTGATTTTTTCTTGACGGAGCGCTACGGCCTCAACGATTGAATCAACTCCCAAATAATCAACTCCGAGCTTAACCATCGCTCGAGAAAAATCGATCAAGCTGTGGCCATAAGCGTTTGACTTCACCACCGCCATTAGTTTAACCTTGGGACCAATAAGTTTCCGAAACGCCCGATAATTGCGCGCCAGCACTTTGGTGTCCACCTCAATCCAAGTTCGAAGATTGTCTTTGGCTCTCATATGCGGGATGGGAGAATCGAACTCCCGACACCAGTTTGGAAAACTGGAGTTATACCATTTAACTAATCCCGCTTTTCGCCATTAAGTTTAGATTAATGCTAACAGAAGAAAAGCAAAAAAAATACCTCGCTCAAGCAATCCAATTGCTAAAGCGAGGTAAGACAGGGGGGGATCTAGCCAGTTTGTTTCGATCCGATTTCAATTTCAGCAGGTTCAAGAGCCTCCATGCTTGGCAAAGGAAGATCGTAACCCGGCGGTCGGCGCCGATACCTACGTTTTTCCAAAACACTGATACGCTCCGTGATTCTACCTAATTCCCTTAGCATCTCTTGCCTAGCTCTTTCAAGAGAACTTACTCTCATGGCAAGATAGTTTCTTTTGCCTCTCTTGCCCACGGGACACCTTCTTTCTTTATTCTGAATCGTCTGAGTCTATCATTTGTCAAAAGATCAACAAAAACAACACAACCCTGTTTAAGGTATCATGAGAAGGGACGGGTGTCAAATAGAGAGGTCGGCGGGTCGTCCATCATCGTCTTCAGTAAATCCGACCAAACCCGCTTGCAATTTGAGATCGGCGTTGAGCCAGATGAACACAAGGGGCAATTATCTGGCTCCCACTCGCTGTATTCCACGTTGAGTTCCGGCAGACTTACAAGTGAGATCAATTCTCGACCCTGGAGTTCTGTCGGGCGATGACCACAACGAGTCAAGAAAGCGGCGACAATGGGTAGGGCGACGGCCGTCGGATTCTTTTTGAGCACAGCGTCAATCCCCCGTTGCGGCGTACCACCAGTTGTCGTCATTTCCTCAACGATCAGAAATTTCTCGCCGGGCGACAAATCGAAACGACAAATGAGTTCCTTGTCACCAACTTTTTCGTTAAAGCCAATTCGATTGATCTCCCAACTCCTTGCGACTTCTGTTGCAAAAGGGATCCCGGCCATGGGAGAACCAAAAATCCAATCGGGTCTTATCCCGTCTAATCTCCCCGCCAATTTACGAGCGAGCATCTCCGCCGCCGCTGAAAGATTAGCAACTCGCGAAAGATATTGAAGTGTATCGACAAATCCATTGGAGTGCTTGCCACTTCGAAGGACCACGTGTGGGGCCCGCAGATTTCCCTTATAGCTATACTCCCAAACGGCTCCGCTTCGTTTCATTAATTCCCACAACCGAGTTCCTAAACTATTCACAATCATATTTGTTGACATTCAGTTTCATCTCCCAAAAATGCCTGTTTCAATGTTCCAACCTAAAATAAACCCTAGCAGAAATGCTTGAGAAAATCAATCGGGCTGCCGGGAATCGGACCCGGTCTACATGCACCCCATGCATGCGTACTACCGGTATACTACAGCCCGCTAGGTAACATTATAAAAATATGAGGCCCCGTTCCGCCAACTGACGAATAGGGGCCTCGAAAAACCATCTAGTTAAACTCCGGCGAAAGAGGTGGTTGCCACAACAAACGAGATTCTGGGATTACAACATCGCCGACAAAAAATGTTGACATTTTCTTCCCTGCCCGAACAATTATCACTTGTGGACTGATACCATGCAAACGGTGTTCGAAGGAAGGGCGAAAGATGGTAATACTGGTCCAAGATCTCTCGATCGACCGTTTGAAAATCCTGAAGGTTTTTGGATCACAAACAGTCTCTCTCTGTCTGGTTACTCCTTTCTCTCGATCACTAGCCCGTTCACAAACGCTCTTTCGCAAGCGAACACCATTACCCCTTCGTTTCTTCTTCGATCTCTTCACATTAGCCCTTTCCAAGGAGCAAAAGAATGTTAAAGAACTAGACTTGTCCATTATGGCACAAAGAAGCCCCCGATACTAATTCACCAACTGGCGAAAGCACGGGGGCTTTTCGAGACTCTTTTTTCTGGATACTACCGATGGGAGTGGTGACCATAACCGTGGTGGTGTCCGCCGCCGATGTATATGGGTCGCACATGAGTCGGATAGTACCGTGCAACCGGATAGGAATAACGGCGAACTACCACTGGTCGCTGGTGATATGCTCTGGCTGGGTAGTATACAGGAGCTGGATAATAATACTCCGAGTATACTGGATAGGTGTTAACGGTAATCGGCGCCGGCACAATCCTTTCTGGTTCTACCATCACGACCTTCCCATCTTTGTCAGTAATGTACCGTGCCGGGATAACGACACAACCACTCGTCATTGCGACCAATCCAACCAACACAACTAGAACATTTCGATTCGTCTTCATCTCACTTTCTCCCAAATCAGGCTATTTCTAGCCATTTTCCCCAGAAAATCCTAAAAACCCAAAGAACATTTTGACTCTCCTTATTATACACCTAAGCAATATTTTGTCAAGCTTTCGGGGCACTCGGATTTGAACCGAGACTAAATCCTCCCAAAGGACTCGTGCTACCGTTACACTATGCCCCGAGTAACTAGAGAATAATATCCTCAAGATGATCAACTTTCAACACTTTCCCCTCTCCGTTCAGATACACCGCCAGTGCGTCAACCTGCCAATCGCGATTCTCGTCAATGCGACGATCTAGGAGATAGGTCTCGATTACCCTGGACAAACGCTTCCGTTTCCATGGATGGATGTTATCTTCCGGAGAATAATTGTCACTTTCCTCTTCGGGAACAATTTCTCGAGAGACAGTTTTAACTTCGATGAAATGGATGATCTCATCCTTATCAGCCACGATGTCTATCTCCCCCCACTTTTTCCAATAATTACGCTCGATGATGCGGTAAAATTGTCTTTTAAGAAACTTTTCAGCCTCATTTTCACCTATCTTACCTATATTTTGCTTGTCAGTTTGGGACATATATTGGACAGACCTTTAATGTCTCTTATGCACAGTATCCACAGACTTATCCACATTATGCGGGTAGGGAGAATCGAACTCCCGTCTCATCCTTGGCAAGGACGTGTTCTACCACTAAACCATACCCGCAATGCCCCCGGAGGGATTCGAACCCCCATCACTAGTTCCGAAGACTAGTGTTCTATCCGTTGAACTACAGGGGCCAAAAAAACGGCAGGCAGACATTTCACCACAAGGGCTAAAAACCCTGTTGTTTAGTTTAGCAAACCAAATTGATTAGTGAAAGTCAGATATTTCCGCTAGAATAAATCCATGGCGACTAAATTAATTATCCCCGACACGATTTCACGTGTAACCGAGACTATTTCTCAAGCCAACTTCTCAGCCTATTTGGTTGGTGGTTGTGTTCGTGATCTGTTAATGAGTAAAACACCGAAAGACTGGGATGTCGCCACCGATGCTAAACCGGGGCAAATTGCCAGCCTTTTCCCAAAAACCTTCTACGAAAATGCTTACGGTACCGTCACCGTGGTCAACGAAAAGGAGGCTGATTTAGCTCTTCGAAACGTTGAAGTAACACCGTTTAGGAAAGATGCAAAATATTCCGACAAACGTCATCCAGATAAAGTTACCTTTAGTGACACAATTGAAGAAGATCTTGGTCGTCGAGATTTCACCATCAACGCTATTGCCTACGAACCATCTAAAAGACAAATAATTGACATCTATGGTGGCCAAACGGACATAAAAGACAAAGTAGTCCGCGCGGTCGGTCAACCCACCGACCGGTTAGACGAAGACCCGCTTAGAATCATGCGTGGTGTCCGATTAGCAACCGAACTTAGTTTCATGATTAACAATGAGACTATGGAAGCGATGCAAAAAAAGGTCGATTTACTTAGTTTTATTGCTCAAGAGCGTATTCGCGATGAATTCAGCCGTATTATTTTATCTAATAACTTGATGACTGGAATCATTACCCTTCATCAAATTGGGGCTTTGAAGCAATTTCTACCTGAATTAGAAGAAGGGGTTCACATGAAACAGAATGGCGATCACATTTATGATGTTTGGGAACACACGCTTAGAGTGGCTCAACATGCTGCTGATAAGAATTGGCCGTTTCACGTGAGACTTGCAGCTTTATTTCATGATATCGGCAAACCTAGAACTCGAGAATGGGGTAAGGAAAAAAATGATTGGACGTTTTATGGCCATGATGTAATTGGGGCACGAATGACTAGGAAAATTATGGGGCGACTTAAATTCGGCAAACAACTCTCGGAAACTGTTGAGAGACTAGTCCGGTATCACATGTTTTTCAGTGATATTGATAAAATAACTCTATCGGCGGTGCGAAGAATTATCAGGAATGTTTCCCGTGAAAACATTTGGGACCTAATGCATGTGAGAAACTGCGACCGAATCGGTATGGGACGACCCAAAGAAAGCCCTTATCGCCTTAGAAAATATGAATCAATGATTGAAGAGGCATTAAGATCACCGACTTCGGTAAGTATGCTCAAGATTAAGGGGGAGGATGTTTTACGTGAAACGGGAATTACTCCGGGGCCTAAAGTTGGCCATATTCTACATGCTTTGCTCGAAGAAACACTTGAGAAACCAGAACTAAATAATGAAGATTATTTGAAAAACAGGATTAAGGAATTAGTGAAACTTAGTGATCAAGAATTAGAGAATCTTGGCCAACAAGGTAAAGATAAGAAGTCAGAAATTGAGGAAGAAGAATTAAAAAAGATTCGCGATAAATACTCGGTTCATTAAACAAAATGAGCAAAATTAAACCACCCGTTGTTTAATAGGGTGGCGTGGATCACGAAACTTAGTTTTCTATCGGTCGGACAGAGTTGACCTTTAGCGTCTTATGATTCGTGTCCTTTATAATTCCCAATCATATCTGTCCGATATTATATTATAGGACAGTCTATAAGACAAAACTATTCCTGTGGATAACTCTCACTCAAATCACATCACTCTTTCCGATGGAAGCGCTGATGCACGGAGCGCAATTCGCGGTCAGTGACATGCGTATAGACTTGCGTGGTCGAGATGCTGGCGTGACCAAGCAGAAGTTGGACGGCACGGAGATCCGCGCCATTGCGCAGGAGATCAGTAGCGAAACTGTGGCGGAGCGTGTGCGGTGTCACCGACTTCATAATCCCTGCGCTGATCGCATATTTTTTGATCAATCTCTCCACACTACGCGGAGTTAAGCGCCCTTCTTGGCTATTCACAAACATCGGCTCAGCCGTGTCTTTCCGTTTATCTAGATAAGCCTCGAGCGCCTGCTTGGCTTCGGGAGAGAGGAAAACGACCCGCACCTTGCCCCCCTTACCGCGAACACTGAATTCTTGGCTCTTCAAATTCACATTCTCGCGGCCAAGATTACATAATTCGGAAATCCGCAGGCCGGTGGAAAAAAGAAGTTCAAAAATCGCGCGGTCGCGACGGCCAAGGTCGGTGGAGGAATTCGGCTTCTTGAGCAGACGTTCAAGCTCTTCCGGACTGATTAGATTGAGTTCACGGGCCGAAAGTTTGGCCAGTTCAATACTGGAAGGGGAGAGGGCCTTCTCTCCGCGGCTGGCCAAATACTTAAGGAAGGTGCGGAGCGCGATTAGGTGGTAATTTTGGGTATTCTTCTTGACCGTCTCGCCGGGAACCGACCCCGGCTGGCGATTCAACCAGAGCCGATAACGGCGAATTAAATCGAGAGTAATGTCTTCGGGTCTCTTCACTTGAGAGGCAAACTTAAAAAAGCGCGTGAGGTAGCGATCGTAGGCCTCGACGGTCTTCAGGCTCCGCCCCCGCTCGATCTCGAGGTATTCTAAGAATTGGCGTTGGAGTTCGGTAAGATTAGACATGTTGCTCATTTTAACATTTTTTGCTAAATTTCTGTGAATTACAGAACTCCGCCAACACCACTTTTTTAACCCACGCTCAAAACCTTCAGTTGGCTGAAGTGAACGCAAAAGTTAATTTTCATCAAGCAATTAGTCAGCCCAACACATAG
>Ga0209542_10019745_pt1 | contig 10759 bp, 11 predicted proteins | sample RifCSPhighO2_01_FD_184028 | JGI IMG/M metagenome (GOLD analysis project Ga0209542, IMG submission 184028) | Soil microbial communities from Rifle, Colorado - Rifle CSP2_plank highO2_0.1 (SPAdes) (version 2) | ecosystem: Environmental > Terrestrial > Deep subsurface > Rock core/Sediment ...
GACATCTTGGCCATCCAAGACATCTTTAACCTCTTCCTCACTTAAGGGATTTCCCTCCAGGTGAGTGCCATGATGAATCATCCGCTCTGCTGCCTCTTTTCTAAACTTAGCTTCCCAGGCCGGTATTAAAGCCGCATTCATAATCACTTCACGCGAAGCATCAGTAATACCGATATTTTTTAAGATCTGATTAGTAATTGAATATTTAGGTACGAACACGTTTACTTCCCTCTTTTAAGAAACCCGCCAGAAAAATACTAGCCAAGATAACAGTCACCACCAAAAAGGAGTATTTAGTCAAAATCGTAATAAAAACTTCACCGAGCGAGTAGATCAAAATCCCCCAGAGCGGCATCCATAAAGCGACTGACAGGATGGCAATAATCAAAAATCGGTAAAAACTAAAACCAGTTGTTCTGGCAGTAAATGATAGCAACGCAGCCACATTAGGGTAGATAAATCCCAGCACTAAACTCCGATGACCAAATCTTTTGAGCTGATCGTTAGCCTGCTTAGTGAACCAACCATAACCAAGTTTTTTTAAGATCGCCCCAAAACCAAAATAACCAAGCAAAAAATCAATAGCGTAGCCAATTAAAAGTCCGAGAGAAGCAGTTAAAACAACCAGTACCAACTCCGTCTGACCGGTTCTGGCAAAAACTGCCCCCATCGCCATCGCGATCATCCCTGGTACAAATAGGTTAACTAGAATCAAGGATTCTAAAAGAGCAGCCACAAAGATGATTTCATAACCAAACCTAGCATAAAGCGATGCAAAGGTGTGGACAATCTCTTCGGCTGTTGGAATTGAACCCCGAATCACGAAGATAAATACTAAATAGACTACTAGTAGCGTGGCTGGAGCAATTAAAGCACTGGAAAAAATTACCTGGAAAATTTTACCTAAGGAAGTCATGCCAAAGATTATTGCATATTTCCCGCAAAATGTCCATTTTGATACCTTGACATAGCCCTTTTAATATACTATAAAGATAGTAATGCCCAAAGTAAGTCTTCCCATAGTCTTATCCTTTGTATTAGTTGGTCTAGTTGCAATCCTCTCTTTTCAAGTCACCCCAGTTAAATCAGCTGCTGCTGGACATGTTGTAATTTCAGAAGTAATGGTCAGAACCGTTGCTAGTGCCAGTGATGAATTTGTAGAACTTTATAATCCAACTGGCTCCGCGGTTGACCTTTCTGGTTGGATGCTTCGAAGGAAATCAGAAGCCGGAAACTTTCAAGCTAACTTGGTTTCTTCTATGTCAGGTACTATTCCCGCTAATGGATACTTCCTATTAACCAGTGACAGCTCCACCTCCTCTAGTTCTGCAGATCTCCAATTTACTGATGGCATTGCCAGTAATAATACACTCTTATTATACAGTGATGCTGGTACGACTTTAGTAGACAAATTAGGACTAGGTGCCGCCACTGACTCTGAAGCAACTCCGGCTGCAATGCCAGGTTCTGACCAAAGCACTGAGAGAAAAGCTAATTCTAGTTCAACGATTGCCAGCATGATGATTGGGGGTTTAGATGAACTGTTGGGCAATGCTGAAGATACAGACAACAATGGTGATGATTTTCTGACAAGAGAGCTACCTCAACCACAGAATGCTAGTTCAGCCCTAGAACCAGTGGCTGGACCAACTCCCAGTCCATCAGCTGATGTCTCGCCCAGTCCGAGTGCTTCAGTGGAGCCAAGCCCATCTGCCTCAGTTGAACCCTCACCATCAATTGAACCGAGCGCCAGTCCTTCTCCCAGTGTCAGCCCATCAGCCTCAGTTGAACCCTCACCATCTGTGAGCCCATCGCCAGAAGTTTCAGCATCTCCAAGCGTTAGCCCATCAGTCAGCCCAAGTGTCACCCCATCAATTGCACCGAGCCCCAGCCCAAGTGCTTCACCATTTGTCTTCAGAACCTTTACACTGCAGTGTGAAGTTACCTATCGAGAGATCAGAACACCATTCTTTAATCTGCGCTTGCCCAGGATCTCCTGTGGTTGGATCCCCAGCTGAAATCCGTTCTAACTTCGTGGTAAGATATCTCTATGGCTAAAAAAGAGGTGTCTGAAAAAAGTTTTCATCGTGAACTGATCGAACAACTACTTGCCTTATCTACATCCGGTTTTGGGTTAGTAGCAGCGTTGGCTTGGAATGAAACCATTCAGGGCTTTGTTAGTGAGTTTATTGAGCCCAGAATCCCAGGATCAGGTCTGTTATCTAAACTGATCTATGCGCTACTAATTACTCTACTAGCAGTTCTGATCACCTACCAACTCTCTCACCTCTCCGCCCGCTGGAATAAAACAGCTAAAAAATGACGAGCAGAGCGAGTCATCCCGAGCGCAGTCGAGGGATCTATTGTGTGTGTTAGTACTCTAATTGTGATACTATTGATTTAATGTCCCAACGTGGTTTTACCCCGATAATTGTTATTGTCACATTTCCTGCAATTGCACTTCTTATAATGGTCATCGGTCTCTTGAAATTCGGTCCTTATTGGAAATCTTCTCAAGGTCCTTTTATTTTACCTTCTGTGAAACCGGTAGCTTGTACCTTAGAGGCCAAACTCTGTCCAGATGGAAGTAGTGTTGGTCGCACTGGCCCCAACTGCGAATTCACCCCCTGCCCAACCCAAGAATCCACTTCTTCTGCAGATATATCAAACTGGAAAACATACACAAATAGTAATTATGGCGCAAAATATACTTATAAATATCCTTCGAATTGGGTAATAGAAAAAGCTGCTGAGGGAGGTGGAGATTTATTGTTTATTGATTCGAATCAAAAATTGTATATGGGTGTCGGTCCTCTACAAACTGAAATTAGCGCTACTCCAGAAAACCTAGCAAGTAAATTAATCCTACAAAACAAAGAGGTCATATCTAAAAAAAACATCGTTATAGATAACCGCAGTAGCGTTTTTCTTGAGATAGGGTCTAAAGATGATGGTAAGATTTATGTTTTAGTGCCTAATGTTCTTGGTACGTTTATGTCGGGGACAAGCAATGATTCTCCAATAAGTACTATTGAAAATGTTAAAGGCACGCTTTGGATTACCTTACATATTGATGCTAATAAGGATTTCACTAAGGAATTAAGAGAGGAATTTGATCAAGTTATTTCTACCTTCAAATTCCTACCCTAATCTTATTTGTCATATGACAAAATCACAACTTTGTGGACGATCGTACACTTTATTGTTATTTTAGCCTCAGAAATCTTTCTCTGTACTCTCAAAAGTTGACATCAATCGTGCGGTCGCATTATCTATGGAAACTATTTGACTTTGTTATTCTGATATTTTGCCATCTTCCACCTTCAAGATTCTGGCTGAATTTAGGAATTTTTTGGAGATGTGTTCCAGCTCAACAGTAGCCAGAATTGTTTGTTGGCGGCCAACAATATCAATCACTTGTCCCCTGTGCTTAGCATCTAACTCTGAAAAAACATCATCCAAAAGTAGTATTGGCCGCTCCCCTAACACCTCCGCCATATATTCCAGCTGAGCTAGCTTAAAAGCCAACGTCGCTAACCTTTGTTCCCCTCTTGACCCAAAGTGTGCCAAGTTACGCTTTTTGTCATTAACGCTAAAGTCATCACGGTGAGGCCCGACTAATGTCGTCGCCGAAGCAATTTCCCGGCCGCTATATTGGTCTAACCTTTCACCAGAAATGTTGCTTGGCTTATAAATAAACTCAAAATTTCCCAATGGATCTTTCAAGCCTTTAACAAACTCAAAAAACTCATTTCTCTTATCACTAATCACTTTTCCCAGCTTGACTAACTCCTGATTCCAGTAAATTAGCTCATCACCCTGACCTTCTCCTTCTCTAATCCTTTTTAAAACTCTATTTCTAGCGACTACAATCTGTTCATATTGGGTTAAAGTTTTTTTATAGTGACTGTCAACTTGAGCTAAGCTTAAATCTAAGTGCCAACGGCGCAAACTCGGAGAGCCGGTTACCATATTAATATCCGCTGGATAGAAAATCACTGCCACCAAGGTGCCGATAAAATCAACTGTTCGCCTCGGTATTCCATTAACCTTAACCTGCTTCCTAAACTGTCCTTCATTATTCTGCAAATTAATTTCTAAAATATTTTCCGACTTTTCCCTTTTCCCTTTACCCTTTTCGATAATAACTCCCTGTACCCTTGTTACTTCCTCTTCTACTTTAATTATTTCAGATTCAGTTTCTGCTCTGGAGGACTTAGTTGTAGATAAGAAATAGATTGCTTCTAGTAAATTGGATTTCCCCACAGCATTATTACCCAAAAAAATAGTGGGTCTTTGATCGAATTCTAGGGAGAGACTTGAGTAGTTACGGAAATTTAACAGGCTTAATCTTTTAAGAAACATCTTAATTCTCAATTTTCAAGTATCAATTTTCAGTGAATTTTCAATGAATCAATGTATTAAAAGATTTGAAAATTTAATCATTGAGGTTTGATTGTAAATTGAAAACTGTAAATTGTAAATTAGTTTTTACTCCAATGGCCTAAGCCCAAAAATTCTCTAACTGGGTAGGGCAAACTTTTTTCCTTAAAAAACAGTGAGGGCTTAAGTGCTAAAATTCCCATTATAAAAACTGCACTACCCATTCCCACAAAAACTACTGTAGTACCAAATAGATCAGCCACAATACCCGCCAGCAGCACCGGGAACATAGCAAAGATATTCATCATTACTGTCAGTACTGCAAAGATTTTACCACGATTTTCAATATTAGTACTTTCTTGCAAAATAGTTTGAGCTGGAATAATTACCGAGACTGTGACAAAACCTAGCAGATAGGCCACAATGGCAAAAGTTGAAGATAAGCTAGGAGCATTTAAGAAGTACCGCAGATGGTAAATCCGGCTGGGCAAAGCAGTCGCATCAAGTAGTTTGGCGATAGTTGGAATCACACCGACTAAAAATAATAACATCCCAGCTATAATCATTGCTGGAATAATAATTAATCGCTTTGGTTTTGAATGGAAGAAACGACCAACCACTAAGGCTCCGGTCACCATCCCCAGTCCCAGTGGCAGCATTAAATACAAAGAGGCGTCTGTCGCATGAATATGTAAGACTCTTTCCATATATGACGGAATCACTACGGCTAAGACTCCAATAATTCCTTGTATCAAAGCCAGTAACCCAATTGAGGTAGTAATCGGCAACTTACCCCTGATAAAGCGGAAAGTTTCCTTGGTTTCAGAGACAATTAAGTCCTTGATGTGTTGATTGTTTTTCTTAACAGCCACTTGGAGCGGTGGCAGTTTTTGAGAAAAAAAGGCACCAACCAGCATCAAAACTAACCCCAAATAAAAAATTGGGCTAATACTAAAGCCGTTTAAAATTGGACCTGCAATAGTAAAACCGATCATAAAAGCGCCGTATAGTGTAAACGAGAATAAGCTATTGGCTACAAACAGCTGTTTTTTAGAAACGAGCAAAGGAATTGATGAGCTTTCAGCTGGGATAAAAAATTGGGTTAGTGAGTTGATGAAAAAAGTATTCAGCAATATTAATGGATAGGAACCTCGGATAAAAGGAAAGATCAAAAATGCCAAGGCAAACAGCAGATCAATTATGATTATGATCTTTCTCTTGTCAGCTCGGTCAGCAAAGATACCACCAATAATAGCAAATAAAAAAGCCGGCAAATAAACAGCTAGAATTAAGGCTGAAACAGCAAAGTTAGAATCTGTTAGTTTAAAAACCCAAATAATCAGGGCAAAATTTAGGGTATTGCTGGCTAGCTGCATTAAAACTTGGTTGAGCCATAAGAACCTAAAACCTCGGTTTGCAATAACCGAGGAAAAACTTGTATCAGACATATTGGATTAGGTTTAATTGTAGCTTCTAGCACTATTTTTGGCAACTAGGACAATAGTATGTTCCTCGACCTCGGAGTTGGATTTTTTCAATGGTTGTATTGCAAACTCGGCAAGGCTCTTTATCTCTCCAATAAACAAAAGCGTAATCTAGAAAATAACCTCTTCTCCCCTCACTATCAACAAAATTAGTCCTAGTCGAACCACCATGTTTGATACCATCCTGCAAAGCCTTCAAGATACCTTTGTGCAAATCCTTAAACTGTTTATCTGATAGATTACTAATTGAGGTTTTAGGGTTGATTTTGGCGTTAAAGCAGGCCTCAGATGCATAGATATTGCCAATCCCGGATACAATACTTTGATCAAGTAAAGCAACTTTTATTGGTAATGTCTTATGCCTTAGAAGATTTTGTCTTAGAATCTGCCAGGTAAATTCTTTCTCCAGAGGTTCCGGCCCCAAATTATTCAATAAACTATCCACTATTCCCTGTCCACTGTCAACTATCTTAACCCAACCAAAGCGGCGTTGATCATTAAAATACAGCTTAGAACCACTCGTCTCGCTTCGCGGGCGAAGCGGGTCGTCAAAAGTAAAAATAACTCTGGTAGAACGATTAGGCATTTGTAATTCCATATCTGGTGTCGGATGACCACCAATAAACCTGCCTCGACTGCCGTCAGGCAAGGCGGGTCGCTTACCGGAATCATATACCAACTGCCCAGACATCTTTAAATGAATTAGCATGGTGAAATCACTCTCAAGAACCACACCAAGTATCTTAGCTCTTCTCCACAAACCAACAATCTTCTTACCAGTAATATCTTTAGGATTTCCTTGAAATGATTTTGGGGTTAGCAGCTCAACCTGTTTAATAGTTAAGCCAATAATTTTATTCTGCAAACCCAGTCTAATAGTTTCTACCTCTGGAAGCTCCGGCATGAGGGTATTCTACAATAGAGGAATCCGAACAGCAAACATTGTTACAAGCTGCTGGACATGAGTAGCTAATGGCCTAAAGTTAATACTCCGTGGCTGGGGATCAATAACTTCAAATAACTCAAGCCCATTTAAATTCTCTCCATCAAAAAAATCACCTTCTTTTAATTTGGAATATTCTCTCCTAGCTTGCTCTACAACGTCAGGTCTAACATCTGGATGATCTATATAACTTTCTGTGGGCATACCTTAATAATGAAGAATTTTCACGGTCCTTGTCAACCCCTTAAAATTTGTTTACAAATTTGTTCGGGTCAACCCGATCGTTTTCTCTTTTTTAGCTCACTGTCAACCAAGTCTAAAATCTCTTTCTTAAATCTCTCTGTGGAAAACTTCTCAGCATTTTTTTGGCAATCCTCAGCATTATATTTACTAGGATCAAATTTTTCTAAAACTTTAACCAAATTTTCTACTGAGACTGGATCAACGTAAGTTTGATAATCTCCCAAAAACCCTGGATTATAGAACTCGCCGGTTTTACCTTCAATAACTGTTTCCAAAAACCCACCAGCCCGAGCCGCAATCACTGGAATTCCAGCAGCTTGAGCTTCAACTGGAGTAATCCCAAAATCCTCATCCTCAGCAGCAACTATTAATGCGATTGCATTTTCATACAATTTAATTCTTTCCTGATCTGACACCCATCCAATAAATTCTACACTTCCCCCTTCTCCCTTTCCCCTTAACCCTGTCAATCTTTTCAGCTCTGGTCCACTTCCCACTACTTTTAAAGGCAGACCAAGTTTGCTGCAAGCTGTAACTATCACCTCAGTCCCCTTACCCCGAACTAACCGATTCATCGCCAAAAAATATCCCCCTTTTTCCCTTTTCACTTTTCCCTTTTCAACCTCTACCGGTGGATAAATCACTAAAGCATCTCTTCTATAAAACTTATTGATTCTTTTAACAACATTCTTGGAATTTCCTACTAAAATATCTGGCCGCTGAGAAACCTCAAAGTCATAAATCCGGAGGAAATGATTAATTAATTCTCCTCCAAGCCTGGTCCACCAATGTTTTTTGTAATTAAAACTAGTAGTATAGCCATACAAAAACCTCGGTGGAGTATGAATATAACTAATATGCAGGGTTTCTGGTTTAGTAATAACTGATTTGGCAAAATAAACCGCACTGGAGCTGGATATAACTAAGTCATAATCTGAGAGATTAAAACTTTCAAACATCATCGGCGCAAAAATTCTAAAAGGAGACAGTAATTTATTAGCAAAAGGTACTTTCTGCATCCAGGAAGTCCGGATGTCCCATTTCTTGAAACGCTCACCATTAGCGCCCATCGCCTCTGGATTAAAATAGGCTGTATAAACTGGAGCCTCGGGAAAGATCTCGTGCAGAGTTTCTAATACTCTCTCAGCCCCACCATATTCCCTTAAATAATCATGAGTCAGCGCCACTTTCATCTAGAATAATTCTAGCAGAATTTGAATAATTTTGGGTTATTTTTCTAAGGATTTCCCTAGTAATTGGATAAATTGATCCTCAACCAATTTAATTTCCATGTCTAGAGTTGTTACTAGAGGAACGACCGCACCTGAACTCTTTTGATATCCTACTTTGTCTAATCGTTGCCTTTGAACTCTTAGATTCTCAAGACGATTTCCAGCTGCATTCATTTTTACCTCAGCCAACTCCCTTTCAGATAATGCCCTCAGAGCTGGAAAATTAATACTATTGATCTGATCAACTAAACCATTTCTCAATATAAATTCTAAAGCTCCATTTGATTCCCCAGCTTGTCTAAAGAAATTATGAGAAGCTATAAAATCAGCTTCTGTCTGTCTAGTCAAACCAGTTCTTGATGCTGGTAGACTTCTTAGGGTATGTGTCATATCTTCTTCAGCTTCGATTATCATCCCCACGACTGCGCTCCTTAAACTATCCCTAGTCAGCTCATTTGAAATCATTCCTATTGGTGTTAGAAAATATGAAGCCTGATTAATCGCCGAAATAAACCTCATCCTAGCCACCACTAATGGTGGAACATTAGGAAAATCTTCAGGTTTCATTGCCCAAAATGCTTCTGCGTCAAAAAGAGTTTTTAAAGTTCCTAATTGCTCTTGATGATTGGGCTTAGGCTTCTCTAGATCTGTTTCAGTACTCATAACTGCAGATTCTAAACTATAAGGCTTTAAAAGTCAATTATGGCTGGGTGAGTTCTGGGTAAGATTTTGTTAGAGCTTCTAATAGTTTCAACTTGGCTTCATTGGCGTTGCTGGCCTCAATTGGGGCACCAGCAGCTGCAGCGTGACCACCACCACCTAGCAGAGTTGATACTTTGGTTAAATCATATCTAATAGCGTCTCTGGTTCGGAAACTAGCTCCAAAGACTCCCCTTTCAGATTCAGCCAGACAAACTGCAATTTCGTAGTCAACAACCCCTTTTAACTCATTCGCAATCCAAGAAGGTGACCAATCCTTACCTAAAATTTTCTTATCCAATAATTCATGATAAGCAACTATTGAAATAACTACTTTACCGCCCAAACAAACCTCCAAATTATTTAATGCCAGGGTTTGAAAAGCAACAAAAGAGGGATCTAAACTATTTTCAAGGTCAAAGATGTATCTGTGAAATTCTGGCTGGATTTTAACTAGCTCAGCCGCTGCCAGCAGAGTGTCCTTGCTAGTCAGCGGGTATTTAAATCCTCCTGAGTCAGTATGCATACCTACAAACAAATTAGCAGCCATCTCCGGAGTAATCGGGGCTCCCCAAGCTTTAAATAGATAAAACATTATCTGGCAAGCGGCCGCGGCAGTTTCATCAACCAAACAAATAGTTCCAAAGCCAGGATTAGATTTATGATGATCAATCACTATTACCTTTAAATTTTCCGGAAAAGAAATTTCCTTAATCCGAGAGATTTGGTTTAAACCTCCGATATCACAGGCGATAAACAGATCAATCTTAGAAAGATCAACTTCGAAAAAATTTTTGTTTTCAATAAGATTAAAACCTGGCAAGGAAGATAGATATTTAGGGGTTGGATTATCCCCACTTATATGAGTCACTTTTTTGCCTAAAGACTGCAAATAAAAATGCAGCGCCAGAGTACTACCAAGACTATCCCCATCTGGTCCTTTGTGACAAGTAAGTAAAATGTGTTCGGCCTTCTTAATCTCCTCTAAAATTCTAGGAGCCAGTTCAGTTATTTTTTGAGACATCTCCAGATTATACCTTATCTGGCTGACTTTTGCCTGAAATTTGTATAAATGTTATGATGGATCAATGCTGCTTTTGAAAAAATTAGTCTTTGGATTCCCCTTTTTACTGTTTACTTTTGCCTTTTTATTTTTTATTGATCCTTTCTTTAAAGACTTTAATTTACTGTTTAGTCTAGATCTTAATACTCTTTACAAATTAATTTATTGTGCCCTTAGTTTATTGATGGCTTGTTTGATGTTTGTAGTATTTGCCACTTTGGCTAATGATTGGAAAATTGTTTCGCCGGTTTATTTACTGGTAGCTTTAACCGCCTTTGTGATTTTTCCACCTCTAAGCGGTTTAATTATCTTTTTTGGGCTATTAATTAGCCTTACTTTAAGCTTCACTATATTAAAAGATAAACTTAGGACCTATCTAACCTTCCATGCCAGTGCCCTACTCACTCCAGCTATCAAAAACCTGGGCTTTTTTATAGTAATTAGTATTGGGGTGGCTTTTTACTTTGCGACAGCCGCAGAAATCAAACAAAACGGTTTTAAAATCCCGGATTCAATTTTAAACACTGCTGTCCAATTTGCCGGCCAGCAGCTGCCGGCCCCGATTCAATCGGGGCCGGCAGTCCATGGAGAAAGTATTGCCCAACTCCCCACTCTAACGAAAGAACAGATTGAGCTACTACGCCAAAACCCAGACTTAATGAAGCAATATGGAATTGACCCAGCAATATTAGACTCTCTTCCCTCCGGCAGC
>Ga0209542_10019746_pt1 | contig 10759 bp, 11 predicted proteins | sample RifCSPhighO2_01_FD_184028 | JGI IMG/M metagenome (GOLD analysis project Ga0209542, IMG submission 184028) | Soil microbial communities from Rifle, Colorado - Rifle CSP2_plank highO2_0.1 (SPAdes) (version 2) | ecosystem: Environmental > Terrestrial > Deep subsurface > Rock core/Sediment ...
TACCCGCTCGTTCTTAACACGAAAGAGCTCGCAACGGTGATGCATGTGCCCCAAGATGGAGCGGCTTATTCGCACCAATTCAAGCGGTCAAAAACCCACATAGCTCCCGCGCCACTAGGAATGCCAGAAGAAGGCACGCTTTTGGGTGTGAACGCATACAGAGACGCGGAAACAAAAATTTATTTAACAAAAGAAGACCGTCTACGGCATTTTTATATCATCGGACAAACTGGAACAGGCAAATCAACGCTCCTTAAAAACATGATTGTCCAAGACATACAAGCTGGAGAAGGTGTATGCATGATCGATCCGCACGGAGCCGATCTCGTTGATATTTTAGGAGGAATACCAGAGGAACGCTTTAAAGATGTGATTTATTTTGACCCAGGTTATACCCCGCGAGTCATGGGTCTTAATATGCTTGAATATGATGAGCGGTACCCGGAACAAAAAACCTTTGTTGTAAACGAGTTGCTATCCATTTTCCGCAAGCTTTTTGGCGCGGTGCCAGAGTCAATGGGGCCGGCATTTGAACAATACTTCAGAAACTCTGCGCTTCTGGTTATGGAGCACCCCGAATCGGGCAATACGCTTCTCGACGTTGGGCGTATTCTTTCCGATTCTTCGTTTCGAAAACGCAAACTCTTGTACAACAAAAATCCCGTCATTGCACAATTCTGGGCAAACGCGGAGCGCACGACTGGGGAGCAATCTCTCGCAAACTTTGCACAATATGTCACGAACAAGTTTGACGTTTTTCTTTCCAACGAGATTATGCGTCCGATTATTGCGCAGGAAAAATCCACCTTTGATTTTCGAAAAATTATGGATGAACGGAAAATTCTTCTCGTGAATTTGTCTAAAGGGCGGCTCGGAGAAATAAACTCGAATCTCATCGGACTTGTTCTTGTCGGGAAAATTCTTATGGCCGCTTTGTCTCGCGGAGAAAGCGCTTATGAAAGTGCCCCATTTTATCTCTATATTGACGAGTTTCAAAATGTGACAACCGACTCGATCGCGGTTATTCTTTCAGAAGCGCGCAAATACAAACTCTCTCTTACGGTAGCGCACCAATTTATTGCTCAACTTGATGAACGAATTAAGGACGCGGTTTTTGGAAACGTGGGCTCGATTGCCGCATTTCGCGTAGGGGCACAAGACGCAGAATATTTAGAAAAGCAATTTCAACCTGTTTTTACCTCACACGACCTTCTTAACCTCGACAACCTAAGCGCCTGTGCGCGACTTCTTTCACGCGGGCGGCCAGTAAAACCATTCACCATTCAAATTCCACTCTTTCCGCGCGCTGATGCGCATAAGGTAAATACAATAAAAGAATTATCATACAGCGCTTATGGAAAACCACGCGAAGAAGTGGAGACAGACATCAAGAAAAGATACGACACCGCATCCTAGATCAGACCTGGAAGGCATCGGTGTCTGTTTGCAGTCACTTTTTTCTTTTGGTCTAAGCCAATAAACATAAATAAGAGGAATTGACGTCAGTAGCCTTTTTAATTAGACCTCTAGTCTCCATAAAACAAAATCTAGTTTTTTTACTGAGGAAATTTTCTTAAAATCTGCCAATTCTCCACCAAGCTTCGCCAGAATTTTGTTTACGTCATTTTCTTTCAGTAATTTTTTGATGACTTGGATGTAGGTCCCGTAATGTTCTTCTAAAATATAACAATTTCTAACGATTGGTGCAGTCATATCGAAAAGTTTGCCGATTCTTGAGTCATAAATTGGTTTTGTGTCATCCAGGGTGTGAAGTATTTTAGTTGAGAAGGAATAGTGCCACTTATTAGTAGCATGGTGCACTTTCTGGAGAATGTCCTTGAGAGAATGCTTCTTTTTGTTGTTTGTTTTTCTAAGTTTTTGGAATAAATCATAAAAAGCCCGGTATTCATCTCGAGGCCTGCGTCTTAACCGAAGTTTATATAAAGAATTGAATAGGCGCTGAAACCAGATTTCTTTCGAGATATCCCCGCTAAAACCCATTATCTGATTATATTGCGGCCCGTATTTTTTGAGCTTGTTAAACAAATTGGCTAGTTCTCGAGAATTTATTCGTCGAAGTTTGCAGGTAACCATATCTACGGTTTTTTCAATTTTTTCTTTTTTGTTTTCTTTCATAAAATTAATTCATATTGGGAAAATAGTGATAGCTAAAAACGGCAACAGCCACAATTTTTTCCTAATGAAGTGTGCTGTCAAGAAGAATACCGTTTGCCCAGTAGAATCCGGTTTCTCCGGACGGTAATATGTCGTAGGTGGCGCGCTCGTCATAAGGAACAAGCCTTGAACTTATAACCGAAGCGTTGTCATAGAGATCGCCGGGTGACAGATTGCCGATAGCGCGTCCGTCCGAGGTTGGATGCCCGGGTGAAACAAAAAGTTCCCGTCTGTCGTTGAGGACCAGGTGGATTATCTGATGTGTTGGCGGCACTGGGGTCTCGATAGTTTTAAGAATCGAGGCGGGAACGCGCTCGCCCAAGCCATTTATGGTCCAAATTCTCGCTCCTTTATGCAGTTTTTGAATCTGGATTGCGCCGGAGGGCGTGTCAATCAACGTATCTTTAGCAAGGCATATCGGGCATGGTCGGTTAAAATTTGTTTTTTTAATAAAGACCGCTGTGTTTCCGTTGATACCTACGAGTGTCAGCGTTATCGTACAGCCGTTGCTTACAATTTCTCCAATGCGTAAGGTTGCCGGATACCCTCGGTCGGTTGCCACGGGATATTCCCCGAAGTTTAAGCCGGTAACGCTGTGGGGATAAATTTTTTCCAACAAAAACGAACTCTCGCGTTCGCCCTCCTCTAGAAATATTTGTTCCCCGCCTGGTTTTTGTGACGGAATGGGACTTGCTGGACACTCCGCAAATTCACAATCAGGACCTATACGGCCCACATAGCTTCCATCGGGACACTGCCGCGCCTCTTGAGTGCACGCTATCTGAAGCAACTCTGATTTTTTAAATAAAGTTAAATATCCCGCCACAGCGGCAAATATAACCACAAGAACGACGGCCGATATACGAGTGATATCTTTTTTGTCCATATTTTGTTTTTGAAAAAATGCGATGTATTTTTAAAATACCTCGAACCGAATTCTGTCCTCGCCGCGCTTTGCGCGGTTCGGATTGGGCGGACAGGGCAAGGATTGCGGCGAAGCTGCGAACATTAACAATTTTTCAGCCACTGGCGGTGATATTAAATTGTCGGCGGTATTCCGCCAAGGGCGGTAACAATTTTTCAATTGGATTAAGCATAATTCAATTCAGCGGATTTTTCAATTTAAAAAGGAGCAGGAAAGATTTCTCTCGCCTGCTCCGCGGAGCCTTACTTGACGCATCCATAAAACAATTTACGCCACTGTTCGATGGTGCTTTCCGGGTAGACCTCTTCGCCGAGCGCGCGGATCATTTCACTTGCCTTGGCATAGCTCTCGGGGAGCTCCCTTTTGAGAGGAAGAACAATTTCTTCGAGGAACATAATGAGTGCCTGCTGCCAATCGGCTAGGCCATCGCCAATGAAACCGTATAGCTCGATGTCGCGACCGAGACGTTTTCCGTCAAGCTTTATAAAGCGCGTGTCATAATCGACAAACCAGCTGCTTTTGTCTTTCTCATTGAGCGAGAAACAAAGGCGACCGCCAGAGTGTTGAACGGCGGCCTCGGCGATCCTGAGGAGTTCCGACTTCTTGCCCTCAAGTTTGGCCGACTCGCGGCGATGAATCGCGACTTCGCAATAAGACTTGGAGATTCCAGATTTTTCTGTCGTAACCGCTCCTCCTTTCAACAGTAGTTTGATTCCACCTAAACACGGCGTTCAGGTTTCAAGAAAAGATAGCACATTACACAACAAAAATCAATGGAACGGCCTTGCCGCCGCTCGCTTGTATGTGTTAAATTTACCTCTGTCTATGGCTTAATTTGGTCAATAAGAAATACTACCTAATCACAAATTTATGGAAAAGAATTTTTCCCGCAAACCACATGATTGAAAACATGGCCATGACGGAGACAACAAGGATTATTGCGTGGTTAATGGTATCTTGTTTAATCTTAGCCAGAGCAATTTCTGTAGGAATACCCCACACAAAGAAAACCGATTCACGTTTTTTTAAGAAGTCCTGTCTTAGGGGTGTAAATGCATAAATGCGAGAGATGCCACCCAAGTCAATCGCCTTTACTACTCCTTCTTGTTGCGTTATCACATTTTGCAAAATGGGATCGTAGAACATGATTTTTCCCGCGGCGCTCTCAATGTGAGGGTAACGGGCCAAAAGAATACTTGTCCTGTCAACAAGATTTATTATGACTCCTTCTGACACGCCTCCCTCCTCAATCATTTTTTGAAACCATGAAAAACTTAAACCTGCCACAACCACCGATTTTACTTCGCCATTTTTTTCAAAAACAGGATAGCTCACAGCAAGCGACGATTGATTGCTGGTGCGCTCTACGACGTATTCACCTACATTGAAAGCTTTTGTTTTTATTGTTTGTTGAAAATAAATACGATCGGCGATGTTTATCGGGGCGGTAAAAGGAGTGGCGTTGCAAAAAATATCGCCTTTTGTGTCAGCCACTATGAGCGTAGTGTATTCAGGGTTTGCCTTCAGGGTGCTCGATAAAAATTCGTCGCATTTTATTCCTCCCTCGTAGACAAAGGGTGACCTTGCAAGAACATCTAAAAACTGCCGGCTTGTATCAATCGCCCTGTTTTCTTTGCTTGCAAAAGTCCTTGTCGTACTTATGGCGTTTAGCTTAATTAAATCAGTAATCGTTTCTTGTTCTGCAGAAGCTACGAAGTAAACGTGTATAGCTAGCGGAATTGAGGCGACAAAAAGCGAAAGCAACAATGTTAATTGGAATTTACGAAAGAGCAGGTTCTTAATTTCGCTAACATTATAATATGTTTTTGCATGATCACAGCTTCGGTTTTTAACACCACCTTTCTTTAAAATCTAAAGCGCCAACGCCCTATCGGGATGGGTAAAATTGAAATCTTTTTGTTGAAATCTGACTAAAACAGCGATAAACAGTGTAGCCCATGGCACAGGTGGATAGTGGTAGCAAGCGCAAGGAACAATTCGCACGAATTGTTCCTTGCATAGGAAGATGGGGCGCGGGGCTATACGATATAAGATTTTCCGATAAAATCAGAAGCATGTGTTTTTCCGCGTAGCGGCCCACAATATCGTGAAGCAACAACTATAACCACTTTCTATCCTGTCGGCACTACGGTTGAGTAACGTCCCAAAAAATTATGAGGACCCGCTCTAAACCAATAAAGATGCAGAATTTTTCGCAAAAAAACCGCTCTACATTAGAGAGCGGTTTAAAATTCTTAAAAATTCAATTAAAACCGATAATTCACCCCAAACCTGACGATATTGGAGTTTAAGCCGATACTCGTCCCCGGCTCGGTTCCTGAAAGTTTCGCGTGAAGATACTCAAACCGAAGCACAAAGTGCTCACCCACGCTATAATCAATCCCTCCGCCAAGAGTAAAACCATCGGCTTTGAACCCCCGGCTGAATGACGGCAATAATCCATTGAAATTTGCGGTTGCTGTTGCTTTTTCAACATAAGCATACCCGCCGGTAATATACGGCATCCACCGGTCTCTTTGGAGACCAAGGCGTCCGCGTACCGTGCCGAATGTTTTGATCTTTATATCCAGATCTTCCGTGATTGCTATGCCGCATTTTACTGCGGGGCAGATAAGATCATCTCGGTGTCCCTTAAGGCCGGAAAGCTGAAAATCGGTTTCAATACCAGCGATAACTTTATTAAAAAATTTATGTTGATAGCCGAGCTGTATTCCTGCAAACGGCCCCTCGGGTTTGACCGACGTTTGTTTCTCTTGAGAGATAATAAGTGTTCCGCGGGGAGCAAACGTGCCGTTTATGCCCGCATAAAAACCGCTCCAATTTGTGTTTTCAGCGCGGGCGACTTCAGGTGCCATCGCCAAAATCAGAACAAAAAACAATACTGTTGCAAAACGCATCAGTAATCCTCCTTTTTGTTTGTTGTAGCAAAGAACCGGAAAAACAAGAAAAACAATTTCATGTCTGTGTATATAGTATATTATGAACTAAAATTTGTCAACTAATCGTAATGGTTCAGTAATTTATGTTAATGATAATCTTTTTAACAGATTAGCGATAGTAAAATAACGAGAGGATGCGGCATGAAACACTTAAAAGCATTTTGGGACGTTGAGAGAGCATTTTGTCGTAGAGTATTTTTTGTAAAGCCACTTATGATTCTATTTATGTTCGGTGCGCCCGCTTATGGTATCTTTACTATTTCCACTACGTTCTCGCTCGGAAGTTTTTGGTGGTTGTTTCTTGTTGCAAATGTAATCATTTTGTTTTGGGTAGCGCTTCCGTTTGTCTTCTATCTGATAAGCCCCCAAACTTTTTTCCCAAAGGAGGGATAAGAAGAAAATTAAAACTCAATTTGTTGTAGTGACCCTTTGTTTTATTCATAAGGGTCACTACAACAAATTGAGTTCTTTATCATCATTTCGATTCTTGGCGGTGGGTAGAGGACTTGAACCTCTAAGGGATTGCTCCCGCCGGTTTTCGAAACCGGTGCCTTACCATTCGGCACAACCCACCAATGCTCGCATAGTATCATTTTTTGAATTTTCAGCAAAACATGTTATGATTTTCTTGATTTTGGCTTGCCCTGAGCTTGTCGAAGGGCCCCATCGTCTAACGGTTAGGACATCGGCTTTTCAAGCCGGTAATCGGGGTTCGATTCCCCGTGGGGTCACAATTTGCGTAAAGAGGCAAACGGCTTTGCCTCTTTACGCAAATTGTGAGGCCGTAGCGATGTTTTACGAGCATGGGCGAGTAAAACCGCGAGGGGGGGGTCGCGACCGAGACGGTGGAAGCCGTCGAGAGTTGTGACCAAGTCGAACTGCATGCGAAGCCTCGTTTGACGAGGCGAAGCATACCGCACATTTCCGTCAGGGAAAATACTCATGACCAATAAGAATTGATGAGCGCTAAGCACTTAACTATAAAGGATAAAACAGAACGATTTATTATATCAATACACGCAAACCTATTTATATCAAAAACCGTTAATAATCAATATGAGCAAAGAATTTCTTGCTTCGGAGTCGGTCACCGAGGGGCATCCGGATAAAATTTGTGATCAAATAAGCGATGCGGTTTTAGATGCATACCTTGAACAGGACCCGAAAGCCCGCGTTGCGTGCGAAGCATTTATTTGTGGAAACAATCTGGTTATTGGCGGAGAAATAACCGCGGATGGCAAGGCTGTGGATATTGAAAAAATAGCGCGAGGTGTTATCAAGGATATCGGCTATGACAGCGGGGAAAAAGGCCTCGATTACCGGACAGCGAATATTACTTTAATGGTCAACAAGCAGTCGCCGGACATTGCAATGGGTGTTTCCAAAAAAAACCCCCTTGAACAAGGCGCAGGCGACCAGGGGATGATGTATGGCTATGCATGTGATGAAACAGAGGCACTAATGCCAATGCCCATATATCTTGCCCACGCACTATCTAGGAGGTTGGCAGAAGTTAGGAAAAATGGGACATTGCCGTTTTTAAGACCAGACGGAAAAACGCAAGTAACCGTTGAATATCAAAATGGGGAACCGAAAAGAATCAGGAACATTTTAATTTCAACCCAACATGCGCCAGAAACAGAAATCACAAAACTGAAGGAGGCGCTGGTTGAGAAAGTTATCAGGCCTGTAGTTCCTCAAAAATTGATTGATACGGAGACGGAAATTTTTGTAAATCCGACCGGGCGATTTGTTATCGGCGGACCCGCCGGGGACACGGGGCTTACCGGAAGAAAAATTATTGTTGATACATATGGCGGTCTTGCCCGACATGGTGGCGGGGCGTTTTCAGGAAAAGACCCGAGCAAGGTTGATCGTTCCGCGGCATATGCAATGCGCTGGGCGGCAAAAAACATTATAGCCGCTGGCCTTGCAAAGAAAGCAGAGGTTAAAGTTGCCTATGCTATTGGCATGGCGAAGCCGCTTGCGTTTAACGCACACACATTTGGTACTGGTAAAATTCCAGATGAAGAAATTGCAGACCTTGTCCAAAAAATTTTTGATTTCAGGCCCGCTGCCATAATAAAAGATCTCAATCTTTTGCGCCCAATCTATGCAAAAACTGCTTCATATGGACATTTTGGAAGGACCGATATTGATGCTCCATGGGAAGAATGCAACAGAGTAAAAGACCTTACTCTCTATCTCTAGCTCGTGCGAGCAAATGCTTGAAGTCCATACTAAATTAAGGTTGCCCGGTTTTCTCCCCAGAGACTTTCTTTACCCTGTCCTTGTTCAAGTATTTTGCAAAATACTGAAATAAGCTATATGAAAATTATTGCCATTGAAACATCCTGTGACGAGACAGCCATTTCTATAATTGACACAAAAGAAAAAACGAAAAATCCTAGTTTTTCTGTTTTATCAAATATCGTTCTTTCACAAGCCAAGCTCCATGCTCGATATGGCGGAGTTTTCCCTTCGCTTGCAAAGAGAGAACACGCAAAAAATTTGATTCCCGTATTGAAGCAAGCATTACAGGAATCAGGTTTTTTGAATGTAAAAATTAAAAGTCAAAAATCAAAACTGCAAAGTAAAACTCAAAACGAAATTGATTTAATCCTTGAAAGGGAACCGGAGCTGCTTGAGCAATTCAAAAAATTTATTCCAACGCTTAAAAAACCGCCGATTGATGCCGTTGCGGTTACCTACGGGCCCGGGCTTGAACCGGCGCTCTGGGTCGGTATTAATTTTGCCAAAGCTCTTTCTTTGGCGTGGGATATTCCGGTAATTTCTATAAATCATATGGAAGGACATCTTTTTTCTGCCTTACTTAAGACAGAAAAAAGAAACTCCAAATCACAAATACCAAGCTCCAAGCAAATTCAAAATGCTAAACACAAAATTCAAGACGTGGAATTTCCCGTATTAGCACTTTTAATAAGCGGCGGGCATACGGAGCTTGTTCTTTCTAAAAACTGGTTTGAATATAAAATTGTGGGGCAGACGCGTGACGACGCAGTAGGCGAAACCTTTGACAAGGCGGCGCGAATGTTGGGACTTCCATATCCTGGAGGACCAGCCATTTCTGATCTTGCTCGGAAATGGAAGACACAAATCTCAAATTTCAAATCCCAAAAAAATTCAAATTTCAAATTTCCTAGGCCGATGATTAATTCCGGGAATCTTGATTTCTCCTTTTCCGGACTGAAAACCTCTGTTTTATACACTGTAAAGAAAATATCAAAACTTACTGAAAATATAAAAAAAGAAATTGCTTATGAACTTGAAGAGGCCATTGCAGATGTTTTAGTCAAAAAAACAATTGTGGCTGCAGAAAAGTTTAATGTAAAAACTATTCTTGTCGGCGGAGGTGTTTCGGCGAATACGCGCATAAAAGAATCGCTTGCTGAAGAAACAAAAAAAATATTATCTGATACCGAATTTCTCGTAGCCCGTACCGATCTTACCGGCGACAATGCGCTAATGATTGCGGCTGTGGCATACACGAGGATGCTTCATGGCGTCTCCAAGAAAAAAGAAAATATTGCAGCAGATGGCAATGTTCGTCTTGGATCGGAAAGTTGACGGCCCTTCTCTGCGGTAGTAAGATAGACGCAGAGATGGTTCCTAAATTGTGGATATAGAATTATGGTCATGGATCCAACTGATGGTGCTGGTGGGTCGGGAGTTGTAGTAGATGATGCATTTTTTGACAGCCTTATTGACAGGGCAACTGAAGAGGGAGAAGTTGATATTGCGGCAGGGCTATCGGAGATGAAAAAAGATCATGCGGGGACAAGAGCAATGTTAAAGAACGCAAACACCAAAAAGATCGCTAATTTATGTAAGGGGCAATAAAAAATATTTTTTTCTGGGCGCTTAAGCGCCCATTTTTAGTACATGAGGGTTTGGTTAGTAGCGGTAGCCCTTTCTCTTTGTGGTGATGGAAATCTTTTTGTAAATAATTTGGAAAGTAAAATAAACCTATAATTATGGTACAATATCGTAATGTTACCGAAGAAATTTTTAGAACCCTACAAACCGCAGGAAACTGAAGAGCGGATATCCGCTCTTTGGGAGAAGGGCGGTTTTTTTAATCCTGACAATCTATCGCAGCGGCATAAAGAGCCGTATTCTATTATTCTTCCACCGCCAAACGTTACCGGTGTGCTTCATTTAGGGCACGCATTTGAGATTTCGCTTCAAGACGCGTTTGTGCGTTTTACACGCATGAGAGGCAAAAAAACTCTCTGGATACCCGGTACAGACTCTGCCGCGATTGCAACACAATCCCGTGTTGAGAAAGATATATATAAAAAGGAGGGAAAAACACGGCATGACATTGGCAGAGAGGGGTTGGTCTATCGTGTTGAGGATTTTGCAAAAAAAAGCGAAGGGGCTATTTTAAATCAAATCAAACGAATGGGGGCATCGCTTGATTGGTCTAGATATGCCTATGCCCTCGACGAGAAAAGAAGTAAGGCAGTGGCGCATGCATTCATAAAAATGTATGAAGCGGGGCTTATCTATCGCGGTAGCCGCATTGTTAATTGGGATCCGAAAGGACAGACCACTATCTCTGACGATGAAATTGTTCACGAGGAGCGCGACGGAAAATTATACACGTTTCGCTATTGGAAAGATTTTCCAATATCCATTTCTACAACTCGTCCAGAAACGAAAGTGGGGGATGTCG
>Ga0209542_10019747_pt1 | contig 10758 bp, 20 predicted proteins | sample RifCSPhighO2_01_FD_184028 | JGI IMG/M metagenome (GOLD analysis project Ga0209542, IMG submission 184028) | Soil microbial communities from Rifle, Colorado - Rifle CSP2_plank highO2_0.1 (SPAdes) (version 2) | ecosystem: Environmental > Terrestrial > Deep subsurface > Rock core/Sediment ...
TATGGCAACAGAAAAATACGACGATAAAAACGGTAAATATGGGGGTTACGGCAAGAGGCCGCTCTGGCAATGGGTCATCATCTACCTCGTAGTCGGCGGCATCATCTACTTAGCCATTTACTATCTCTTCTTTTCAGGCCGCTCCTCGAGCTACTAATCAGACCTCTATCCAGCCACCATCACAACCCTGTAATATTGATTGTCGCCGAGTTTTCATTAAGGCGCATCAAATAAAGCAATAGGGTATTTTAGCAATAAATTGGAATATTTGGCTGTTAAGTTTTATAATAAGATAAAAGGAGTTTTTGATGGAGGGAACTACGCAACTTAAAACTATTAAGGAAGCTTCGCTGTGGGCTAGCGATTATTTAAGTAGAGATATAACCGAGTCGAATATATTTCATCTAATGCAATATGGACGGAGATGTTAAGATATAATTATGCATGACGTTACGACAAAAATTTTGCTAGGCGACTCACGTGAGGTGCTAAAAATAATTGAAAGCAACTCGATTGATCTTATTGTTACCTCTCCACCCTATGCGGATAGAAGAAAAAACACATATGGTGGGATTGATCCTAAAGAGTATGTTGATTGGTTCTTGCCCATCAGCGGAGAATTATTGCGCGTACTGAAGCCAACAGGTACTTTTATCTTAAATATTAAAGAGAAAGCCGAGAACGGCGAGAGAAGTACCTATGTGCTCGATCTTATTTTAGCGTTGCGTGAACAGGGTTGGTTGTGGACAGAGGAGTTTATTTGGTATAAAAAAAATTGCTACCCTGGTAAATGGCCAAATCGTTTTCGTGATGCGTGGGAAAGAGTGCTTCAATTTAATAAAACTAGAGATTTTAAGATGTACCAAGAAACAGTAATGGTACCAGTTGGTAACTGGGCGAGCGGACGACTAAAAAATCTGAGCGTAACAGATAAAATACGAGATAATTCTAAAAGCGGTAGTGGGTTTGGTAAAAACATTTCCAATTGGTTGAAACGAGATATGGTGTATCCCAGTAATGTTTTGCAGTTCGCGACCGTTTGTAATAACAAGAATCACAGTGCACCCTTCCCAAAAGAATTGCCAGAATGGTTTATCAAATTATTTACTCAAACAAATGATTTTGTTTTAGATCCATTTTTGGGTTCTGGCACTACTTCGGAAGTGGCGCAAAGGATGGGGCGTAATTCTATTGGTATTGATATAATGCCAAAGTATGTTGAGATGGCTAAAGAACAAGTTGCGCAACAAAAAGAATCGTCTTTATTTATTCATAACAAAGTCGCTGTATGAAAATATTTAGCCTACAAGAAATTTATGAATATACGGAGAAGCACATTTTAATCTTCCATCAAAGGAGGTTAGATTATGTACGAAACAGGGTCGATCTACTCAAGATTTTGAAGCAAAAAAATCCATATCTTTTCAGAGCAAAAAATGTGTTGACAGCTCAAGATATAATTAAGGGATTTTTAGATGCCTTCCTACAATCCCAAGAGGAAACATTATTCGGCGATTTTATTGAGGGTCTAGCAATTTTTGTATGCGACAAAGTGTATGGTGCTAAAAAATCAGAATTGACAGGTATCGACTTAGAATTTGAAAAAGATGGAGTGATGTATATTATTGAAATTAAAGCGGGTTGGAATTGGGGCAATTCAAGTCAAATCCGCCAGCTTAAAATTAATTTTGAAAGCGCAAAAAAATTATTATTGGCGAAGACTGACAAAAAAATTGTCGCAGTCAACGGGTGTTGTTTTGGCAAGGATAATAAGCCGGATAAGGGCGGCTATCTGAAATTATGCGGGCAACGATTCTGGGAACTAATCTCTGGAAATGAGAAACTTTATTTAGATATCATTGAGCCAATTGGCTACAAAGCAAGGGAGAAAAACGAAGAGTTTATGGAAAATTACGCTCAAACCATAAATAAATTTACATTGGAGTTCTCACAAAAGTTTTGTGATAATGGAAAAATCAATTGGGAAAAGTTGGTAAAGTATAATTCTGGGTTTGAGAGGGCAATCAATAAATAAATATGGAAATTCAAGAAAATATGAATATAATTTATCCAATAACGATCGAAGATCTACAAAACGATGCCGTTAAAAGGATTGGCAGAAAACTAAATGGTGATGAATTACATACTGCTATAAAATGTGTCGAGTGGGGTTTATCATCAATAACAGATATTACTCTAAAATCTGCTATTGATGAGGCTATTGGGAAAAACCGCTGACCCAATGCTGATGGTTTCGGTGAATGTGGGGGGATGGGCCTAGGCGGTCTAGCTCCAAAAGGATAAACCGAACAGCGTAATTTCACATAGAAAGAATATCCACTACCCAAACGAGGTAATGGATAAAAGACAAGACAAGTAACTATAGAATATGACTACAGGAGATTTTCTCGTGCAATATTGGCAAGAGATAATTGCCATAATTCTTTCAGGAGGGGCATTGTTCGTGTCCAAACAGGCATATCATAAATCGCGAGCTATTTATGATATTGCAAAGTACAAATTCCCTAAGCAAATTGGTGATAGATTGGTGATAGTAAGACAGAGAACGATAAGCGTCTCGAGAATGCTTTGCGTAAAAAACTCAGAACTGGTAAGTGGCAGGTCATGCATATTTACGAGAAGTCAGCAAATACGCTAATGATTGTTATTGGTAAAGTGAGAAAGTAGGCCATAGCGATCTCGAACCTATTTAAAAATTATAAAACCAATAATTCGGAGCTATCTTTTTTTAAGTAAATTAACACGGTGCACACAAATAAATACGCTGGTGTTGACGGGGGGAAATAATTGGTGTATTATAAACAATGTGAAAACATGGCGGAAGTCATGGAGTAGAATTGCTATGGAATAATTAATAATACAAGGGATTCCTCGACTACGATGACTTCACTCGGAATGACAATTAGAAAAATACAAATACTATAAACAATATATTAGCTAACTAAAAGAGGTGTAGAATGGCAGAGAAATTTGAGCGCAACAAACCGCACGTCAATGTTGGTACCATCGGCCACGTTGACCATGGTAAAACAACCTTAACGGCCGCGATTACCAAAGTTTTGTCCAAAGACGGCAAAACGAAAGTTCGCAGCTTTGACTCTATCGACAACGCTCCCGAAGAGCGCGAACGCGGCATAACCATTGCCACATCGCATTGTGAATACGAAACCGCTAAACGCCACTACGCGCACGTCGACTGTCCGGGCCACGCCGACTACGTTAAGAATATGATTACCGGCGCGGCACAGATGGACGCGGCGATTTTAGTTGTGAGCGCTACCGACGGTCCCATGCCCCAAACCAGAGAGCACATCCTCTTGGCTCACCAAGTTGGCGTACCCAATATTGTTGTCTTCTTGAACAAAGTTGACCAGGTTAAAGACGCCGAGCTTATAGACCTCGTGGAAATGGAAGTGCGTGATTTACTGAAGAAATACGAATATCCCGGCGACGAGGTTCCCATCATTCGCGGTTCGGCCTTGAAAGCCCTTGAGGGCGACGCCGAAGGCGAAAAAGCCATTATGGAGCTTATGAACGCTCTCGATACCTACATTCCCGAGCCCAAGCGCGAAATCGACAAGCCGGTGCTTATGCCCATTGAGGATGTCTTTTCCATCAAGGGCCGCGGCACGGTTGTTACCGGACGCATAGAGCGCGGAGTCGTGAAAGTAAACGACGAGGTGGAAATTGTTGGCATCAAACCGACCAAGAAAACCGTTTGTACCGGCGTGGAAATGTTCAATAAACTTCTTGACCAAGGCGAAGCCGGCGATAACGTCGGTGTGCTTCTGCGCGGCCTGGAGCGAGATGACGTCGAGCGCGGCCAGGTTTTGGCTAAACCCGGCTCCATCACACCCCACACTGAGTTTGATAGTGAAGTATACATCCTAACCAAAGATGAAGGCGGTCGACACACGCCGTTCGCCAAAGGTTATAAGCCCCAATTCTATATCCGCACCACCGATGTTACGGGTGAAATCGAGCTTCCGGAGGGCACCGAAATGGTTATGCCCGGCGACACCATCACCTTCAAAGTTAAACTTTTGGTGCCGGTTGCCATCGAAGAAGGTATGCGCTTTGCCATCCGCGAAGGCGGCCGCACCGTTGGCGCCGGAGTAGTTACTAAGATAGTTAAGTAAATTAGCTAACACAAAAGCATGCCACAAAAGAGCAAAAGCGAACCTAAACAAAGAATCAGAATTCGACTGCGCGCCTACGACCACCGAATCATTGACAAGGCCTGCCACACAATACTCGAGATAGTGGCGCGTTCCGGCGCCAAAGTCGCCGGGCCCATCCCTTTGCCGACGCAGAACCGCAAAATGACAGTTATGCGTTCAACTTTTGTTCACAAGGACGCCAGGGAACAATACGAGATGCGCATCCACAAGCGCCTAATAGACGTTCTTGAGCCCACCGACCAGACCATCGACTTCCTGATGAATCTTGACCTGCCCAGCGGCGTCGACGTCGAAATCAAGACTTAGTTAATCACGCGAATCACTCGAATAAAACGACGCGAATTACACGCGAATGCAAATATAGGTTTTGCACGAACGTAAAAAGGTGTTAGGGTTCAGCTTAATTATTAAGAACCTGTTTAATATTAGATAAATAAGTTGCGGTGATATCGGCCCCGTAGGGGAGATGATCCGGCAAGGGTTGTGATATGAGTTTTATTTTAGGGCAAAAAATTGGGATGACGAGGATATACGATAAAGCCCACCAAGCCGTTCCGGTAACGGTGGTTTTAGCATTGCCCAATAAAGTTGTTCAGGTAAAGAGTGTTCATAGTGACGGCTATACCGCCCTTCAAGTTGGCGCTCATGATGCCAACCGACATATGACTAAACCTCTCACCGGACACACCAAAGCTGCTAAGATGGCGCCTAAACTCCTGCGCGAATACCGAGTTGATAAAATAGACCATAGTGTCGGGGACAGTTTTACGGTTGAACAGTTTAAGGCGGATGATGTGGTAAAAGTTACCGGCACGACTAAGGGGAAGGGGTTCGCCGGCGTTATCAAGCGGCACGGTTTTCACAGAGGTCCGGAAACACACGGCTCCGACCACCACCGAGCCCCGGGTTCCATTGGCGCCCAGCAGCCCCAAAGAGTCGTCAAAGGCAAAAAAATGCCGGGCCATATGGGACACGTTATTTCCACAATGATTAAAGTTAAGGTTGTGGATGTAATTAAAGACGACAATCTTATCCTTTTGCGCGGCGCCCTACCGGGTCCGAACAAGGGGTGGCTAACGATTAAGAATTAGCTATGAAGTGCGCGCTTTATAACATTGCGGGCTTGAGCGATAAGACCATCACACTGGACGATGCTTATTTTGGGGTTAAGGTTAGCCCTATAACTATCGCTCAAGTTTTGAGAGCGCAGATAGCCAACCGGCACGCGCCTATCGCTAACACACTGCGTCGCGGCGAAGTTGCCGGCGGCGGACGCAAGCCCTGGCGACAAAAAGGCACAGGGCGCGCTCGCGCCGGTTCTATCCGTTCACCGCTATGGCGCGGCGGCGGCATAACCTTCGGCCCGCTTAGCGAAAAAAATCCAAACTTAAGCATACCCGCTAAGATGAAGCGCCAAGCCACTCGCGCCGCGTTAAGCGCCAAAGCGCAGGATAAATCACTTATTATTATCGAAGCGGACGCCGCCAAGGTGAAACGAGCGGAAATAATGAAACTGATGGACAAGCTGAATATATCCGACAAAACAGTTTTATTTATAACAAACACCAACGAAACCAACCTCGTGAAACAGATTCGTAACTGTGCCAACATCACTGTCATTGGCTCGAACGGCATAAATCTTTACGATTTGCTCAATCATCAAGTAGTCGTCATGACACTCGGGGCTTGCAACGTGTATGCTGGTAAAAAGGAAATTAAAGCACCCGTTGTCAACGCTAAATCAAAATTATGAAAAAATTAATTCCGCAAATCAGTGAAAAAAGTATGGCGCAAGCCGGCAATGGGTGGTATAGTTTTACAGCGCCGCTAACCTATACCAAACCGGTAGTCGCGGACTTAATTCGCAGGGAATTCAAAGCCAAACCATTAGAGGTCAGGTGCTCCACATCTAAACCAGAGAAACGCCGGCGCGGCAAATATTATTACAAAACCAAACAGGTCAAAAAGTTTATAGTTAAGATGCCCGAAGGCACCAAGATCGCCAGTTTTGAGGTTAAAAAATAATGAAATCGAAAAATACCGCCATTCGAGCCGTTAAGCCCACTTCCGCCGGCCGCCGCCTCGCCAGCTTTCTTCGGCGCGACCAATTAGCTAAGGGCAAACCGGCTCGCTCGCTAACCAAGGCGCACAAAAGAAGCATTGGCCGAGACAATATGGGACACATTTCGACGCGCCACAGGGGCGGCGGGGTTAAGAGGCGCTATAGAATCATTAGCACCCTTGGCCAGTGCGGGACGGGCCCGTTTGATGTGATGCAGCTGGAATACGACCCGTTTCGCTCGGCCCACATTGCTCTTATCAAAAACCAAGAGGGTCGTAAGTTTTATATTCTAGCGCCGCTTGATATTACTAAAGATAAAAAGCTGGAATACGGCAGCGAGGCGAGCATTCTCGCCGGCAATCGCCTGCCCATCGGCAATATTCCGACGGGTATGGAGATACACAATATTTGCGTTACCCCGGGCAGCCCGGCGAAAATGGTGCGTGCCGCCGGCACCAAAGCCGTCGTTATGGCTCACGAAGGCGGTTATACTCTAGTAAAACTGCCTTCCGGCGAACTTAGAAAGTTCAATGACAGCTGTGAAGTTTCTATCGGTGTCGTAAGTAATGTCGCCCATAACACCATTCGCATTGGCAAAGCCGGCCGCCAGCGTCACAAGGGCATTCGCCCCACCGTTCGCGGTAAGGCGATGTACCCCGAAGCCCACCCCCATGGCGGCGGCGAAGGCAATACATCAATCGGTATGAAAGCGCCAAAGACGCCTTGGGGCAAAAGGACCATGGGTGTTAAAACCAGACGCCGCCCCAATCTGGGTAATTTAATAGTGAGACCTAGACGAAAGAAGAGGAGATAAGATGAGCCGATCCCTTAAGAAGGGTCCGTACGTGGACGAAAATTTGCTTAAAAAAATAACCGGCCTCAAAACAGGCGATAAGCAAGTGGTTAAAACATGGGCAAGACAGAGCACCATCGCGCCGGAGTTTGTCGGCTTTACCATTGGTGTCCATAACGGCAAGGAGCACATACCAGTATTTATCAGTGAAGAAATGGTTGGCCACCGCCTGGGCGAATTCTCCCCAACACGCAAGTTCCGTAAGCATGGCGGCAGGATGGCTAAAGAACAGGAGACCGCGCCTAGCACCCCAGCTCCGTCAAAAAAGGAATAAAAAGTGTCTACAGCAACAGCCAAAGTAAAATTTTTAAAAGTATCACCCAAAAAACTGCGCCCCTTGGCGCGGGCAATAGCCCATAAGAAATTAACCGATGCCGAGTGGATTATAAAGAATTCACATCTTGGGCACGCTCCGGAGTTTTGGCACGCCCTTACCAACGCCCAAGCCATGCTGAAAAATAAAGGCGAAAGCTTAGCGGAAGCACGTGTCGCGGAGGTTTGCGTCAACGACGGCCCACGGCTAAAAAGGTCACGACCGTCGGCACGCGGCCGTTCGTCTGGTTATAAGCATTCACTGTCGCATTTATCCTTAACGCTCACCACCAATGAGCCAATAAAATTAAAGCTAAAAGCTACCCCAAAGCTAAAAAAGGAAACCCATGGGACAAAAAGTTAATCCAAGGAGCTTTCGTTTGCTTGTGAACCGCGACTGGGACAGCCGTTGGATAGCAACGGACAAGAAAAAATACCAAAGCCAGCTCTTGGAAGATATTAAAATACGCGAGTTTATTAACAAAACCGCCGGACCGCAGGCGGCCATTGCCAAAATTCTTATTGAACGAACACTCGATAGAACAAAGGTTAGCATCTTCACAGGCCGCCCGGGTGTGCTTATTGGTCGCTCGGGACAGGGAATAGAGAATTTAACATCTCAAGTTAAGCGCATAGTCGCCGGCAAAGTAAACGTTGATGTTGTGGAAGTTCGTAAACCGGAGCTGTCGGCCGCGCTCGTGGCCTCGAGCATCGGCCAACAAATCACCCGCCGCGTGGCCTACCGCCGCGCCGTTAAAATGTCCATTCAAAAAGTTATGCAATCGGGAGCCCTTGGCGTAAAGGTCAATATCTCCGGACGCTTAAACGGCGCCGAAATCGCCCGACGGGAAAAATTTAGCGAAGGCAGCATACCCTTGTCGGTCATTCGAGCCAATATTGACTTCGCGATTTATCACGCCCCCACGACTTATGGCACCATCGGCATAAAGGTTTGGATTAATCTGCCGCAAGACGAGAAATAATCATGTTAATACCCAAAAAAGTTAAACATCGTAAACAATTTCGGGGACATAGGGGCGGCGTTGCCACGCGCGGCCAATCTTTGGCGTTTGGCGCGTACGGCTTGAAAGCATTGGAAAGAGGATGGATAACTTCACGCCAAATAGAAGCCGCTCGCAGAGCAATGACGCGCTATATGAAACGAGGCGGCAAAGTTTGGATACGCCTATTTCCCGACCGAGTGGTCACCAAATCACCCGACGAAGTCGGCATGGGCGGCGGCAAGGGCGCGCCGGACCACTTTGTGGCTACCGTCAAACCGGGTACCATAATTTTTGAAATTGACGGAGTTACGGGAGAAGTGGCACGCGAAGCGCTACGGTTAGCCCGACATAAACTGCCTATGAAAGTTAAAACGGTTTTGAAGATTGAAGTTGGAGCCGGCAATGAAAATTAAAGAAAGGAAAGCACAGATTAGCGCGATGAGGCCAGCCGAAGCGGCTCTCGAGATTCCAAAGCTCGAAGATAAGCTCCGCAGCTTGATTTCGGGCTCTGTAACGGGTAAGATAAAGAACGTTCGCGAATTAAAAGCCGTTCGCCGCGACATCGCCCGCCTTAAGTCATTCATCCAAAGTAAATCAAATATATGAAGACAACCCTTATTGGAAATATTGTAAAAATTACGCCCCATTCTACCGTGGTGGCAGTGGAACGCACCAAGATTCATCCGATATACTCAAAGCGCTTTACTGTTACTAAGAAATTCCACACCGACAATCCGCAGAGTATTGGTGAAGTCGGTAGCCAGGTGATGATTGGCGAGATAAAACCGATGTCTAAAACCAAGCATTGGCAAGTTATAAAATTAGCTTAATAAAATTCTTAAAATGATACAGTTGCGCAGCCGATTAAAAGTAGCCGACAATTCAGGCGCCAAAGACGTGGCGTGCTTCAAGGTGCTTCGTGGCGCCAGAGCGGCTGAAGGCCAAGTTGGCGATACTATAATGGTTTCCGTCAAGTCGGCTATGCCGCGCGGCACGGTGAAGAAAAAAGAGGTTTTGAGGGCGGTAGTTGTCCGGCAAACAAAACCTTACTGCCGAGCTGACGGTACAACCATCCGCTTTGACGAAAACGCCGTAGTGATTATCAACACCGACAAAACCCCCAAAGGCACGCGCATATTCGGCCCCATAGCGCGGGAGCTGCGCGAAAAGGGTTTTACCAAGATAATTTCCTTAGCGCCAGAGGTTTTATAAGATGAAGATTAAGCGAAACGATACCGTGAAGGTCATAAAGGGTAACGATAGCGGCAAAACAGGCGCCGTATTGAGGGTGTTCCCCCAAGCCAACAAAGTTGTCGTTAAAGGTGTCCATATTGTTAAAAAACATGTTAAAAGCCAAAAAGGAACACCATCCGGTGGGATAATCGATAAAACTTTGCCGGTACCGATTGCCAACGTTATGCTGGTTTGTCCCCTGTGCGGTAAAACTACACGAGTAGCTTATCGTATAAATAACCAGAGCAAGCAGCGCGCGTGCACGCATTGCCAAAAAACTTTCAACTAAAATGATAGAGCTTAAAACCGTTAATGCTGGCTTAAAGAAAGATTTGGGAGATGTTAATCTCTTAGCATTACCGCGTCTTGAAAAAGTAGTATTGAACTGCGGCATAGGCCGAATGAAAGATGACAAAGGTTTTGTCGGGGAGGTCGTTAATACCTTTAAAATAGTGAGCGGACAAAAGCCCGTTATGACAAAAGCCAAGAAAGCCATCGCCGGCTTTAAGGTACGCGAGGGCGACGCTGTTGGTGTTATGGTAACACTGCGCGGCAAGAGAATGCTTAGCTTTATTGAAAGGTTGGCCAATATCGCGCTTCCTCGCATTCGTGATTTTAAGGGCTTAAAGTTTAATAATTTCGACCGCCAGGGAAACTATACCCTTGCCGTCAAAGAACAAGTTATATTTCCGGAAATACCATACGACAAAGTTAGCCACACTCACGGTTTTCAAATAACCTTTAAAATTTTAAACGGAACACCCGCTACGAGCCGAAAATTATTGGAAAAGCTTGGTTTACCATTCGAAAAAGACAACACCCAAAATACGGGAGTAAAAAATGGCTAAAAAATCAATGATCGCCAGGGCGAACCGAAAGCCGAAATATCCCACCAGACAGGTGAGCCGGTGCAAGAAATGCGGCCGAAACCACGGCTACATGCGCCTTTTCGGACTGTGCCGCATCTGCTTTCGCGAATTGGCGAGCCAGGGCCAAATACCAGGAGTAACAAAATCATCATGGTAACCGATCCAATTGCCGATATGGTAGCTCGAATCAAAAACGGCCAAAGCGCCCGCCGGACGACCGTTG
>Ga0209542_10019750_pt1 | contig 10757 bp, 10 predicted proteins | sample RifCSPhighO2_01_FD_184028 | JGI IMG/M metagenome (GOLD analysis project Ga0209542, IMG submission 184028) | Soil microbial communities from Rifle, Colorado - Rifle CSP2_plank highO2_0.1 (SPAdes) (version 2) | ecosystem: Environmental > Terrestrial > Deep subsurface > Rock core/Sediment ...
GAGCATTATCTTCTTCACATCAGCATCGCCTTTTATCTCAGTGACATTGGTGTTTGTTATCACAGTTATCTTCTTGTCGCTCAGGACTCTCTGAAGATTTATCGGCTCTGCCCTTATCTTGTCCTTACGGTATATCATGAAGACTTTGGAAGCATACTGCGTGAGCACAAGAGCGTCCTTTGCTGCTGAATCCGAACCCCCTATGACCGCTACTGCCTTGTCCTGATAGAACGCTCCGTCACACAGAGCGCAGTAATGCACTCCTTTGTTCAGGAACTCTTTCTCTCCAGGAACATCTAAAGTTCTCCACTTAGTGCCTGTCGCGAATATCACTGTCTTTGACTCATAATCCTTGCCGTCTGCTGTTGCCCTGAACAATCCGTTCTTGAGCTTCACGACAGCGGTGACCTTCTCCTCTATCAGGTCAATCTTATATTCGAGCGCGTGCTCTTTGATCCTCTCAGCGAGGTCCATCCCGCTGATGTTCTTGAATCCAGGATAGTTGGCGACATCATCAGTCGTTATTATCGTGCCGCCGGTCATCTCGCCGATTATGGCAGTCCGCAATTGGAACCTTCCTGAGTACATAGCGGCGGCAAGGCCTGAAACACCTGTGCCGATGATCAGAACGTCGTAAGGCGTTGCCATTATCGCTCTCCATATTAAAGCTGTCAATATTAGGGATTGAGTCAGCTCCAAACTATAGGATTAACATCGCAACTGGTATATTAAGCTTTTTAGGCATCAGCCACCCTTTCTCAGATCACTCAACTACCCTCCTGACTGCCATGACCATTCCTTGATCTTCGCGAAAGCTGTCTCGTCTTTAAGAATCTCTGTGCCGTGAGCCTTGCCAGCAAGCTGCATATAGCGTCTTTTCGGAGAGGCTGAAGAGGCCAATATCTCTTTCCCTGAAGAGAAAGCGTAATTGTCCTGCTCGCTGACTACAATCAGCAGCCTTCCAGTGTACTGCTTTATCGCGGAACTTATGCTGACTCCTTTGTAATCCATTCCAGGAGAGAGCAATATCACTGCTGAAGTCTCATTGTCCTGCGCGGCGTAATTCATCACTATGTTCGCGCCGATGCTCGCGCCGACAAGAACTATATCAGTGTACCCTTCATTTCTCAGGAATGCCACTGCTCCTTTGACATCATTAGTCATCCTGTTGAAATCCGCATGCCCAAACTCTTTCCAATCAAGGTCAGAATCACCATGCCCTCTCAAGTCTATAGCTATCGACGCTCCGTAAAGCTGAGAAGAGAAATCATCATAGCTGTGCCTATCACTATCAAGCATGTGCGTTAGTATGAACGCGCGCTCAGTATCAGCAGAACGATAAGTCGCTCTCAGGTCTATCTTATCCTCGGTTGTTAAAGTGATATCTTCAGGAGAGCTTGGGACTGCCCTTGCAGGGATTTTCTGCGCTGAATCGCTGACTGGCGCGATGCCTGACGCGACGTTGCTGTCTGCAGCGATATCAGATGATTTGCCGCTGCAGCCTGACAGCGATAATGCGAGAGCTATGAGAAGCATGATAAATATGCAGCCGATCTTCATTGACGGATCTTTTCTGAAACCCATTGTTCTTTTGCAACAAAACTCTTTATCCATCATGCCCTCCATTATCCACACTCTCTAATTGAACTTTCCTTCGATGATCATATCACAGAGCTTCTTCCTGCCGCTGGGGAATTCCCTTTCCTGCAGCTCTTTAGGAAGATCCTCTTTCTTCCCTGGCTTTCCTACAGCGACCATCGCCTCAACAGAGTATCCTTCAGGGACATCAAGCGCTTCTCTCGTTCGCCCATAATCAAACCCTTGCATCGCATGGACGACCAATCCATTGATTATCGCCTGCAACGCGAGATTCTCCCATGCGGCCCCAGTATCGAACGAATGCGTCAACGCAAGACTGTTATCCTGATCAAAGGTTTTCTTCGATATTATCACTATGAGCGCTCCTGCGTTCTTGCACCAGGACTGGTTCTTCTCTCCAAGCAGATGCAGGAATGTCTTCCATTCTTTGCTCTTCCTGGTAGCGTAAAGGAACTTCCAGTGCTGATTGTTGAAAGAAGACGGCGCCCAGCGCGCCGCCTCGAACAATGGCAATAATTCCTTCATCTCAAGATTCTTTCCGTTCATCGCGCGCGCAGACCACCTGTTGAGAAACAGGGGATGGACTCCGTTCTCGAGAATACGGTATTTCTTCACGAGAGGATTGAGCGCGAGCCAGGAAGAAGCTTTAACTGTCTTTGCACCTTTTACAAGGTTAGTGCTTTTTTTGTTTTTAGTCTTCATAAGCATAATCCCAGCTATTGCAAAACATTAGCATATCTCACCCTAATCCCAGTTTATTAATTATCTTAAACGCTTCCTTGTCAAACTTTGAGAATGCGAACCATTTCTTTCCCAGATCCTTTAATGATGCTCCCAGATGGTACACTTCATTATTGTCGATTATGAGAAACCGGTCATGAGATTGTCTGAATTCTTTTACTTCAATAGGGGGATACTGTGAATTATATTTGACCAGATCGAGAGATAATTGTTTGGAGATCTCTTTTGTGAATATCGTCACTTTCACATCCTTATTCTTCTTGATGAATAGCGTCAAGACAGAATCATCGATGTAATTATCAATGAGAACTATGGATTTATCAGCAGTCCTGATAAGGTCAGAGACAAACTTGTAAGAATCAAATATCTGCCCATCAAAGAATATGCCTTTTTCTGGCTTGATATCCTTGCTCTCGATAGCATCAAATACCTGTTCAAACTTCTTATCGTATCCTATCTGCTTCTGTTCTATGCTGTCTAATCTTTGAAAGACCTGAACATTGGAAGCTATAAATCTCCTCATAGCCACAAACGCGGTCATTATCTGGATGCTTATCTTTATGGCAGTGTCGCTCTTCAAGACGCCAGAGAGCATAGCGACGCCTTGCTCTGTGAATGCAAAAGGGAGTTTTCTTCTTCCGCCCCATCGGGAACTTGAAGTCACAGATTGTGATATCAAGTTTTTATATTCTTGCAAGGTTATCTGAAACATAAAACGGGATGGAAATCTCTCGTTATTCCTTTTGACTGCTTGATTCAAGACACGAGTATCTACACCGTAAAGTTCTGCAAGATCCGCATCAAGCATTACTTGCATGTCTCTTATAGTGTAAATTCTGTCTCGTATCTTGTCTGTACTTAAAATCAAAGGATTATCTTCCATGACCTACACCTTAAACACGATATTTTCCAGATATATCCCCTTAATCCCCGTACCAACAATCATGAATCCAATTCAGCAATCAGCCTGTTCATCTTTTTCTCAGATGTTTCTGTATCTTCTTATTATGAGGTGAAATATGCTTCTTTATTTTTATTGCGGATTGTCGTTTAATGTTTCTTTCTTTTCCTTTACTCAGGGTTTTTATTCTCGAACGCTGCTCACGACTGATTTTATCAACAATAACAGGAACATTCCTTCCAATGCGCGCAATCAACCCTTCAGCGGCGCTGACAATGTGCTCTTTGCTGAATCCGAACTTGCTTAACAGCTCTGCGGGCTGCCCGCTCTCTCCGTAATGGTCACGGACCCCTATGCGCTTCAGAGGGACAGGCATCGCTTCTCCTAACAATTCCGCGACAGCGCTCCCTAATCCGCCGATTATCTGCGCCTCTTCGACAGTCAGCACAGCTCCGCAATTCTTCGCGGCTGAGATTATCGCCTGCCTGTCCAAAGGCTTGACAGTATGGCAGTTGATGACCATCGCGTCAATCCCTTTCTTCTGGAGAGCCAATGCTGCGGCGAGACAGTCATACAGCACAGGCCCGCATCCCATGATAGCTAAGTCTTTGCCCTCTTTAAGCACTATCGCTTTTCCTATGCTGAAAGGAGAATGCTTTGTCGTGAATTGATGGGTCTTGTCGCGCGCGAATCTCATATAAGAAGGACCATCATGTTTCGCTATCGCTTTAGTCGCCTTGATCGTCTCCTGATAATCTGCCGGAACAATAACAATCATGTTCGGCATGCATCTCATTAAGGCTATATCCTCAAGCGCCTGATGCGTCGCGCCGTCAGGACCTACAGAGATTCCTGCGTGTGCTCCGATGATCTTGACATTCCTATTATTGTATCCTATTGTTGTCCTTATCTGCTCCCAGCACCTGCCTGGGCAGAAGATGGCGTAGCTGCTCACGAACGGGATCTTCCCCATAGCGGCAAGGCCTGAGCCGACAGTGACTAGATTCTGTTCCGCGACCCCGACCTCTATGAATCTTTCAGGGAATCTCTCTTTGAATCTCAGTACGCGGGTAGACTCGCTAAGATCCGCGCAAAGGACAAATATATTCTTGTTCTCCGCTCCAAGAGCAAGCAATGCGTCACCGTAACCGTCTCTTGTAGGAACCTCAGGCTGGTTAAACTTCAGCTTCGCGCTCTTGTTTATCCCTTTAAGGCTTTCAAGCGAGGCCTTTGACGATCTTGATTCTCCAGTCATCCAATTCCTCCAATGCTTTCTTGGCCTCAGCAGCTGTGGGCGGCTTGCCGTGCCATAAGTAATTGCGCTCCATGAATGAGACCCCTTTGCCAGGGACAGTGTTAGCGATTATCATGAGCGGCCTTCCAGTATTAGCTCTCGCATTCCTGAGAGCGGTAACAACCTGTTCCATGTCATTGCCATCTATCATCATGACGTTCCAATTGAACGCGCGGTATTTTTTCTCCACAGAATCAAGAGGCATGATCTGCTCAGTATTGCCGTCTATCTGGATGTAATTCCTGTCAAGGATGACGATAAGATTATCAAGCTGGTATTTCGCCGCGAACAGGACACTCTCCCAGGTATTGCCCTCATCATGCTCTCCATCGCTCGTTAAACAGAAAACTTTGTTGGGCATCCCGTCCCTTTTAAGAGCGAGAGCCATCCCTGAAGCCTGAGATATCCCGCACCCTAAAGGCCCTGAAGTGGTCTCAAGTCCTGGCAATGATTCCCTATGCGGATGGCCTTGCAGTCGAGAACCTAGTTTCCGTAACGTCATGAGCTCCTCTTTCTTGAAGTATCCTGCCTCTGCCATCGCCGCGTACATTATCGGACAGATATGGCCGTTAGAGAGCACAAGGCGGTCTCTTCCTTTCCATTCAGGAGCTGAAGGGTCATGTTCGAGAACATTGAAATAAAGCGCGGCGAATATGTCCGCCATGCCGAGAGCGCCCGCAGAATGTCCTGAACCTGCCTCTGCAAGCATATTTATGACTTCCTGACGTAAAAGATTTGCTTTAAGCTTGAGTTCGCGGACTGTTGAGATCTTCTGGATCATAAAACCTCTCCAAGACGATTGGTAAGATCATGATTGCTGAATAGGCTCATGAAGATAGGATGCGGCTCAGACTCTGGGATTCTCAAACTCCATCCAGGAAGCGTTCTGCAAGTGATGAGTCTTCTGAGGCCTTTTCGGCCATCTGAGAGATTCGGTCACAGCGTAAGAAAGCGAAGATATGGCAGATTTAGGATTCTTTGCAGAGATGACATAATGGCCTGAGACGAACCTGTTAGCTCCAGCGATAGCCGCGGCGCCGATAGTCATCGGAGTTATCCCTCCGTCAACTTCAATGTCCAAGAATGGGCGCAATCTTCTCAAAGCTCTCACTTTATTGAGGGTCTTAGGCATGAAATCGCCAGAGTACGCTCCAGGATGGACAGTCATGACAAGCACAAGGTCAAGATCGTCAAGGATAGGGATTATCCTCCCTAAAGGAGTTTCAGGATTCAACGCAACCCCAAGATTCTTGCGCATCCTCTTGATAAGCGCTACCGCGCGGAAAAGTATTGTCTGCGAAGGGCAGCTCTCGACCTGGATTATGATCGTGTCCACTTTCCTGCCGTTCTTCCTTATCCACTGCTCAGGCCGGTTCATCATGAGATGCGCTTCATAAGAGTGCTTCTTAGGCAGCAATAAAGGAAAATCGAGAGAGTGATGCGGGACGAACTTGCCATCCATTATGTCGAGCTGGATAATCTTGGAATGCTTCCTGATCGCGGCGAAACGCTCAGCGGCCTCTGCCGGAGTCGCGCCTATGATTGAAGGGATGATAGTGCAGGGCTCAAGCCTGTTCACTATTGCTGTTTTCTTTGATCTTTTAGCTGATCTTTTCTTTGACTTCTTCATGAGTCTGCCTTTCCGTCTTTTATGCATAACTTGTTTCATACAGATTAATGCCTCTCAATGTCTGCTTTCATAACGCGCGATCTTCCTCAATCTGCGGACGTGCCTTTCCGCCTTTGTGAAGCCTGAAGTGAGCCAGAGCAATGCCGCGCGCTTCGCGTCAGAGCCAGTCACGAACTCTCCGCCTATCGACAGCACATTAGCGTCGTTATGCTCTCTTGAAAACTTTATTATCTGATGATTATTGCAGTAGTAAACTATCGCTCTTATCCCTTTGACTTTATTGGCCGCAAACGCTTCCCCCTGCCCTGTTTTGCCTATAAAGATGCCTTTCGCCCCAAGACTGGCCACTCTTTGTGCCGCAGGGATGACGAAATCAGGATAATCATCGTCCTTATCATAAATCTTAGGCCCTCTGTCCTCGACGCTAAATCCCTTGCCTGCGAGGAAGCCCTTCAAGGCCTCTTTAAGGGCGAAACCAGCATGATCAGAGGCTAACACCACAGCCTTAGCTCTGAGCGCAAAACGTTTCTGCCCCCGCTTTCCTTGCATAAGCTCAAGAAAAGGTCCATGCTTATTAATGTTTCTGCTATCTGGATAGTGAAAAAAACAGGGAAAATGGGGGAAATTGAGAGTATATAATGGAGGGAATACGGAAAGAAGGGTAAATAAGGCTATGAAAGAGTAATAATGAAATGGGGCTGCGAGGATTTGAACCCCGGTTAATAGGTCCCGAACCTAATGTGCTACCACTACACTACAGCCCCGATGAATGTAAGTTATTCTCTGAATCATTCTTTCTGCATAAACGTTATTGCAGGGTCAGTCGCAACTGATCCCTGCCTGCGGGCAACCCATCAGGGTGCAAACCATGGGCTACCACTACAACCCCTGATTAGCGCTGAAAATATTTATTTAGGTTTAAAAAGCATACGTTTCTGCAAATAATCAGCATTATCCATTATACCAGCGCAATATGCACTTAGGATCGAACACATATTTAAGAACACTGACTGCCACAATGCATAGGAATAGGCATCAACGCAGGCATATCATGACCTTGAAATACTTTCTTGGAATAGACGAATCAAATCACGGCAAGTTTCCTGAGATATACATCGCCGCCCTGACAGATGATCCTTTAGCTGCTGAAGATCATGTCCAGAATCCCGATTCAGAAAGGCCTAAAGGCCTTATCGGGAAGATGCGCAACAGTACCGCAAGCCTTGACAATATGAACCTGAAAGATATGCTCATGAAAGAATGGGCTTTCTTAGTGCTTGACAAAAAAGACCTTTCTTACTATTCAGAGCATGAGCTTGCCAAGAACTCTCATGAGGCGCATGAACTTCTGAAGATCGACGCGACAATGACATTAGTGCAGCACATGTACTCAAAGATGCAGAAACTAAACAATGAAAGACTGGAAGTGGAGATTTTTGTCGATGGAATGCCTCCTAAGAAGATAATCTCGGCAGTAGAGGATTATACTAAAGATTTTCTTCCAGAACATATCAGTGCCGCAAGGATAGGCTTCTACCAGGATGGAGACCGCAGGTTCAGGATCGTCAATGAAGCAGACCTGAAAGCAGTCATAATCTATCGCGCACTGGTGAACAAGAAGCTCTCGATAGAAGAAGTCCTTAAGAGTGTCGGCGCTGAACGCCTTGTCCAGCTGAGAAGGTTCAATGCGCTGTCAAGGGCTGATGAGGAACTCATCGCCAGCTGACAATAACATCATCAGTGCGTTCATAAGGATTGATATCTAATCTTGAGATATTCTGCTTGATTCCTGCATCATGGCCCAGCAGGCCAAGCCAGGCAATCATCGCTCCGTTATCGACCAAGAATTGCCTTTCAGGGACAAAACACTCGGCCCCTCTGTCCTTGCACATCCTCCTCGCCATCTCCTGCAGCCGGCTGTTGCACGCCACCCCTCCGCCTAGCAATAACTCATCTCTCCCAAGATGGGCCATCGCTCTCTCAGCGACCTCTATCAGCATCGCGAACGCTGTCTCCTGTATCGCGAACGCTAATTGTTCCATTGAATACTTGCCGCTCTTGACCTGATCATATTTCTGGCAGACATTCGTGAGCAATCCGCCGAAATTCACATCCATCCCTTTCACATTGTAAGGAAGCGCCAGAAGCTCGTTCTTGAACCTGTAATCAAGAGCTAACCGCTCAATCTTAGGCCCTCCAGGAAATCCTATCCCCGCGTGCCTAGCGAAAGAATCAAGAAAGTTTCCTACGCCAATGTCCAATGTCTCTCCGAAAATCCTGTACTTATTGCCTTCGAAAGCTATCACCTGAGTATTGACTCCAGAGCAATAGAGCAGCACTGGCTCTTTCGTTTTCGTCAGCGCGCGGCCTATCTCTAGGTGAGCGACACAGTGATTGACCCCTATGAGAGGGACGCTGCGCTTCTTAGCCAGAGATTTAGCTGTCTCCATCCCAGCGACAAGGCAGGGGGATAATCCTGGAGAGCGTGAGACTGAGATAAGGCTGATATCTTTCAAGGACAGCTTTGCTTTTGAGAGAGCGCTGGCAAGCACTTCATCGCGCTTGACATAATGATGCGCCGCCACATCGCCAGGAATCATCCCGCCCTGCACTGTAGTGAACACGTCTTTCTCATTGGCTAGGACTTTAGCGGTCAGCTTGCCTTTCTTCTTCACAGCCTCAACAATGCCTATGCCGAACGTGTGCGCTGTGCTCTCTATCCCTAGGCAGATTGTACGAGACATGAGAGATAAACACCTTGATAGGTTTTTAAAGATTGCTACAGATACAACGATCATTTATTGCTCTAAAAGGATATAAGTACGATATTGGTCATCATGATTTGAGAATATACAACAGAAAATATGCTTTAGACACAAGACAAGCTTTTAAATGAAGATAGTTACCTGTCGCCTTGAAGGGGATCATATGGTCATTGAAGATATTTGTCTGCCAAGAGATATCATGCGTGAATGAGGTGGTATATGGGTTCTCAGGAAATGACGCTTTATATCGGGATTGATGAATCAAACAATGGCCGCCTTCCAGAGATCTTTGTCGCTGCGCACTCTCTTGAATCAAGAACAAAGAATGAATACAGCAGATATGTTGATGGAAATCTGGAAGGCACTCTCAGGAAGAAAAGAGATAACTCAAGGTACAGTTCTAATCTTCCTAAGAATATAGACATTATCCCCTGGAATTTCAGTATAGGGAGAAGGGAAGATATAAATTTCTACTCAAACCGCATTCTTGAACGGGAAAAGACACATCATCCTCAAAGATACAGGTATAATCAGGGGATGTACCGCAGATTCAGGTCAAAAGATAATATCGAGGGTCTTGCGAGAGAATATCTCCGAACAGACGCTATAGTCACATTGGTGCAGAGGGTCATACTCCAGTATGGAGATGATAAACCATTCTCAAGAGTTGAAGTCCTGATTGACGGGTCATTCAAGCGAAGCGTCGAAGAAGCCATAAAAAAGAATATCAAAGAAGAGATAAAGAGGTATATTGACGGTTCAGAACAAGATACAGGTGAGAAAGAAGGTCTGCCAAAAGATGACAAGACGTTCACGGAATGCGAAATATCATTCTATATCCAAGGAGATACAAGATTCCCGATCATTAATTGCGCGGATTATAGGGCTAATATGGTCTACCAGAGACTGGCTTCAAAAAGAAAGGAATTCTTGGAACTTATAAAAGATTATCCAAAGAATTACGTCAAACTTGAACGCAAATGCGCAATTAGCGATCTTGATATTACAGACAGAAAAGACAGATTCTTTGAAGATTATTCAAGAAAGAAGAAGACATGCAACCAAAAAAGGCAGAACAGATGGTGACTCCCCCCCAGAAACTATTTATAATGGCTGCGCTATTGCCAAAGCCTTATGGCCACGTCACCTGATGAGCAGAAGCATGCCGCATATTTTTTAGAGCCTTCGAGGCGTAAAGACCATTCTCACATGACTTTTGACGAGTTCCTGAAAGGAGTGCAGGAATACAATCCTAAAGCGAATGAGAAGATGCTGAGGAAAGCTTACGACCTCGCGCACAGGATCCATGAAGGACAGAAGCGCGCTTCAGGAGAGCCTTTCTTCACACATCCGATAGAAGTCGCGAGGATACTCATGGCTTTGCGGGCTGATTCCCCTACTCTAGCAGCAGCGCTGCTGCACGACTGCGTCGAGGAAGGGAAGATAACTGTGCCTGAAGTCGAGAAAGAGTTCGGGGCTGAAGTGGCCTCTCTCGTCGAAGCTGTCACGAAGATAACAGGATGGTTCGACACGCGCGAAGAATACGCGGCAGAGAATGTCCGCAAGATCCTTCTGGCGACTATCAAAGATATCAGAGTGATACTCTTGAAGCTCGCTGACAGGCTCCATAATATGCGGACGCTGCAGCATTTCAGGGATGACAAGCAGCGCAGGATAGCGCAGGAGACCCTAGACATTTACGCGCCTATCGCGCACAAATTAGGGATAAGGTTCATCAAGGGTGAGCTTGAGGATCTCTCGCTCAAAGTCCTTGACCCTGCAGCTTACCAGATGCTGAAGAGCAAGATAGCCGGAAAGAGAGAGGAC
>Ga0209542_10019751_pt1 | contig 10756 bp, 10 predicted proteins | sample RifCSPhighO2_01_FD_184028 | JGI IMG/M metagenome (GOLD analysis project Ga0209542, IMG submission 184028) | Soil microbial communities from Rifle, Colorado - Rifle CSP2_plank highO2_0.1 (SPAdes) (version 2) | ecosystem: Environmental > Terrestrial > Deep subsurface > Rock core/Sediment ...
CCTTTTTAATGCGATACCACTCCATCACATCACTGCCGCAGATGCCGCTGGCAATGACCTTTACAAGGAGTTCGCCGTCGCTGATTTTTGGGACAGGCCGCTCTTCAAGCCGAACATCATTGTTATTGTAATAGACTGAAACGCGCATAAAATATAGTTGTTAGTTGTTAGTGGTTAGTTGTTAGAAAAATACAAGAGAGTCCTTCAAGGTTTTGCCTACCCCATCCACCCCTTCTATTTATTAGAAATGGGATTGACTAATATTTGCATGAGATTATAATCTCTCATTAATAACTGTTCAGGTCGTAAATGCAAACGCCATCCATTCAAAGAACACCCCGTATCTCTTAGAATCTTCCCCAACATATGATCTCTATTACAAGAACCATCAGTAATAATCATTCCACCTTCACTTGGCATTCTTATTAGCAAAAGTGATAAAAACTTTTTCCCCAGAATAAAAATTCCACTACCACCCTCTCCAATACCATCTTTCCGATGAAATAAGATATCAACCCTGCCGATATTTGATAAAGCTTTTCTGGCATCTTCGCAAACAAATATCAACTCTAAGGAACTATTGTATTTCAAGCTTTTCGCCCTCTGCCGTCTTGCTATAATGTTTTGATTTATATCGCAAAAAATTATTCTGTTTACATACTCTCTTAATATTTTTATGGGTTCTTGTATATCATTTCCACAACAAGGATAAAATGCTGTTTTAAGCTGCATCTGTTAGTTCCTTAAATATCATTTCTTGAGATATTTTTGACTCACTGAGTAATTTAAACCATTCAACGAGGAAATTGTAAAATTGGATAGGGGTTAAAGAGATAGCTTTCCAGCCAGCATGGTTTTTGTTCTTATCATCCCTAATTTCAGATATAAAGACTATATCTTTTATTATTCCTATTCTTTTCCCATTGATACACTCATATTCTGAAGATGTTTTTATATTTCCATGTGCCAATGCATTTCGTAATATTGTAAGGTAGAATTTTAGATTTTTTACTTTATCCATAATACCAAGAGAATCTGGCCACCCACTTGGAATATCTCCTGTTGTTTCTAACTTTTTAAATTGCCACTCTTGCAAATACTCCCACAGGGGTGACTTTTCAATATTTTCATCTAACAATTTTTTTAATTTCTTCTTTGCTTCTTGATTTTCCCACGAATCTTCCAATGGATGATTTTCTTGCCCTCTTTCAAACGCAAATAAAAAACCAGATGCAGCAATAGCAAGCATAAAGGTAACCTCTAGTTTACTTTTTGCTGCTTGCCTATAGAAGCTTTCCAATAAATCATGGCATCGCTTTGGGAAATCAATAATGAAGTCAGTATAATTACTCACATCACTCTCTCTTTATATCCAAAATTTCTATGTATATCGTTCATATCTGTACTACTGATATACTCCGCAATCAGCATTTAACTATTTATATATCAGGATTTCCCCTTTTTCTCGTTTTCATATATCTTATTCGCCTCTTTTGCTGTGGCATTTTCGTGGATTATGGCGCGGATTGCCTTAATCATCGGCACAGGGTAGGCATTCTGCCAGATATTTCTGCCAAGATTGACACCTATTGCACCCCTCTGCATTCCATCAGCGACAAATTCCAGTACCTCAAAATCCGTCTCTGTCTTTGGTCCGCCTGCAATGACAACAGGAACAGGACAGCTATTTGTAACCTTATCAAAATTTTCGCACCAGTATGTCTTTACAACCTTTGCGCCAAGTTCTGCGGCAATGCGGCAGCATAATGAAAGGTAGCGGGCATCCCTCTTTTCAAGTTCTTTACCCACAGCAGTAACTGCCATTACAGGAATGCCGTATTCTTCTGCCTCATTCACAAGTGTTGATAGATTTAATAATGTTTGACGCTCATATTCACTGCCTATAAAAACAGACAGTCCTACTGCTGAGGCATTAAGCCTTATTGCCTCTTTTATGGATGTGGTTATGCCTTCATTTGCCAAATCTTTTCCTATAATGCTGGTGCCACCTGATACCCGGAGAATAATTGGTACAGTGTTGTCAGGCGGTACGCAGGAACGCAGCACGCCACGTGTAACAAACAGGGCATCGCTGTATGGAAGAAGCGGTTTTATGGTTTCACCAGGCTTTTCCAGTTTTGATGTGGGCCCCAGAAAATAGCCGTGGTCAATGGGCATAAACAGGCATTTTCCATTCTTGATTATTTGTGACAAACGATTTTTCATTCCCCAATCCATTTTGAAATCCTCCTTTTATAAGTGATTACGCAGATTTTGAAATGCGATTACACAGATTAAAACCAAATCTTTATCTGCGTAATCTGTTCTTTGAATCTGTGTAATCATGTTTTTTTCAAAAACTTTTCCCTGCATTCTTCGCTGCAAAAATATACTGTCTCATTTCCATTCTTCGTATTAAAAGCAGCATTCTTTGGAAAATAACTCTGGCATACAGGGTCAAATACCATCTCTTCGCCGGCAACATCAGGGTTGCCTCTTTTCTGTCGAATAACCTTTTTAGGAAATAGAAAAGCCCGTGCAATGGCATACAGCAAAAAAAACAATATCAGATATAGTATGAACCGCATACATTTATACTGGCAACGAAACGCACGCTGTAAGCCCTCGCCATGAGGGCGGGGCAAGACATGCAAACGCAATAGTAATTTTTCCTTACTGTCAAGATACTCTGCCGTGTTGGGGGAATATCTTCACTTTTTTATTGTCATCCAGTCCTTTCAACAAATCTGCCACCAACTTTTTAAATACCGGGTGCACAAGATCAGGGGCTATTTCATTGAGCGGCATCAAAACAAACCTCCTCTTATGGAGAAGCGGGTGGGGGATAGTAAGGTCTTCTGTGTTTATTATCTCCCTGTCAAAGAAGAGGACATCAAGATCAATAATCCTTGGTCCGCCCTTTTTTACCCTCTTCCTTTTAAAGCCCTCCTCCACTTTCCGGATAACTGAAAACAGTCCATAGGTATCAAGTACCGTCTCTATCTCAATTACGCAGTTTACGAACCAACCCTGCTCTATCTCGCCCCATGGCTCTGTTTCGTAGAAGGATGAGGTCTTAATCAGCTTAACCTCCTCACCATCCGCAAGGTCTTTGATTGCCTTCTTACAGTTATCAAGCCTGTTGCCAATATTTGAGCCTATGCTGATAAAGGCAGTATGTTGCATAAAAAGTGTCAAAGAGTCACAGTGTCAGAGTATCAGAGTAAAAAACTTTGACCCTTTGACACCCTGATACTTTGATACTACTTAAAACACCAGTTCCAGATCCCCCAGCCTCTTTTTCATCTCTGCAATAACCCTTCTCTCGTCCTCTTCGTTTTTGGCAATAAAGGTTGATGAGAATCTTAAATAATTACCTACATCGTCCCACGGAACTGTGGATATAAGCTTCTCTGTTATGAGATATTCAGACACATCCTCGGCTGCCTTGAATTTAACACCGCCTTTCGTGCCCCTTGGCGCACCCACATAAAGATAGAATGAGCCTCCGGGCATCTTTGCAGAGAAACCCGCTGAGTTAAGGGCTTCCACCATCAGTTCAAGCCTTCTTTTATACTTCGCAGAAATCTTTTCTGTCATCTCAGGGTGTTCTAAGGCGTATATGCCGGCCTTCTGGATGGCTATGAACTGACCGGAATCGTAATTGTCCTTCACATGGCCGAAGGCGCTTACCACCCTTTCGTTGCCTGTAACAAAGGCAAGCCTCCAGCCTGTCATATTAAATGCCTTGGAGAATGAATGTATCTCCACTCCCACGTCCTTTGCGCCATCAACAGACAGGAAGCTTAAGGGTTTGTTGTCAAAACTGAGCGCAGCATATGCAGCATCATGGACCACAACGATATTATTCTTCTGGGCAAATTTCACCACCTTCTTAAAAAACCCAATGGTTGCTGTGGCGCCAGTGGGATTATTGGGGTAATTTATATAAAGGAGTTTTGCCTTTTTTAAGTCCTCCTTGCTTACATCATCAAGGTCCGGCAGAAAATCATTTTCTTTCTTAAGAGGCAGATGCACTACCCTTCCGCCATACCACTGGGTATGGGTGGCAAGAACCGGATAGCCTGGAACCGTTACAAGGACGGCGTCTCCTGGATTGATAAATACCGAGGGGAGCATGGCAAGGGCCGGCTTTGAACCGATGGAATGCAGTACCTCTCTGACAGGGTCTATGCCTTTCACACCATAGACCTTTTCCATATATTTTGCAGCAGCTTCCTTTAGCTCCTGAATGCCGTTATCTGCATACCCCCTGTTCTCAGGTTTAGCGCACTCTATCTTCAGCGCCTCCACAACCATCGGGAACGCCATTTCATCAGGTTCGCCTACGCCAAAATCAAGAAGCTCCACATTGGGATGGGCATTTCTCGCCGCAGCCTTTGCCCTCTTGATTTTTTCAAACTTGTAAATCTTTGTCTCTTTGCCAAACTTGTTACCGCCAACTCTCTCAGCAAAAAGATTCTGTATGTAACTCTCGGACACTTAAATACCTCCTTTTATAGAGTGTCAAAGTATCAAAGTGTCATAGAGTCAAAGTTTTTCTCTGATACTCTGACACTGTGACTCTTTGATACTGTATTTACCAGACTCCCTATCCCCTCTATTCGTACCTCCACTTTGTCTCCCGGCTTCATCTTTCCAATACCTGAAGGCGTACCTGTTGTAATCACATCTCCGGGAAGAAGTGTCATGACATGGGATACAAAGCTCAATAAATGATACACATCAAATATCATGTCCCTTGTGGATGTGTCCTGCCTTTTTTCGCTGTTCAGATATGTTTCAATCCTTACATCCGCGGGATTTAATTCCGTCTCTATCCACGGCCCCATAGGTGCAAAGGTATCAAAGCCTTTGGCGCGGGTATATTGAATGTCTTTGCCCTGCAGATCCCTTGCAGTTACATCATTAAAGCAGGTATAGCCAAGTATATATTCTATTGCGTCTTCCTTTTTTACCATATGCGCCTTTTTGCCGACAACAACCCCAAGTTCACCTTCGTAGTCCACACGCCTTGACATATGATGGGGATAGATAATCTGGTCATCAGGGCCAATTACAGCAGTGGAAGGCTTCATAAAGAGCATCGGCTCTTCCGGCAGAGGCTTATTGAACTCTGCTGCATGGGCCTTATAATTTAAACCAATGGCTATTACCTTTGACGGCTCACAGGGTGCAAGAAGTTTGACATCGTTCCACTTGTGGCTGACAAAAGTTTTTTTAAAATTACCAAAGATACTGCCTTCTATCTCAATGAAATTTTCACCTTCAACAATACCAAATTTTATTGAGCTATCTTTCAAAAATCTTGCAAGTTTCAAAAACCCACTCCTTTCTATATCTGGATGTGGGAGGTGGGGAGTGGGATGTAGTTAAAGCTTTTACTACCACCTACCTCCTACTTCCTAATCCCCGTCCTCTCCACCATCGCCTTTATCTTCAGCCTCAATGCATTCAGTTTTATAAAACCCTCTGCGTCCTTCTGGTCATAGACCACATCCTCTTCAAATGTGGCAAAATCAGGATGATAGAGCGACTTGTCTGACTTTCTGCCAACGACATCGCAATTACCTTTGTAGAGTTTCAGCCGTGCAGTGCCTGTTACTCCCTTGGCAGCCTCATCTATCATATTCTGCAGCATCTCCCTTTCAGGGGAATACCAGTAACCGTAATAAACAAGTTCTGAATACCTTGGGATGAGGCTGTCCCTGAGGTGCATAACCTCTCTGTCCATTGTGATAGACTCTACAGCCCTTCTTGCCGCATGAAGTATTGTGCCTCCGGGCGTTTCATACACGCCCCTGCTCTTCATACCTACATAACGGTTCTCTACCACATCAACCCGGCCTACGCCGTTTTTCCCGCCAAGCTTATTTAATTCTGCCAGAAGTTTTGCAGGAGACATTTTTCTACCGTTCACTGCAACAGGATTTCCATCTTTAAAATCTATTTCAACATATGTAGGCTTATTAGGCGCCTTCTCAGGCGAAACGCTCAATACAAACATATCCTCAGGCGGCTCAACCCACGGGTCTTCCAATATGCCGCCCTCAAAACTTATGTGAAAAAGATTTCTGTCAGAGCTGTATGGCTTTGCCTTAGTTGCAGTTACTGGTATGTCATGTCTTTCTGCATAGTCTATTAAATCTGTTCTTGACTTCATGTCCCATTCGCGCCACGGCGCAATAACCTTTATATGGGGATTGAATGCATAGTAGGTAAGTTCAAACCTTACCTGGTCATTCCCTTTACCTGTTGCGCCGTGCGCTACTGCATCTGCCTTCTCCTTTTTTGCAATCTCCATCTGAGCCTTGGCAATGAGCGGCCGTGCTATGGATGTGCCGAGCAGATATTTTCCCTCATACACTGCCCCTGCCCTGAGCATTGGAAATATAAAGTCCCTGACAAATTCTTCCTTAAGATCTTTTATGTAAATCTTGCTTGCACCGGTCTTGATTGCCTTTTTCTTGAGCGGCTCAAGTTCTTCTCCCTGCCCCAGATCAGCGGCAAACGCAACAACCTCACAGTCATAATTCTCAACAAGCCATTTGATTATAACCGAGGTGTCAAGCCCGCCGGAGTAGGCTAAAACTACCTTTTTAATCTCAGACATCTGATCCTCCAAATATAGTTTCAGGGTATCAAAGTATCAGAGTGTCAGAGTATTAAAACTTTGACTCTTTGACACTATGACACTCTGTTTCTTTCTATTAACAGCATTTCCAAAATCACCTTCTGCACATGCAGCCTATTCTCTGCCTGATCAAAGACAACAGAATTTGCTCCTTCTATAACATCATCAGTTATCTCTTCTTCACGGTGGGCAGGCAGGCAGTGCATAACAATTGCATCTTTTTTTGCAAGTTTTAAAATATCTTTACTTATCTGATAACCCTTGAATGCCTTTTTTCTCTTCTCTTCTTCTTCCTCCTGTCCCATGCTGGCCCATACATCTGTATTCAAAACATCAGCGCCCTTTGCAGCCTCCTTTGGCTCTTTCACAATCTCTATCTTTGATTTTGCCTCTTTTCTTGCCCTATCTAAAATGTTTTTATCAGGCCAGTATCCCTCTGGGCAGGCAAGCACCAGATCAAGCCCAAGTCTTGCTGCCGCTTCAATCCACGAGTTAGCCATATTATTGCCGTCTCCTATCCATGCAATCTTAAGCCCTTTGTAGCTACCTTTTTTTTCTATGACAGTAAAAACATCTGTCAAGACCTGACATGGGTGATGCAAATCTGTTAGGCCATTTATAATTGGAACAGTAGAATATTTTGCAAACTCCTCAACAATTTTATGGCTGAATGTCCTGATGACAATGCCGTCTACATACCTTGACAATACCCTCGCTGAATCCTTTATAGATTCGCCCCTTCCTATCTGAGAGTCCCTGTGGCTAATAAATATCGCGTGGCCTCCCAACTGATGCATGGCAACCTCAAATGAAACCCGCGTCCGTGTGGATGCCTTATCAAATATAAGCCCAATGCTCTTGTCAATTAAAGGATTGTGCGGAATTCTTCTTATCTGCCTTTCTTTGAAAAAACTTGTTTTCTCAAAAATGGCATCTATTTCATTCTTCGTAAGGTCAGAGATTGTTAATAAATGTTTTGTCATGTTTATTAAGTTGGTAATTTCTTTTATTTCTTTACCGATAACTGTTCACTGCTAACTGATAACTGTTTTTTCAATATTCCCATCAGCTCATCCACATCCTTTTCTGTGGCAACAATTGGCGGTATAAACCGCAGTATTGTGTCAGAAGTGCAGTTAATTAAAAGCCCCTTTTCCATGCAGGCCTTTACAATATCTACACCGGAGATCGTCAATTCCATGCCGATAATCAAACCCTTTCCACGAACCTCTTTGATAAAGGGATATTCTGTCTTTAGTTTATTTAATTTTTCAAGGAGATATTTTCCAACCTTCTGACAATTTTCCAATATGCCTTCCTCCATCACTGCCTTTATTGCTGCAATGCCCGCTGCTGCTGCAAGAGGATTTCCACCGAAGGTGGATGCATGAGTTCCTGGCACAAAACTATTAGCCACCTCATTTGTTGCAAGCATACAACCTATTGCAACACCGCCTGCCAGACCCTTTGCCAAAGTCATTATATCAGGCGTCACGCCATAATGTTCGTAGGCGAATAATTTCCCAGTACGACCCATGCCAACCTGAACCTCGTCAAATATGAGAAGCAAACCTTTTTCTTTGCAGAGTGTCTTTAACTCTTTCAGATAATTATCAGATGGAATATTTACTCCACCTTCGCCCTGAATCGGCTCAACCATCACTGCAGCAGTCTGCGGTGCTATGGCATTTGCCACTGCCTTTACATCATTGAACGGCACATATATGAATTTCTCCAAGAGAGGTTCAAAACCCTGCTGAAACTTCTTCTGGCCTGTGGCAGCAAGCGTTGCCATGGTCCTTCCATGAAAGGACTTTTCCATGGTAATTATCTGAAAACGGTTTTCACCTCCCTGCTTAATACCCCGCATCAAGTGCGGGGCAGGCTCTGCAGGGACAGGCTTATCCTTAAAATATTTCCGCGTGAGCTTTATAGCAGCCTCATTTGCCTCTGCGCCTGAATTGCAAAAGAATGCCTTATCTGCGAATGAGTTTTCACAAAGAATCTCCGCAAGCTGCGCCTGCGGCTCAATGTGATACAGGTTTGATATGTGGATGAGCTTTTCTGCCTGTTCCTGAATTGCCTTTACAACCTTTGGGTGGCAGTGGCCGAGATTACAGACTGCAAGACCTGCAACAAAATCCAGATATTCCTTGCCATCCGCATCCCACACCCTGCACCCCTTGCCTTTTGTGATGGCAATGGGAAAACGGTTATAGGTGTTGGCAATGTATTGGCTGGTCAGGTTTATAATTTGTTGTGTATTCAATCTTTACCCGATTAATGCTTTATCTGTGCTCGCACTACCCTTTTTATGCCTGACAAATCCTTTATTATATCTACTTTTTTAAATACGCTATTCTCCAACACTCTTTTTACCTTGTCTACCTGTCCATAACCCAGCTCAAGCATTAAATAACCACCTTGAGCCAGATAAGCAGGCGCCTCTGAGACAATCCTGCGGTAAAAATCAAGGCCGTCTCCGCCACCGTAAAGGGCTGTTACTGGCTCATAATCTTTCACTTCGGGCTGGAGTTCTTGAAACATCTTTTTTGAAATATATGGAGGGTTTGAAACAATAATATCGGCTTTTATATTCAGACCGTTCAACGGTTCAAATAGATCTCCATTCAGAAAAGTTATTCTGTCTGCAACATCATATCTTTCCGCATTTTCTCTTGCTACATCCAATGCCTTTTCTGATATATCAACAGCAAATACCCTGGTATTAGGAATTTCCTTTGCAAGAGAAATGGCTATACAGCCGCTGCCGGTGCATAAGTCTAAAATAAGTTTAGAGTTCGGAGTCCGGGGTTCGGAGTAATGAATTTTTGTATTCTGACTTCTGACTTCTGACTCCTGACTCATGACTGTCTTCACTGCCTCTTCCACTAATACCTCTGTCTCTGGTCTCGGTATCAAGACATCTTCATTAACCTTGAATGTAAGCCCGTAAAATTCCTGCTCGCCGATAATATATTGGGACGGTTCTCTTTTTATCCTTCTTTCAATAAAATCAGTAAACCTGTGCAGATCGTAAGAGTCAACAGTCTGGTTGCAATTAAGATATAGCCAACTTCTTTTGCAATTCAGCAGATAAGCCAACAGATACTCTGCCTCTGTCTTGCAATCAGGGACTCCCTGGACCTGTAAATACTCCTCTGCCCATGAGAGGGCTTCTCTAATGGTTAAGTTTTTTTCAGCTGTAGCTAACATGAATTCTTAAGTTGCAAGATGCCAGTTTCAAGTTGCAAGAAAAAGTGTAGAAGTTGTTACTTGAGACATACAACTTGTAACTTGCAACTACTTTTTATATATCTCCGTCCCCACCCCCGCATCCGTAAACACCTCAAGAAGCACGGCGTGCGCAATTCGTCCGTCTATAATATGCGCCTTTGATACGCCGCCCTTTATTGCATCAAGGCAACATTCAAGCTTTGGAATCATGCCGCCTGTTGCGGTTTCGTTCTTAATAAGCTTTTTTACCTCTGCAACACTGAGCGCAGATATAAGTTTTTTATTCTTGTCCAAAACACCCTGCACATCGGTGAGAAGTATCAATTTTTCAGCCTTTAAAGCTGCCGCAATCTTTCCTGCTACGGTATCGGCATTTATATTATATGTTTTGCCATCATCGCCAACGCCAACAGGGGCTATGACAGGTATAAATTTATCGCGGTCAAGGGTTTCTATAACTTTTGGATTGACTGATTTAACCTCGCCTACCATTCCCATGTCTTCGCCCCTGTTCTTCAGCTTCTTAGCTTTAATCAATCCACCGTCCTTACCGCTTAAACCAACAGCCTTTCCACCATAATGGTTTATCAGCCCCACTATTTCCTTATTCACCTTGCCTACCAAAACCATCTCAACCACATCCATGGTCTCGTCGTCAGTAACCCGTATGCCCTTTACAAAGCGAGATTCTTTGCCGAGCTTTTTTAAAAGCTCTCCAATCTGCGGGCCGCCACCGTGGACAATGACAGGGTCCAGGCCAACATACTTCATGAGGATTATATCTTTGGCAAAGCTCTGCTTAAGCCTCTCCTCTACCATTGCATGGCCGCCGTATTTTATGACAATGGTCTTGTCGTAAAACTG
>Ga0209542_10019753_pt1 | contig 10756 bp, 7 predicted proteins | sample RifCSPhighO2_01_FD_184028 | JGI IMG/M metagenome (GOLD analysis project Ga0209542, IMG submission 184028) | Soil microbial communities from Rifle, Colorado - Rifle CSP2_plank highO2_0.1 (SPAdes) (version 2) | ecosystem: Environmental > Terrestrial > Deep subsurface > Rock core/Sediment ...
TTTATTCCTTTTTCCTCCCGACCTCAAAAAAGTCAAAAACCGCGGCACTGCTCTTAGCCTGATTGTCAGTCTTCTGCTTTTCCTCCCCATTCTTTATCAGCTCACTTTTGGCGCCGCCGCCGGTCGTTTTCGCTTAATCAACATTTTCTCGGACCAAAAGAGTATTGACCAGATCATCATCGACCGGACCCGGCCCTGGGTGGCTAATCCGACTTTGGAAAAGATTTTCCATAACAAAGCGACCACCTTTCTGGCGGCCTTCGGCAATAACTACCTGACTTCATTTTCGACCGAATTTCTCTTCATCTCCGGCGACCCGAACTTCCGCCAGTCAGTCAGCCGCTTTGGTGAGTTCTTGGTTATTTTTGCCCCCTTCTTGCTCGCCGGCCTGATCATCGTTGGCCGCGATTTGAAAAACCGGGCCTCTCTTTTCCTCCTCCTCTGGCTGTCGTTCGTTCCCGTCGCTAGCAGTCTGACCATCGCTGGCGGTAACCACGCCTCCCGTTTGTTTCTAATGCTTTTTCCGCTTTCGGTCCTGATCGCCGTCGGCTTTATTGAAGGCCTATCGTTAATCAAAAACAAAAAACTTGTTTCCCTGATTGTTTTGTCTACTCTCATTGGCCTCTTGGTCAACTTCGCCGCTTACTGGTACCGCTATAGCGCTCACTATCGCTACGAATCAGCCCGGGTCTGGCAGTTCGGCTACGAGTCGCTCTTTGCCGCCGCCAAACCATATCTCGACCGACCCGAACGGGTTTTTATAAACAATACCTATGATCCGGCCCTCTACCGCTTCGCCTTCTACACCCAGCTTCCGCCGCGTGATTTCCAAAAGCTGTTTACTGGCGACATCTCCACCGAAAACATTCTTCCCGGTTTTAACGGTTTTCAATTTGGCGACCGCTTTTTCTTTGGCCGGGCCGCCACCCTGGAAACCATGCAGAATCTGCTCTCCTCCGGCGATCTTTATTTGGCCGTCCAAGGGGAAGAAATTCCCGGCGATTGGGACTGGAGCCAATCTCCTCCCGCGGGCATCAAGGCCCTGGCCACTATCCGTAACTTTTATGGCCAGCCGCTGATGTACGTCTTGGAAAAAGTTCGTTAGTCCCTAATTAACCTTGTACCAATAGTTAACGTCAATCATCCTGGCGTAGACGATGTTGCTGACGACCGCTGCCGCCAACACCAGCAGTAGTCCGGCGCGGACAGCCAGGGAAAGGGCTCGTTTTTCCGGCCATGCCAAAGAAGTCAGGGCCAGTGAGACAAGACCAAAAGTCCCGAAACGAAAGGTAGAAATCAGCCAGGGAAGGGTCACGCCTTCAAAAATTTTTGTCGCGTTCACTCCCAGCGGGATCAACAAGGCAATTAACGCCAGCAGTGAGTTAGTTCCGCTGATTCCACGGGCCAAAAAATAACCGCTGGCGATGAAAAGAAACGGCAGAAACGGAATTCGGTACCAACCGTAGGAGGCGCTGCCAAAGAGCAAATAAACTGCCAGGTAACTACCAAGACAGATAATCAGCGGACTTAGTTTTTTTCTTGTTGCCAGATAGCCAAGCGAGAGCCAGCCTACCAAAGGCCAGCCGTCAGTCAAATACTTGGTACTGGTAATCTTCGTACTGGTAATCAGGTCATAAACCGCGTTTAGGCCGATGCCGTAAGTTCTTTCTGCATTGCTCATTAGTACAGCGATGAATTCTCGACCATCAATTGCCAGTCCGTAGAAAACAAATAACAGGGCGATCGAGATCGAAATCGCCAAAAACTCGATCAGGTCACGTCGTTTGCGAATAATCAACACCCCGGAAATGACGGCCACCACCCCTGATAACTTGAAAAGAACAGCCAGTCCCGCAAAGAAAGCCGCCAGACGAATCAAATTGGTTTTATTATATTTTTCCGCCAGGGCCAATAGACATAAACTGATTAGCCATATTGGCACCAGGCCATTTTCGGCCTGAACCATCCGCCCGCCGACAATCGCCAGGGGCGAGGTCGCGTAAAGGAGGGCGGCCAGGACCGCCGCCAGGGAACCAAACCATAAATAAGCCAGCAGGAAGATTAGGGCAATGTTTACGGTTGAGAGCCAAATTACCGGCTTTCTAATCGTAGCTGTCGAGACATCCTCAAAAACGCGGTCGCCGCGTAAATAGGCAATGCCACCGCTCACCAGGCCCATTAATGGTGGGTGGTCAAACCAAGGATAGCTGATCGCCAGAGCCCCGCCGGGGATAGTGCTCGAAAAGACGCGGTCAGGATTAATGTAGCTTGGATAAGTCGCGATGCCGGAGAGTCCCGAGATGCCCACCGGAACTCCCAGACGAATCAGGGAAAGACCAACCCAGGCATTGCTGTATTCATCCAAGGATTGGCCCGGAAGGGGGACATTCACTGAATTTTTTACCCTTAGCTGATAACCAACAACTAAAACTAGTGACAAAAAGAAACCGATTAGCCAACTTTTTTTATTCATAAAACTAGGCATTCAATATTATCCTGGTTCACGATTGGATCCGTTAGGGCCACTTCTCTGCCACCCTGCTTACATTTTAGTCTAGATGAGTTCAGGGTCACTCCATTCAGCCGAAAAAGCTCCTCAATCGCCCCAGCGATGGTTTTTTTACCAATCGCCCGGTAATCGAGCGAAAATCTGGCCTCCTTCCCCGGACATTTGAAGGTCAGTTTCAAATACTGACCCGCTACTTCCGGTTCACCGGCAAGGGTATAAAGACAAGGATCGTCGGTTCGACTTTTAAATCTTGATTGAGCCGTCAGCATTTGGGCCAAGAGATCGGTGCTAAACGATTTTTCCTTGTGCCACTTCAGAAAGATCACCAAAAACAAAACCACGACGCCATACGCGATAAAGTATTTCTTTAAAAACCCCACCTGCTAATCATATAATGAAGCCTAACCTAAATGAAGTATCTGACCACGATTGTCATTTTTATATCTTTGGCCCTTTGGCCGCTTAGTCTTCTATTGACCAATGGCTACCGTGACATCCCTAGGGATTTCGCCAATTATTTCCGCCACTCTATTCTCGCCCCGGACCAGGAAGCGCCCTTGATCATTAACACCAAAAGATCTCTTTACCCAAACGACTTTGTCGGCAGATTTTTTAACAACAAAGCAACTTTCGTTTGGGGCCGGTTCAAGGCCAATTTTTTTGCCCTCACTGATCCCAACAATTATTTTTTTGGTTTCCACCCCCGTGAGATTGTCAGAGAAAACCTAAATCTCGACAAGTTCCCATTCATCTCCATTATTTTTCTCCTCTATGGTCTTTATCGGCTTAATCTGCTGAAGCGGGGCAGGGGGCTCCTGCTTCTTTTCGTAGTGCTTGCCTGTCTCTTGTCCTTGGCCAACTTTGATAAGGTTGATTTCATTCTCTATCCGGTTTTGGCCGTCTTTATTATTCACGGAACTAGGCGGATGAGGACAGAAAAACCAAAACTCTTTGTCGCCGTTGCCATTTTTCTTGTTATTTTTTCCAGCCCTCAATACTTAAGGGCTTTTGTTAATCTCCATCCATGAAAAAATTTATCCCCCTCATTCTCCTTCTCCTCATTACCGCTCTGGGATTTATTATTCGCTTTTATCGCTTGGGCCAAGCTCCCGCCGGTCTTTATCTCGATGAGGCCGCCCAGGGCTACAACGCCTATTCCATTTTAAAGACGGGCAGAGATGAGTTTGGAAAGTTTTTCCCAGTTGTCTTTCGCTCCTTTGCCGATTTCAAAACTCCGATCTATATCTATCTCATCGTTCCCTTAATCCCCATTTTCGGTCTCACTCCCTTTACCGTCCGCCTGCCCTCCTTTATCTTTTCCGTTTTAACCTTGCCCCTGGTCTATTTTCTGATCAGACGCTTGCTTAATCGTGCCAAGATCGCCACCCCCCTCGCTCTCCTCACCGTTCTCCTGTTAGCCATTTCCCCCTGGCATACCCTTTTTGCCCGGGCCGATTTTGAAGCCAACATCGCCCTCTTTTTTCTCCTCCTGGCCATTTATGTTTTTTACTCCGCCCTCAAGCGACCCTCCCTGCTTATCTTGTCGGCATTTTTCTTTGTCGTCGCCTTTTCCGCTTACCACGCCGAAAGAATTATTGTCCCCCTGATACTTCTCCTCCTGTTTATCCGTCATTACCGGACGCTTCTCGCTACCCACCAGCGCCCGTTTTTGCTTGCCGGATTAATTCTCGGTTTTTTATTATCCTTGCCCACTCTTTTCGTTATGGCCACCCCCGGTTGGGCCGCCCGGGCGACTACCCTAAATATTTTTGCCAGTAATCCCTCCGGCTATTTGGCCTGGTACCACGGTCCGGCCAGCACCTTGGTTAACGCCTCCTGGTATTTGTGGGTCAAGGAGTTTTTCGCTCTCTATTTTTCTTATCTCTCTCCCCGCAATCTCTTTTTTCTAGGTGACTCCAACCCCCGGACTGCCTATCCCGATCTGGCCCCGTTTTTTACCTGGCAGTTCCCCCTTTATCTTTTTGGTCTCTACCGGCTAGTCAAAGACACATCGCTCAGAGAATTGCGCTTCTTGATCCTAGCCCTCTTGCTCATTTCACCACTCCCCGCGGCCATGACCCGCGACCCATTTTCGACCATCCGGGCCTTGCCCCTGGTCATTCCCCTGACGCTGATCATTACCCTTGGCCTCATTCGTTCTTACCAGTCGCTGAAACCAGCCGGTCAGCGGACACTTATTCGCATTGGTTTTGTCGGTGTTATTATCTACTCGCTTTTTAATCTAGGTAGTTCCGCCTTTGTCCTCAACGAATACTTTAACGCCAAGAACTGGGACTACGGTTGGCGCCAAGTAGTCGAGGTTCTCAACCGTCTCGATCCGAAACTGCCGCTAGTGGTTGACAGTGCCAGCGGCGAAATCTACAGCGAAATTCTTTTTTTCAGTCGATTTTCTCCCTTGCAGTACCAAGAGAAAAACTTTGAAGTGCCGCTTGACGAGTATTATCAAAACCTACAGCGAAATCCGATCAAAACAATCGGGAACATCACCGTCCGCGGCATTGCCTGGAAACCCGACTTGGCCAAAGAGCAATATCTGGTCGGGGACCATCTGGCTATTTCAGTCGAACAGATCGAAAATAACCATTTGACTCTGATCAAAGAAATCAACTACCCGGATGGTACCCCCGCCTTTAGAATCGTCAAAACTAATCCCAATCCAACGTCGGAGTAGAATAGTACCTATGCTTCTTCTTTTGATCCTCCTCTTTTCGGGTATAACTAGATTGACTTCACTTCTTAAGTACCCACCCTCTCTCTTTTCTGACGAGGTTGATGTCGCTCTTCAAGTAAAGTCACTTCTCACCACCGGCCGTGACTACTATGGCAACTTCTGGCCGCTCCAATTTCATTCTTTTAGCGATGTCCGGACCGCTATTCCCATCTACCTGACTGCCATCATAGGAAAAATTATGACAAATATTGAACTAGCTGTCCGTCTAGAACCGGCGATTATGGGCATCCTGGGGGTTCTCGCCATCTATCTCTTGGCCAAATCATTTTTTGGCAAAACCACCGGTCTGTTGGCCGCCCTGTTTCTCACCCTTACTCCTTGGCATTTTACCTACTCCCGGGTTGGCTTCGAGGTGACGACGCTATTCGCCTTTTTTGTCTTTGGACTGTATTTTCTGAAAAATTATTTTGCCACGCAGAAAGATCATTTTCTTTGGTTGGCCATACTTCTCCTTTCCCTCACCCCACTAATCTACAGTACCGCCAAACTAGCGCTTCTTTTTTTGCCTTTCTTGATTCTCTTTTTTCCTGGTACTACTTTCTCAAAAAATCTCAAAAACCGCAACCTTCTCATCAGCCTCGCTTTCTTGTTTCTACCATTGGCGATAATTACCTTATCCGGTGGAGCGACCTCCCGTTTTAATTATATTTCCATCTTTACCGACCCAACCACTCCGACCGAAATAAATGTCATGCGAAAAGCTGATCAGGGAGAGGATTTACCAGTGGGAACCAAACCACTATTTTTGAGTCAAGTTTTCCGTAATAAATATGTCGTCTATGGTCAGAGGGTAACCAGTAACCTGCTAGAACTATTATCTACTCGGTTCCTTTTTGTCAAAGGAGACCTAAATCTCCGCCACGCCTTACCTGACTGGGGTATGCTTCTCAAGACGGAATTATTATTGATTCTTGCCGGGCTCTATTTTCTTATTCGACACGAAGACGGAAAACAAAAATATTTGATCATATTTTTTGGTTTACTAACCCTTCTAGCTATTTTTCCAGGGGCTCTAACTCGCGACGGTGGAGGACACGCCACCAGAAGTTTCTTACTCTTAATCCCCCTAACTCTTCTCGGCGCCTTAGGAGCGTCAGCGATAGTTAAACACGCCCGTTACCTTCTCATCCTCATTCTACCGCTTCTTGTCATCGAATCAGCCTTTTATTTCTTTGACTATTCCCATCGCTATGTCTTTCTTAGTCAACGCCAATGGCATTATGGCCTAAAGGAAATTATGTCATTGATAAAAGATAAAACCGAACCCGTCGTCATCACCAACAGTTACGAACCGCCACTTATCTTCTATCTTTACTACTCCGATTACCCAATGAAGGAAATGCAATCGCTGATTCGAGACGATAAACTACTGGTTACAATCCCTGACGAGACAAATCTAGCTGGTCGCAAAATTACCAATCGGGAAGTATATTTTGCCTCGATCAATAACAGAAATGCTAAAGAACCATTACTGATAAAACCAGCATCCTATTTTCTGATGAAGTCTGATTTACCCAAACTCGCTGATAGTTTTACCCCCGACAAAGTGGTTGTTAAACTCCCCTCCGGCGAACCACTTTTCTACGAAATCAGATCCTTATAGTCCTCATCATTCTGGCTTATTGTTATGGCAGTCGGGGTCGCGGGCCAATCGTTTCTCAAAGATGAACCAACCTATCTCCTCCTGTTCCTTAGAGGCCGAGAAAATATCCTCCGTTTTGCGATCCTCGTTTATGATTTCGATGGGTAAGCCCTTTAATGGTTCTCTGATCAGATAACGGACACAGGTCGTCCCGGTCGTGGGCGGCGGCAGGTATCCCGGAAAGCCCAGGACGTTACCGGTTTCCCAAAAAGGCAAATAGCCCCACTTGGGTTCTCCGTACTGCTTGAACAAATAGGCCCAGACCGTCTGAATTCGATAAGGGATGCCCGTTAGTCTGACGGTATAGCCTTTCCCCGCGGCTTTTTCATACATCAGATCAATGACCTTTAGTTCATCGACCAATCTCATGTCCGGCTGAGGTTTAATTTGGAAAATAAGGCTCCTCTTGGCTTGGGTGGTGATTAATCTCAGGTTGGAAAGGACCACCACCAAGATTAGGCCGTAAGCCAACCAACGTACCGGCGCTTTAAACCTATCAAGCAAATAGGCGCAGCCGATCAGGAGCCCGACCGAAAGACCGACGTGGGTGTAATAGGCCAGGTGGCCCCCGAAAGGAGCCAGGAAAATCCAGGCGAAGATCCAGACCAGGATCAGACGAACCGGCTTTTCTTTGCTGGCAAACTTAATTAAGCAGACGGTGATCGTGATGGCCAGGATCGAAATTAATATTCCTTCAGCCGGGAGCGGCAAAATATTATCGTGGAACATCGCCCGAAATTTCTCCAAATACATCGCCGTTTTTGTTTGACCAGGGCTCATGATCGTCCAGCCGGAGGAGACCAACTCGACCGCCTTTTTTACTGATAGGAAGTCCCGTTTCATCTCCCCCAGGAAATATGGCGCTAATAATGCTAAGGGTAGGCTGATTGCCGCCAGTACTGATTTTTTGTCCCAAACAATATTTTTCCGCAAGAGAAACAAAAGCAAAAATACCGGCAAGAAAAAGTAGCCAAACATCAAGTTTAACTGCATCCCCAAGGCCGCCCCGGCCAGCATCAACGCCGGCGCCCATTTTGCCAGCGGCTTCTTTTTGTAAAGCCAAACAACACCGATAAAAATCAAGAGCCAACACCAGACCCCGAGGGTCGGATTGCCCACATACATCGCGTACTGGTATTGTTCGAAAGAAACGGCGTAAAAAAGCGCGGCGACCAGGCCTACCCAGGGAGTGAATAAATTGCCGGCTATATAAAAAACTCCGAAAACACCGGCAGCATTAATTAGCCGAAATACCGCTGAAACAAAAAAAATGTCCCCTCGGCCCAACAAATAAAACGGACCCAGGAAGTACCAAAACAGGGGACCGTGGAACAGGCCCAGGTTGCCGGTAGCCGGCGGTCCGATCAGTTTCCAATCGTGTTTCAGAAAGATATCCAGAGATGTAAAAGCATCCCGGGCTTCATCAAAACCGAAGTAGGTGCTCTCGCGAAACCACAAGAAACGAACGACAACGGCAACCAAAAAAATTAGCCAAACCGCGATCGTTATTTTCTTTTTCGCCACAAAACAATTGTACAATGGACGCATGGCGCGCCACACTCTTTTGTTGGCCCTTATTGTGACTCTTGGATTTATCTTAAGACTTGTCTTTCTTGGTTCCATTCCGGGCGGATTTACTCCCGATGAGGCGAACCAGGGCTACGCCGCCTATTCTCTTTTGAAAACCGGTCGGGATGAGTGGGGATTAGTCTGGCCCCTAACCAGTTTTCGCGCTTTTGCCGATTACCGGGCGCCTTTGCAAACTTACCTCATTGTTCCTTCGGTCGCCATCTTTGGCCTGACCGAGTTCGCCGTCCGCCTGCCCTCGGCCATTTTTGGTACCCTCGCCATCATCGCCGTCTATCTCCTGGCGAAGGAACTGTTTTCCAAAACACCCCGGGAGTGGCCGAAAGGACTCCCCTGGGGTGAAATCAACATCGGCCACCTGGCCGCCTTGTTTGTGGCCATTTCGCCCTGGAGCCTTCAATTTTCCCGAACCGCCCTCGAGGCCAATTTCGCTTCTTTTCTCTTCCCCCTGGGACTTTTCCTTTTCCTAAAGGGGGTGAGGGGCAATAGTCGGCTACTCCTGTTAGCCGCCGTTGTCCTCGGCCTCGACCTTTATTCCTATTTGGCCGCCAAGCTTTTTGTCCCCTTATTTATTCTTGTTTACCTGATCGCCAGCCGCCGGCAAATCATCAAAGATGGCCTTCGCCGCCTGCTTCCTTTCTTTATTGTCTTTTCCGTCTTCGCCGCCCCCCTCTATTTTACTGCTCTCTTTGGCCCAGGCAACGTCCGGGGTAAGGATTTGGCCATCACCAATTTTAGCCTGGGTAATCTGACGACCATCAGCAACGAGCAGTATTTTTCTCCTTTAAACACCATTTCCCCCCAGCTATCCCGGATATTTTCTAACAAAATTGTCTTTACCCTCCAGCAGTTTATCGGTAACTACGTTAGTTACCTGTCGCCGACTTTTTGGTTTACCGAGGGCGGGCGCGAAATTACCTATGCTGTTTTCCCGGGTTACGGCCTGCTGCACTTGTGGCTGTTGCCCCTGATTATCTTTGCCTTTTACCGTCTGTTTGTGACCAAAGAAAAAAACCTACCCCTGCTTCTCGTCTGGTTATTTCTGGCTATCATTCCGGCGGCCATTACCAAAGAAGGCTACCGTCCCAATCGCGTCGGCTCGCTAATGGCCTTTTGGGAAATCATCGCCGCCTATGGTCTGGTCGAGTTTCTCACCAAGGTTCCCGGGCGGGCGATCCGCTGGGGAACCGCCACGGTCATCTTCATTTCGCTCGTCGCCTACCTCAACCTTTATTTTTTCATCGCCCCGGCCAAATATCCCGCCGCCCTCTCTTTCGGCTACCGCGATTTGCTAGCCAAAATCAAGATCTACTCAGACAAATACCCCACCATTATTTTTGATCGCGGCAGCCAAGCCCAGATCTTCGTCGCTTTTTATAATCGACTGAATCCGACTGAGTATCAGTCTTCTTCGGCCGCCTGGTGGCCGCAGATTACCGAGAAAAAACTTCTTTTCCTGGACATGCTCGATCCCTATAGTTTGGGCAAATACACCTTCAGGACCTTTGACGTTAGTCGCGATCTCGTCCCTGGCAACCTGGTAGTCATTCGGGCCGAAAAAGCCAATCCTTCGCTTAGCCCCTATATTTTAGATACCATAGAGTACCCGGATCGGACCCCGGCCTTTTATCTCCTCACTTATGCCCAAAAACAAAACTAATTTCCTTGCCCTGATTGTCATTACCTTTCTGGGCCTCATTTTGCGTTTTTGGCAACTGGATAAATTCCCGGTCTCCCTAAATTGGGATGAAGTTAGTCACGGTTACAACGCCTATTCAATCCTGACTACCGGCAAAGACGAATGGGGCACAGCCTTCCCCCTCATTTTTCGCGCTTTCGGCGACTTCAAATTACCCGTCTACATTTACCTGACCGTCATCCCGGTTTTCCTTTTCGGCCTGAATGCTTTCGCCATCCGTTTCGTTTCTACCCTGGCTGGCGTTATCGCTATCCCTCTCATCTATTTTCTGGCGAAGCAGCTTTTTCCCGACCGCAAAAACCTCGGTCTGATCGCCGCCGCCCTGCTCGCTTTTTCCCCCTGGCACTTTTTTATCAGCCGACCCGCTCTCGAGGCCAATCTCGCCCTGACCCTGACCATCGCCGGGGCCCTTTTTCTGCTTTTGGGCCTGAAAAAAACAGTTTATTATTTACCCGCGGCCGTCTTCTTTGCTTTGGCCCCCCATACCTACAACACCGCCCGCGTTTTTGTCCCCCTTATGCTTCTCGCTTTCTTTTTCATTTACCGAAAAGCTCTCAAAATTGACCT
>Ga0209542_10019754_pt1 | contig 10756 bp, 7 predicted proteins | sample RifCSPhighO2_01_FD_184028 | JGI IMG/M metagenome (GOLD analysis project Ga0209542, IMG submission 184028) | Soil microbial communities from Rifle, Colorado - Rifle CSP2_plank highO2_0.1 (SPAdes) (version 2) | ecosystem: Environmental > Terrestrial > Deep subsurface > Rock core/Sediment ...
TTGAGGCCGGCGGAGCTCTACTGTCAGAATTCCCTCCAGATTTTCGTGCGGCGCCATGGGCTTTTCCAGCGAGAAACCGTCTCATGGCCGGTCTTTGCCACGCAGTACTTATCATCGAGGCTGAACAAAAATCAGGCACATTAATTACCGCGCGACTGGCAACTGAATACAATCGCGATGTGATGACAGTGCCCGGACCAGTATTTTCAAAAACATCCGAAGGCCCGCACCTCTTGCTCAAGCTCGGAGCAACGCCGGTGCGAACCAGTCATGATATTCTCGAGGCTTTGGGTTGGAGCTCCGAGAGTAAACCAAACCAAGCAGTGCTTATTGAAGAACTGTCGCCTGAAGAAAAGAAAGTGTTTTCTGCCTTGGATACGCCACAGATTCGCGATGAGCTCATTCGGGCCCTCGACATGCCAACGTACAAAGCAAATATTCTTCTTTCTGCCATGGAACTTAAAGGACTAATCACAGAGTCCATGGGAGAAGTGAGGAGGAAGGAGTGAGGGGAAGGTGTAAGGTGTAAGGTTAAAGAAAAAAGAAAAGGGGATGGGAAACTTCACTCGTTCTTAATTTTTAGAAGATTTTCTCTTCCCCCTTGTACCTGTCACCTTTAACCTATAACCCTCTCTCTTTCCCATCTTCACCCTTTAACCTTACACCTTTCACCTTGAACCTTCCCCTATAGTTGTGATACTGTCTCACAAGGTTGCAACAGATAAAAAAATAAAAAAATGAAACTCGTCATCGTTGAATCACCGGCAAAAGCGAAAACAATTTCTAAATATCTCGAAGGTCTCAGCAACGGTCCCTACGTCGTAAAGGCCTCTGTTGGTCATGTGCGAGATCTGCCAAAGAGCAACAAAAAAGCGCTGGATATTCCAGCTGGGTTCGTACCGCATTATGAAATTTCTAAGGGCAAAGAATCGGTGGTGGCCGAAATAAAATCACTCGCAAAAAAAGCTGACGAAGTATACCTTGCGACCGACCCCGACCGTGAGGGCGAAGCAATCGCATGGCACATAAAGGAAGCAGTTGGCCTCAAAAAACCGAAGCGCATTGTATTCCACGAGATCACCAAGGAGGCAATCCAAGAGGCTGTATCACATCCGCGCGACATTGATGAAAATTTGAAAGAAGCGCAGGAAGCGCGACGGGTGCTTGACCGTCTTGTTGGATATGATCTCTCCGGCCTCATATGGAAAAAAGTCCGCTACGGTCTCTCCGCCGGCCGAGTCCAGTCGCCTGCCCTTCGGATTATTATGGAGCGTGAGCGGGAGATTCGGGCATTTATTTCTCACACATACTGGATTATTTCTGCGGATCTTACTACAGAAAAAAATATCCCCATGACTGCCACATGTGTCGAGGAGCCGACGGTACGGGCAGATATGGAACGGATTGTGGCTTATGGAAAAGAAAATAAATGGAAAGTCGCGAGTATTGGCGAAACAGAGGTTAAGCGAGCACCGCGCGCTCCATTTATCACCTCAACGCTTCAACAAGCCGCCTCGAGCCGTCTTGGATTCCCGCCATCACGCACCATGGGTATCGCCCAAAAACTCTACGAAGCCGGCCATATTACTTACATGCGCACGGACAGCACAAATTTGAGTGAGTATGCGCTAAGCCACATAGCGAGCGTGATTGGGAAAAAATTTGGCGCCGAGTACCACGAGGCGCACGTGTTCGCAAAAAAAAGCAAGAATGCGCAAGAGGCTCATGAGGCAATACGGCCGACCGACATGTCGAAAGATGCCGCTGGCGCAAACGAGGAGCAAAAACGTCTCTATACGCTTATCTGGCAGAGAACTGTTGCTTCTCAAATGAAAGATGCTCGCGTGATGCGAACAAAAATTATCGCGCAAGCCGGAGAAGCTGGAAAAATTCCAGACTTTGCAGTAAACGGTTCACGGATTATTTTTGACGGCTGGCTCAAGGCTGATCCGACCGCACGCGGAGAAGATGTCGAGGTACCAAAAGTGAAGGAAGGCGAACCGCTTGCGCTTATTGAAATGAAGACGGACGAAAAGGAAACACAGCCACCGCCTCGATATACAGAAGCAGGCCTTGTAAAAGAACTTGAGAAGCGCGGCATCGGCCGGCCATCAACCTACGCATCCATCATTAAGACAATAGTTGATCGCGGCTACGTTGAAAAGAAAGACCGTTCGCTTCATCCGACAGACACCGGTGATGTAGTTTCGACATTTCTCGAAAAGAACTTTACAGACTATATCAGTGATACGTTTACCGCCGGAATGGAAGATACTTTGGACTCGATTGCCCGCGGCGAAAGCAAGTACGAAGCGACTCTGAAGAAATTTTACACGCCATTTTCAAAAGAAGTGAAGGAAAAATCAAAAACGTCGGCAAAAATTACCGACCTTGGACCAGCTCCTGCCGAGTTTACATGTCCACTGTGCAGCAGCCCAATGATTATTAAACTCGGAAAAGCCGGCAAGTTTATGAGCTGTAAAAGATTCCCCGATTGCACTGGCGCACGGACAATCGCTGGCGAGGTACTGGAGGGACCAAAAGAAACTGGTGAGAAATGTCCCGAATGTGCGGAGGGAATGCTTGTCGAACGGGACGGCCGCTTCGGCCGCTTCGTGGCATGTTCGCGCTATCCGAAATGCAAATATATTAAGAAAGATGCCGCGCTTGAGAAAGCGCGCAGCACGGGAGTCGCATGCCCCGTGTGCAAGAAAGGTGAAATGGTTGAAAAGCGCGGTCGGTTTGGGATTTTCTATGGATGTTCGAATTATCCCGAATGCAAAAATATTATCAAATCGAAACCGACCGGCAGAATATGTGAGCTCTGTGGAGCACTCATGATGGAAGGTACAAAAACAATCCCCGAGCGATGTTCAAACAAAAAATGTAAGATGAATAGGCCGAATACGGTAGTAAAGTGAGGTCGGAAGCATGGAACCTGCGTTCCATGCGCAACTAGTTTTTGTGAGGCGGAGCGATGGTTCGCCAGAGGGCGAAACCGCGAGCCGGGGTCGCGGAAATTTCCGAGCGACGGCGAGTAAATTATCCGTGACCAAAAACAATCCCCGAGCGATGTTCAAATAAGGCCTGCCCGAATCACAAACCTAAGAAGGGGAAGGTGTTAGGTGTAAGGTTTAAGCCGTGAGAAGAATGGGGAGAGGGGGGAAGCTTCAATAGCTTCATGTGCCGTTGAAAACCATTAACGAATAGAGCATGCGAATATGCTTAAATAATGAATATAAAAAGAAGCGAGGTGGTTAGTCTCGCCCCTCAACTTCCTCGATTACTTTAAGAACGTGTGCGGCGTGGATTAAATCCGGCAAACGGCATTGGCCTCCACCACGGACTTCAGCAAAGAAGTCTCGAAGCTCATCCATGTAGCCATCATTTTGCGGAGTCGTACCTAGGTCCCGTTCTTTCCAGATATCCCCAGACCGTTTCTCTGCCGGCGTTTTACCAGTCAAAGTTACATCTCGCAAACTATTGAGATGTACCAATGAACCACTTGCAAGAACGCCAGTTGCCTTACATGTGAACGCGGGAGCGGCATTGGTTGCAAAGAGGTTAACAAGCTTGCACCGTTCAGTTAGAAAAGATACAGCAAGTGAATCTGTGTTACCCGTGGTCGCCCACGTTGCATCATTGACCACTATCACCTTACCCGCCGCAGCAGTGACAAAGTCTACCGCATGAGTGAGATGAGTGAGTGAAAATGATTTGCGTTGATCCATTTCCCATCTACTGCCGTTGGGACCAGATCCGAGATAAGTAATCTCCATGCACGCTAGATCATGTTCGCTCAAGAGGTCAATGAAACGACGAGCCCCTCCCATATAACGGAGGGTGTGGCCGATTCGAATAACAAGATCACTAATACCCCGCTTACGTATAATCTGATCTAAAGCTGCCACACTTGTAGCTGCTGGTTTCTCACAGAAACAGTGCTTACCATGATCAATTGCCAACATGAGCACCTGTTCATGAACGATTGGCCATGAGCAACAGACCACGCAGTCAACTGCCGTCCAAAAATCAGCTCCTGAAACTTGATTCGTTATAGCGGCTTGAGAAAAGCGAGTTTTTACCCAGTCCAACTTTTCCGCAGAGCGATCACAGAATGCCGACAGGATAACTCCATGTTGGCCGATGAGTGCCGGAAGCAATGTCTCCATGAAATGAATCCCGAGCCCCACAACACCCACCCTAATATCTTGCAGGTTGGCCATGTATGACCTCCTTGTTTAAGTTTCTAGCTTTATACTACTTGGATATGGAACAAAAGCAATGCTTGAGGAGCCTACTCGCCCATCCTTCAATAAATTTTTTTGTTACTATTGATGCTGACCACTAGACACGCTGCCTGTTGATCATCTTGTCTTTTTATAGCCCTTAAAATAAGGGTTTTTTGATACATACATGTAAAATGCTTGACAATTTTTGTGGTTATGCTATAATGTATACATAGTTCACATTCGGGTGAACTTACACCAATATTTCTCCCAGGTACCAAGGAGGTCCCCATGGGCAGAATCGAGGGTTAGGACCCAAAGACATCCTTGAGCAGGCACCACAATGCCTGCTCATATTTTTTTCAAATTTTTACCAACAAAAACATCCACCCAGCAGGTCAAACTTAATAGAACTTCCGCAGTCAGATGCAATTCGAGGCGCGAGTGAGGCTTGCGACCAAAATGTATGATGTATACATTGCGGAAGCAAACGAGCGAAGCAACAAAGAAGTGCGCTGACAGCGGAGGTTCTATTTAAATGGAGAAATTTTTAATAGAGTATATATCTTCGTTTTCATCTTCCTTCTTTTCAGCAGGCGTACGGTCATCAAGATCCTCAACCGGAATTTTGACAGCTTTCTCGGATGAGACTGCGGGTTGACTCACACTCCCCTCCCCCGCAATTTTTGAAATGTGGCTATCGAGCATGGTCTTTTGATTGTTTTTCTTTGAAACATTAATCCGATCAAGAATATACCGCAAATCGTCGTTCGAAAAAAAGTCGATTGTCAGCTTGCCACCATGTTCCTTGCGTTCGATTGATACACGCGTACCAAGTGACTCTGCTAGTTTGCCCTCAATGTCAGCAATCTCGGGATCAACAAGATACTCTTTGTTGCGCACCCGTTCGTACGCAATCTTTCGTGAAATAGCTTCTGTCTCGCGAACTGAAAGTTTTTTAAAAATAATTTCTTTAAAAAGCGTAATCTGCTCTTCGGGACGATCCGCGAGCATCATGAGCGGCCGTGAATGACCCTCGGAAATTTTCCCCGTTGAAAGTCCATGAAGAATCTCTGGCGGTAGTTTCAGAATTCGCAAGGTGTTTGAAACATACTCGCGGCTTTTCCCGATTTTTGCGGCAATCTGTTGATGAGTAAAACCAAATTCCGCTGATAAGCGTTCAAACGCATGAGCCCTGTCTACAGGATTCAAATCTTCACGCTGAACATTTTCGATAATCGCAAGCTCAAGTTTCAAGAGATCATCCTGCTGACCTGTTTTAATGAGACATGGCACTTGGGCGAGACCCGCGATTTTTGAAGCTCGAAGCCTGCGTTCTCCGGCAATAAGTTCGTACTCAACAGCGAGCCCTCCATCTTCCTTTGGAACCTCTTTTCGTGTAACAACAAGTGCCTGTAAGACACCATATTGGCGAATCGAATCAGCAAGACTCTGAAGAGCCGCTTGATCAAATTCTTTTCTCGGCTGAAAAGGGTTTGGATGGATTTTGTCCACCTCAATCCAGAAAATAGAATCCTCAAAGAAATGAGACATGGTTTGGTAGGTGTTAGGTGTTAGAGGAGAGGTGGGAAAAGCCGAGGGAAAGATTTAAAAATATGTAATTCATCCTTACTTGATTGCCACTAATTTTAACACAATGGCAGAAGTGTTCAAATTGAATTTTGGTGGATATTTGAGTACACTTCCCATAATCGGGTGATGAGCCGGAGTGATGGAATGGCAGACATGCGCGACTCAAAATCGCGTGCCGCAAGGCATGAGGGTTCGACTCCCTCCTCCGGCATCATTTAGGAAAGTGTGAGTTTGAGACAATTAACAGCAGAGGTATTGATTTTTTGATTTGACTTCTTGTATCAAATATGTAATACTTACATACAGATTATCCCCTAAATTCCCAACAAGAAAGGCCATGACATGAAAACCTATAGACCAGTTGTTGGCGAGTCAATCCAAACTATTGCGAGAAAAATGGTCGCCATTGCCAAAAAAAGTCGCAGAAGAATTATGGTATTGTTAGATCCGGAGGGAGGAAATTTTGGAGCCATTGAGATTGTTGTTAAGCCGGATGATAAACCCAACGCCATCGTGAAATTTTATAAAGATGAAGTTCATGAGAACAATAGGCGTTTTGAAGAAAGATTACAGAGACAATTTTACGGACCAAAATGGTAAAACTCCATCTTGCTTGATACCCACCTTCACAGAACATAAGTAAACACCCCACCCAAATCAAGTGGGGTTTCTTTTTGATTTATTTTTTTATTTTTATACAATACATTTATTGTTTGCTTCGCAAACTCAAATAGAGCACTGTATGGACAATAACACTAGTATCAAAGGCAAACCTAAGATTATTGTGATACTTGGGCCAACTGCATCTGGAAAAAGTGATTTGGCAGTTGAGGTGGCATTACAATACAACGGTGAAATTATTTCTGCTGATTCGCGGCAAGTATATAAAGGGCTTGACATTGGAACAGGAAAAATAACGAGAGATGAAATGAAGGACGTGCCTCATCACCTCCTCGATGTGGCCCTGCCAGAAGAAGATAGTTTTACTGTTCAGCGATACAAGAAGTTAGCAGATAAAGCAATCACCGAAATTATTGGGCGAGGAAGGCTGCCGATCATCTGCGGTGGCACTGGTTTTTATATTCAAGCAATAGTTGACGGGCTCACCTTTCCAGAAGTGCCTCCTGACCGAAACCTGCGAGAATCACTCGCCGAAAAATCAAAAGAAGAACTTTTTGCTGAATTGCTACGACTGGATCCTGCCCGTGCTGAAGTGGTTGATCAAAAAAATCCGCGTCGACTTATACGGGCAATTGAAATTGCATTTCATATAGGAAAAACACCTCGTCTCACTTCAAGAGAACGATATGAAGCATTTATGCTCGGTATCAGTACTGATAAACATCTCCTCAAAGAAAAAATAAAACATAGACTGCTGAAACGCACTGATGCAGGAATGATCGAGGAAGCGCGTCATCTTCACGAACATGGCCTGTCTTTCGAACGAATGGAAAAATTGGGGCTTGAGTATCGATATCTTGGCCGATATCTCAAGGGTGAGCTCACCCGAGAAGATATGATTGCAAAACTCGAAATTGAAATATGGAATTTCGCAAAGCGGCAAATGACATGGTTTAAGCGAGACAAGAGGATTAAATGGTTTACAGTTGAGGAGAAAAGTGAGATTTTTGAATTAGTGAAAAATTTTCTTGTGTAAATTGACAATGATTTAGAAACATGCGAGGGTAACAGCAGAAACTGCTCATTGAAAGGAGACTCTTATGTCTGTTCGGAAAGCTGGCTATGCGGCAAGTTTTGACCCAATTACAAATGGACACCTTGACATCATTGCGCGAGCGGCATCGCTTTACGATCAACTTCTTGTGATTGTTGCCGTTGACCCAAGAAAAACGTACACCTTTTCTGCAGAAGAACGTGCTGATATGGTGAGGATCACGACCGCTCACCTGTCTAATGTTGCTGTGGAGATGTGTGTGGGCCGATATGTAGTGCACTTTGCCAAAGCACACGGTGCACAAGTAATCATTCGCGGCTTGAGAAACATTTCGGATATGGAAGCTGAAAGCACTCTTGCTCATGAAAATCGCGGAATTAACCAGTTTGTGGAGACAATCTGGTTGCCTTGCCTGCCAGAACTTACTTATGTAAGTTCCAGTATGGTGAAAAGTCATGTTGGTGCTGATCCGGACTGGGAGAAAGAAGTGTCACGATCGGTGCCGGCAGTGATCGTGGTGAGGTTAAGAGAAAAGTTCATCATGAATAAGGCAAGAAAACACTGGAATCGCCTTATGGCAGAATACGGAAATCCGCGCGGACATGAACAAATCTTCCAGGAACTGGTCAAGCGTTACAGTGAAGCCAATCGCAAGTACCACGACCTCGATCATATCGTTATGATGCTCGATGAGCACAGCGAGGTGGTCGGCGGAGAAAGCTATGACAAGAGTGCTGTAGAATTTGGGATCTGGTTTCATGACGCTGTATATGATCCCCAAAGTAAATCGAATGAGGGGAATAGCGCAGTTCTTGCTGAAAATGCATTGTTGAGGCTTGGCTTCAAGAGCTTTTTCCGAGATATGGTGAAAGATGCAATAAAAGCAACTGATCATGTTTCTTCGGCAAAAACTCCTGAAGCGCGCATGCTGATTGATCTTGATCTTGCAATCCTCGGCCAGTCCAAAGAACGATTTGATGCGTATGAAGTGGCAGTGAGACAGGAGTATGCCCACGTTCCTGATGCGGAATTTCGAGCGGCTCGCCTTGCAATTCTTCAGTCATTTTTAGAACGAAGTTTTATCTATCAGACGGAGTTTTTCGAAAAAAAATATGGGGAAGCGGCCAGACGCAACCTTGAAATGTCCGTGGAAAGACTTCGAGAATAGGTCAGAGACAACCTAAGCCGTGTGTTAATCAAATAACAGCACGGCTTTTTTAATAAAAGCATTTTCCTTAATGACCATGACACCACTCGGAGTGCCGCCAGGCACTCCGAGTGGTTCATTGCGGGTTTATCACGCCGTAGTCCGACATAGATTTGTAAGTTCCGCTTTGCTAAAGCTACGTCGTGACGAAGGCGGGCGATGAGGGAATCGGCTAGGCGTCATTTCTTGCTAGAAATGCGTGGAGCCCGACCTCGGCTCGTCAGCCTCCGGTTTTCGATTCCCTATCGCACTCGCAATAGAATACCACTCGGAGTGCCGTCGGGCACTCCTTCGCGGTTTATTGCGGGCGATGAGGGAATCGAACCCCCGCCAAAGGATTTGGAGGCCTTCGTTCTACCATTAAACTAATCGCCCATAACATTATGAACAGGATCTTATAACGATCTACTTTTTTACTTCTTTGTGAGCCGTATGCGCGCGACACCAATTGCAAAATTTTGTAAGCTCAATTTTGCGCTCTACTTTACGCTTGTTTTTGCTTGACCAATAGTTTACCCGCTTACATTTCGTGCAGGACAGTTTTATAAGACGATCTTGGGACATGGTTTATTACATTTAAGTGAACACTACTATAGCGTAAGACTGCGGCGGATGCAAATGTTAGTCTCCTCCCACTCATAATGAGCCTCAAATGATTCCATCGTCCCACGAGTATGCGCCCGAAAGCGGGTAATACATCGGGAGGCGTGGATATGTGCATGATTGATGGATATGAACATCATCATGAACGACTCTCACATATTGAGTCTGGAACAAGTCGAGAAAATTCTTGTCTCATCGCTCACTCCAGCATTTTCATTTGAGTCACATGAAAAAGCTTACACATGGACGAGCGAAGTGCTTGATCGTTTCCGTTACCACGAAAAAGGTCGAACGAAAAAAGAAAAGATTTCGATTCGCAGATACATCAAACGATTCACAGCTTACTCAAGATCGCAGATCACCAGACTCATTAAAGAAAAGAAAAAGACCGGCACCTTGAAATACGGCAAAGGAAAGAAAAGGCATCAATTCAAAAAGATTTACACCATGGAAGATGCCAGACTCATAGCCGAGGCCGACAATGCCTACAGGAGAATGTCGGGAGACGCCATGAGAAAAGTATTTGAGGATGAATTCATGATCTATGGAAAAAGTGAGTATGATCATTTGGCAAAAATATCTCATGGACATTTCTACCGTCTGCGAGACTCCGATACATACAAAGAAAATGCTCTGACCATTGGAAGGACAATCTCCGTATCGCGAACGATCGGTATTAGGAAGAAACCCCAGCCATGCGGATTACCAGGCTACATAAGGGCGGATACGGTGCATCAAGGAGATTTAGACGGTGTTAAGGGTGTATACCATATCAATTTGGTTGATGAAGTGACGCAGTGGGAAATACTTATCTGTGTTGATTCGATCACTGAATTATCCATGGCATATGTTCTTCATCTGGCACTTGAACTTTTTCCATTCGTCATCGTTGGTTTTCACTCTGACAACGGCGGAGAAAACATCAACGGTAGTGTTAGCGCTGTTCTTCAAAAACTTTTGATCGAACAGACAAAGTCTCGCTCCGGAAAGTGTAACGACAACGCTCTCATTGAAAGCAAGAATGGGTCAGTGGTTCGAAAGCATATGGGTCATTGGCATATACCAAAGTATGAAGCCAGAAAGATCAATGCTTTCTATCGAGACTACTTCAACGAGTTCCTCAACTTCCACCGGATGTGCTCGTACCCGACGACTGTCGTCGGTAAAAATGGAAAGAAGAAAAAGATCTACGAAAAAACCTCGACTCCGTGCCAGAAACTTTTGTCTGTTCCAGAAGTCCAAAAGTATCTCCGAGCAGGCGTGGCCGTTTCAGATTTGAAAGAAAAAATGCTTCGTGAGAGCCACATCGAATATGCCAAAATCATGCACGAAGTCAAGCAAAAATTATTCGCCGCCATCAAGAAATGCTAAGATAATTTGAGGCTCATCTTACGATGGGAGAATACTTGTTGTAAAGAGAGTTCGTTAAATACCTCTAAGAGAAAACCC
>Ga0209542_10019755_pt1 | contig 10756 bp, 11 predicted proteins | sample RifCSPhighO2_01_FD_184028 | JGI IMG/M metagenome (GOLD analysis project Ga0209542, IMG submission 184028) | Soil microbial communities from Rifle, Colorado - Rifle CSP2_plank highO2_0.1 (SPAdes) (version 2) | ecosystem: Environmental > Terrestrial > Deep subsurface > Rock core/Sediment ...
ATGATTGAGAAAAGCGGACAAATGGGAGTGCCTGTCATTGATGTCAACGGAACCATTATTTTCGGGTTTGATCGTATTGCGATTAGGAAAGCGCTGAAGTTGTAATAAAGAAATTGCCTGAAAACTCGCTATCCCAACCACTGCAAGCGTGGGGTATTACGCGGCAAACAACTGTTTGCCTTGGTTCAAATCTGATTCGAACCGCGAGTTTTCTTTGGCTTCGCCAAACCGGCAATTTCTAATTCCATTTTGGCTTCCTATATCGCCGCAAGCGGCGGAGTATTAAACCCAAAATCGAATAAAAATAGTTCACCGTGTGTAATCTCGTCAGATTAATATAACAAAAATCTGCACAATTATCCATTAGTCTTGCAGATTTTCGATGTCCAGAAAATGCGTGCTAAAGTAAGGGGTTTTACACCCGCGCATTTTCTTGATAAAACGCCGGCGCGGGGATTTTCAGGCCCTTCGATGGTCGCCTCACCGAAAAGCTTTTGAACCCCGATGTCTTTTCAGACACCTACCTCTGAAGTAGGCGACCCACCAGATTGGTCATCGCCGGCGTATTTTTCTTTATTTCTTTTTCATTAAGAAATCTTTCGTGGAAATTCTTGAACTTTTTCCCGTATCAATTGAAAAGAATCCACCTGCATCCTAAAAAATAGAACTTTTCTTCAAAGAAGCTTGTCCACTCAATCTCGTGAAATACGGAACGCTCGTTGGCCATGTAAACGCAAACACAAAACCTTATTGAATTCTTCCATCAACTTTATAAATAAAACGAGGAGTTGTTCTGCTAACGGGCACGTAGCTCAGTCCGGCAGAGCACATCGTTCGCAACGATGGGGCCCCGAGTTCAAATCTCGGCGTGTCCATGCGCAGATAAGACGCTTCGCGGCTTTTGTCGCAGGCGGAAGCGAGATTTGAAAATCCAGAAAATCTGTTAATTTTCTGTCCCTTCTAGAGCAGGGCTCTTCGAAGGTCTGCGGAAACTGTGGTTTCCTTGACTTGCTCGAACAAGTTCATCGCAAGTCTCGGCGTGTCCATGCCGAAGAAAATAAATACTTGCTTTGTTTTTCAACAACCATGACCAAGGCATTATCTGTGCTGTATGTGGACAAGAGTTCAAAAAGTGCAGATGCAGAACGGGTTCTCAAGGGGGCAAACATTGAGTTTCAAAGACTCTTTGTTCGCGACCCCGCATATGATGGAAAACGTGTTCCACAACTGCTCACTGGAGATGGCTTCTTTGATACTCTGCACGATATTGGTTGGTACGCACAAATTTATTCGCAAGCACCTAAAAAATAAATCTAACCATACTTTTAACGAAAATGTGTCGCAACCTTTAAATACTATCGCGCTCATTTTGAAAAGTATGCATACAGATAATAAGCTCGTCAAGTTTGACTTCCTCGTTATTTGTAAGACCGCATAAGCGTCTCATTGCCCCAAACTTCTTCTGAACGGCGATGAGATGTTCTTTGGAAGTGAAAGGGTAAAGATGCGGAGAAATACAAAATGGAACTGCAACACGACTTAGAAACCGAAGAACTGTTAATTGTCAGCAACCGATTTACCCGTGCTGTTGAACGAATCACTGGAAAAGATATTTTCCCCTGCATTGATGTGGTTGCAGTGCCCGCAGCAAAAGACGAAGGGCTATTCACTCTACTTATTGGAGAGACTGTGCGAGCACACAATCAAGGCGTGCGCGGGCAGGATTACTCACCAGAACTTTACGAACTCGAGAAAACATCATTTGTTAATGACGCTTGCAAGTTTTTGAATGGAGTGTATGCTGTGGCAAAGAGTCAAGCGCCTGTAAAAGCACTGTGCTTACCATCAAAACAATATGCTGCACCACTTGTGATGATTAAATACTTATCAGATTCAGGAAGATTCAGAAACTATGGAGCGGAGAAAAAAAAATGGTAGGAGATGAATACAGCACAGAACCTAATAGAAAAAGATATTGGCCGATGAGCCCTGAAGGACTTTATGAACGTGTCCAGAAATACACGGGAACGACTGCGTTTCCTGAACTTGGAGAACTTGTACCAACAGTTCTTGCACAAGACCCTGCAATGCAACACTGGTTTGTTGATAGAACCCGCGCAACATACAACGCAGGCAAAGGAGGACAACAGCCACCCACACGAAAACGAGACACAGAAGTTGCAAACAATGTAGGACCTGCTGCGTTTGCGAGCTACTTCCAACGCGTTTTTGACCTGGGAAGAACCGCGAAACGCGTTGCTGAAATACCCTCAGTTGGCCACGAACGCGTCTAAATAAAGAAAATGCCTGAAAACTCGCTATCCCCACAGCAAGCTGTGGGGAATTCTCTAGTTAAAGAACATTCTTTATTCTTCTCTACAAACTTTTTGTAACACCCTGCCTTGGGCACAAAGAAAAGACAGGGCACTTGGAGCACACAGGCGTCGGAGCTTTACACACCGCCCGCCCGTGTGCTTTCAAGAGCCACTGCGTCTTTTTAATCCACTGTTTCTCAATTGCTTTATTCAAATCCGCTTCAATCTTTTCCGGATTTGTATTCCTTGTCCACCCCAATCTGTAGGACACACGGATAACGTGAGTATCAACCACGACACCATCAACAATATCAAACGCGTTGGTCAAAATCACAATCTCGGTCTTTCTTCCGATTCCAGGGAGCTCAACTAGTTCATCGATATTCTGTGGGACCTTGCCGTTATACTTTTCATGGAGAATCTTGCACGCAGCAATGATGTTATTCACCTTATTGCCCGCAAACGTCACCTTGCCGACAAACTTGAGCAATTCATCAACACTTGCGTTCGCATAGTCCTTTGCGGCCTTGTATTTCGCGAACAGTGCAAGAGTCGATTCATTGACCACTTCATCACGCACCTGCGCGGAAAGAATCGCGGCAACCAGAAGTTCAAGCGGAGTCTTGAAATTCAAATAATACCTTGCACCAGGATAGCTTTTTTGAAGCGTCTCAAGCACCTGAGTTGTATTCATGGAGTTGTTATTGCTTGAATTTATGCTTTAAACCTGACGTACGAAAAGCCGTACAACACGTGCAGAACACACTTAAAGCACAAAATCAAAAAGAAGAGCGTGATTGAAAGCATCAAATACGCGCTCGATGGTATTTTTCTCTTCATGCTAGGCCTGGGCATTGCACTTTTTGCCCTCCATTACTTCGTGGAGTTTCCTGAAAAAGTGGTGCACGCAATCGAACGAGTCGACATGGTTGTGCTCGGAGGATATTATCTGTTGTTCGCGCACGGACTTCACAAAACACGCGGCAAATTCAAATACATCAAGAAGCACTGGGTGCTTGCGATACTCTTACTTGCCCCCTTCTTTCCTCTCGCGCGGCTCTTGCGTTTCGCCAAAGCAGAAGAAGCAGTCGTCCTTGGCATCGACGTCGCCTGGCACTGGCTGGACAAGATGGAACTTCTCTAGCACGCAAGCTTTAAAAGCATCTCCTTTTCCCGTTTCTATAATAATATGGGCGGATAGTTCAGCCCGGTAGAACGCCCCGCTGGCAGCGGGGAGGCCGTGGGTTCAAATCCCGCTCCGTCCATACACCCTGAACACGAGATGATCCTATTTCTTTTTGAATTGTTCTTGTTTTTTACGCAAGTTCTCTTCGTATTCAGAAAAAGGTTGCATTCCTGCTTCTTTTCTTCGTTGTTCTACATTTTTGAAATCTAGAATAGGTCGTGGTCCATACTTTCCACTTGAACTAATAAAGAAATTGCCTGAAATACGCAAAATTTGCTTAGTCAAGACACTATCTTGACACTCGCTATCCCAACCACTGCAAGCAGTGGGGTATTACGCGGCAAACAACTGTTTGCCTTGGTTCAAATCTGATTCGAACCGCAAGTTTTCTTTGGCTTCGCCAAACCGGCAATTTCTAATTCCATTTTGGCTTCCCATATCGCAGCAAGCGGCGGAGTATTAAACCCAAAATCGAATAAAAAATTGTGTTCCGTACACTTGCTTTTTTCCGCGGCGGACAAGAACACGATCTGTGAGATACGCAAGGTCTTCTTTGCTTGCTTGATTTTTCATAACTGCTTTTTTTAGGAGTTTAAGGCATCTTTTTTGAAATGAGGGAAAATGGTCTGAATGTTGCGCTAACAGCCACGCTGCGTTTGCCGCTTGTTCACCAACCAGATTGTGAGTTGGCCAGCCGTAACGATTGATGATTTCTTTGAGACGGGTGACGTGTCTCTGGTATGTTTTAAGGTTCCAAGCGGAAATTTTTATCATGCGTTGATCTTCATCACGCATCTGTTTCAGTTCTTGTGCGAGTTTGTGATTCAGGGTGATGAAATTCGCCAGACATTTAAAAATTTTGCTTTACAAGCCCATCATCCAGGCAACGCACCTAACGCCGTCCCAATTAAATAACCTGCAATCGCTGCGACCATGCCGACAACCGCAAGCTCGACTCCCGATTTGACGAGCGGAACTCCTGTGTATTTTCCTTTCAGTATCCCTGCGACGAACAAAACAACTGTTGAGATCACTAATGTTGCCCAGGAGGCAGTGAACACGTTCCAGAAAACAAACGCGGCCAGCGGAACAAGCGAGCCTACAAGTGCTGAAAGACCAACGATAAGCGCATCTCTTATTGGATGGTCAAACTCCTGATTCCTTTTTTTTCGCGAACTGTAATATTCATTCCCTGCTTTCGCGCTCGTATACGCGACAGCTGCCATACTGATGGATTCAGCAAATGTGGCCGCAAGACCAGAAATAAGAATCACCCGCTTGTCATGCGTCGCCTTTGCGACCGCGAGAACAATACCGAGAACATTCACCAACCCGTCCTGACCGCCCAAGATAATACTGCGCACCATCGCGCTTGATTCCTTCATGTATACTTGCACAGTAACACTTGTTTAAAAGTATTACTGAATCACGAGTGGTGCAAGAAGAAGGGCAAGCAATGCAGCAGCAAGCGCGAACGATGAGGTGCCTGAACGCAAACGCCACTGGCAATCAATAGCCGCTCCGGTAAACACCGCCCACAATCCAAGCACGCCACTCCCTACAAAAAGTCCGGCGATAAAACCCGCAAGACTCTCCGCCCGTAAGATACCTGCGACAATGAACACACCCGCAAACGCGAAGAGGACACTCGCCAAAGCTTTTCTTCCCAACGCGTGCAACCTAGCTTCGACACTTTCCGCTTTTTCTGCGCTGAACACAAAACGTGAAGAAAGCCAAGCCCAGAGTAGCACTAGCGCGACTCCTAGCACAACCGCAAGCACTACCTCTACTTTCGCAAGATTAACTATATTACCAAGTCCTCCAAGACGTCGCACCATTTCCTGCTGATATACAGCAAACGCGAGTAGAATCGCGAGTGATGCTGTAAACACCAGAAACACCGCTTTTATCCGCTCACTGATTGCATCAAAGCGAGAGAGGATGTACGGACCAAGCGCCACAAGCCCTATAACTGAAAGTGCAACCCCGTACCAACCTGAAAGCGCGCTGCGCACCCCAAGTGAATACGCGGCAAATACCATCAGGATGACAAGTGCAAGAGAGGCGAGCACTCCTTCAAACGCCCACGCGCCAGCATACGAAACATCTTTCATACTGCGCAAAACCGTACGGACGACGCGATACCTGCTTGAAGAATAGTACACTCCTAAAACGGACAAGATGAAAAAACCCACACTGCCTGTGATAACGGACCAACGGCCAACTTGACCAAATACTAACATTCCAATTACCCCAAGAACAGACGCAAGAAACGCGCTTCGCAAAGAAAAATATTCTTTTGAAAGAACCAATGTAAGAAAAACCGCAATGAGAATGATTCCAACTGCTTCCAGAGACCCGCGCGTCGGACTCAACGCAAGAGCGCCGCACAACACTGCACTCAACACCGAAACATACTCCATCAATTGAACAACGTGCAATTCCTTGTGAAACGAACTCAAACCTAAACGAGCAGAGGTCAGACAACCCACCAGTGCAACCCCAAACGCATAGCCAAACAACAACGACGGAACCATCGAAGCAGGATTCCAAACGCTGAAGAACCCATACACTAACAGGAACGCAAGCAGAGCAAGACCAGTCGCAAGCAACGTCTTCCCCACCACGCTCTTTTTGTCAAGACTTCGCTCAAGAAGAAGCCTTCCGATAACGCACGCGGCAAGCACTCCAAAGAAACAGGAAAGCGCAACCACATACCCTCCTTGAGACTGGCTGTTCACTGCATACGCGACGTAGAGAATGATAACTGCCGCAAGCCCTACAATGAACAAGACATAATACTCGCGCAACAGCTTTTGAGGAAACTGCTCACTCTTTCTGCGAAGCAGGAATATCCCTCCAACCAGCGCGAGAACCATTGCAACAAACACAAACCACTCCATTTTTTCACCCTCATAAAAGGGCTCACGCGACGTATAAAAAGATTGTTATGATGCAACATCAGGGTTTTGGAAGCTTACTTCCCAAACGTGACTTGAAAAATCTTAACAAAAGACTATTTGACACAACGCTCACACTACTCGCGGCCATGGCAACACCCGCAAGAACAGGATTGAGAATAATCCCTGCAGGGTACAAAACTCCTGCCGCCACTGGAATCAACACGACATTATAGGCAAACGCCCAGAACAGATTCTGACGTATCTTGCGCATGGTCCGCGCGCTCAGCTCCATCGCGGCCACCACATCACGCAAATCGCTTTTCATCAAAACAACCGAACCAGACTCTATCGCGACATCAGTCCCTGAACCAATCGCAATTCCTACCTCGCTTTGGGTGAGCGCAGGAGCGTCGTTGATTCCGTCACCAACCATCGCAACTTTCAAACCTTTGACTTGTAACGTCTTGATTTTTTCAGCTTTCTGGCCAGGAAGAACGCTGGCAAGAACGTCATCAATGCCCACCTCTCTGGCAATCGCTTTTGCAGTACGCTCATTATCACCTGTGATAAGACTGACTTTTTTGCCCATCTTGTGAAGCGTATCCACTGTTTCTTTTGCAAACGGCTTTATCTGGTCCGCGACAGCAATGACACCTAATAAATTCTTGCTGGCAACAAACACCACTGTCTTTCCCTGTTCTTCCAACATGGAAACCTGCTGTTCAACCGATAAAACATCAATCTTCTTCTCCTGCATCAACGCACGATTGCCCAAAAACAACTGCTTGCCCTGATATTTTGCGGCAACACCAAGACCAGTTAGTGACGTGAACTCGCTAGCGTCTGGAACAGCAATCTTTGCCGCGCGCGCTTTGCCAAGAATTGCCGAAGCAAGCGGGTGCTCACTACGCTTCTCAAGAATTGCGGCAAGCTGCAGCACTCCTTCTTTTGTTGCTTTTCCAAGCGGAACAATATCTGTCACCACTGGCTTTCCAGTCGTCAATGTCCCAGTCTTGTCAAACACCACAACATTAACACTATGCGCGGCCTGCAAGCTTTGCGCGGTCTTGAAAAAAATCCCGTACTCCGCCCCCTTTCCTGAACCTACCATGATTGCTGTTGGAGTGGCAAGACCAAGCGCGCACGGACAAGCAATGACCAAGACCGCCACAAACGAGTTAAGCGCGATATCTGGACGACCCCACCAATACCAAAATATCGCACTTGCGACCGCAATAAGCATAACTATCGGAACAAAATAATAAGATACCTTATCCGCAAGTTCCTGAATGGGAGCCTTGGAACCTTGAGCCGCTTCAACAAGCTTGATAATCTGCGCAAGCACAGTATCAGAACCGACACGAGTCGCTTTGAACGTAAAAGTCCCCGTTGTGTTCACAGTTCCACCCATTACTTTACTCCCAATAGCCTTCTCAACAGGAATACTTTCCCCACTCATAGAACTCTCATCGACACTAGAGTAACCGGAAACAACAACACCATCAACGGGAATCTTCTGTCCGGGCTTGACCACGATAATGTCGCCGATAACAACTTCAGCAAGCGCGACGACAACTTCCTCTTTTCCTTTCAAAACAAGCGCGGTCTTCGGCTGCAAACCAAGAAGCTTCTTAATCGCCTGCGAAGTCTTCCCTTTCGCGACTGACTCCAAAAACTTACCCAACAAGATGAACGCGATAATCAAACCTGCAATTTCAAAATACTCCATTCCAGGAAGGTAACCCGCGTTATCCAGCAAAATCATAACCGCGACAAACAAACTGTACACGTACGCTGTCCCTGTCCCAATCGCGACAAGCGTATCCATATTAGGATTAAGGTTAAGCAACGAGCGAAAACCATTTGTGTAAAAATTCCAGCCAGCAAGAACAATCGGAGTGGCGAGCAAAAGCTGGACAATCACGAGCGTCTTTGTGCTCCACATAGGAACAGGAAGAGCGAGCATATGGCCCATAGAAAGATAAAGCAGTGGAAGAGCAAACACGCCAGCAACAACAACCCTGATAAGCCAGGAACGAACCTCTGAACGCTTTTCTTCAGAAGATGCATCGGCTAACGTGGCACTGTAGCCTGCCTGGCGAACCGCAGAAATCAAACGGCCCACATCAAGATTTGTACCTTCAACATGCGCTTTGTTCGTGGCCAAATTAACATCCACTTTTGAAACCCCCTGGACTTTTCCCAAGGACTTTTGAACAATCGCAACACAGTGCGCGCTTTCCATCCCTCCAATATCAAGCGTCACACTTGCTCCTGAAGGCGCGCGTGTTCCATATCCTGCACGTTTCACTGCCTGCTCGATTGAACTAGGAGCAAGAACCGCCGCATCATAGTCCACAAACGCTTTTGACGCGGCAAAATTCACGATTGCTTTCTTCACCCCCTTTACTTTCTGCAACTCATCTTCAATACGCTTGACGCAACTCGCGCAATGCATACCCTCAATCTGGAACACTGCCTTGTCCGAACGTTCAAACTTCTCCTGACACTCCTTGCTGCAGAAATAATAGGTTTCGCTTCCCTTTTTACTTGAAAACTTCGCAAGAATAGGATTCACTTCCATCCCGCAAGAAGTATCTTTTACCATAGTTGTAACACTTGTTGTTTTTGTTTATTAACTTTCCGAATCATAACCTTTTTAATTGCTTTGCACCTTCATATGGGCATGTACCAAGAGGTGATTGTATTTCTCATAGCCTGCGTTGTATTGTACAAAGCAGGCGCATACGCAGTCAAAGCAGTCACCCATCTTGCACGCATGTTTCACGCAACTGAATTTGTTACGAGCTTTATCTTGATAGCGTTCATTTCTTCTTTACCTGAAGCGTTCATCAGCATCATTTCAGCAATCAAAGGCGACCCTTCCCTTGGCATCGGGACACTCCTTGGAAGCAACATCGCAGACCTAACACTCATCCTTGGAATCATCGGACTTGTTGGACGAGGACTCCCCATTCACAGCAGCATCATCCGCAAAGACTTCTACTTTGTAGGATTGACCATCCTTCCCGTGCTTCTTGGAATAGACGGGGTGTTATCTAGAATTGACGCCGTTGTGCTCATCCTCGCAGGATTAATTTTTGTATACGTCCTCATGAAAGAAAGGCCGTATTTCCACCAAGAACACCACGAGCATGACCACCTCGTGAAAAGCTCAATTACCCTTGTGTTGAGTCTTTCAGCACTGCTCCTTGCTGCTCATGCAATCGTCTGGAGCACACACTCTTTGGCAATCGGACTTGGAGTCTCCTCTATCTTAATTGGGCTCGTATTCACCGCGCTTGGAACAACTCTGCCTGAGCTCACATTTTCGCTCCAAAGCATCAAGAAAAAACACGCATCTCTAGCACTGGGGGATATCTTGGGAGTCGTAGTGGTTGACGCCACCATCATGATTGGAATCACTGCCTTAATTGCACCCATCACTCTCAACCTGTTTCTGTTTGGAATTGTTGGAGTGTTCACACTATTCGCCGCAATATTTGCCATGCTGTTCATGAGAAGCGAAAAAACACTTTCACAAGAAGAATCACTCGCACTCATATTCTTTTACGTCGCGTTTGTGGTTGCACAAGTGTTGTTGCGGTAGACATCAAATTGGGAAATAATTAATCTTGTACAATTTCTTAAAAAGATAATACACATACGTCCCTATCGCTCCCTTGAAATGCGAACGGAGCTCATCCATAATTCCATGCAGTTCTTCTACTGAGCGAACATACAACTCAAACTCTATGTCTGCGTGCTTCAACGTCACATCACGATACATGATTTTGTGGTGTTCATCAATGAACTTAACCAGACGAGTATACTGTGAATAATCTTGCAATTGAACATCAACCTTGTAATGATACATTCCTAGTTTTGGCATGTCGATATTTGTCTTGAAGCCCTGGATCACTTTTTATTGAGACAGATCTTTCAGCAGCTGCATCGCTTCTTTCGCCCGCTCTGCGGGAACAAATAAGTGGTTGTGATAGAACGCTGATACTGCATTTATGCTAATGCCTGCGTCTGCGAGCTTTCGCGAAATCTCTGCAAGGAAACCAACTGCGTTAAGACTTGAGTTCACGGTAAGCGTGATGAACGCCCAAGGACCGTTGCATTGCAGTCCGCTTAAGCAACAATCAAAATGAATTACCCAATCGCCCCAAGGGGCGGGGTATCGGTTAGAATTCGGTGAGCTTTAGTTGGCTTGTGTCTCTTCCTTGGTCTTGGACGTATTTCTTGATTCGTTCAAGACCTCCGAACTCGCTCACTGTGTCTACATGTCCTCCATCGCTCCAGAACTCTCCACCCCACAACTCCTCTTGAAGATATGGATATTTCTT
>Ga0209542_10019756_pt1 | contig 10756 bp, 8 predicted proteins | sample RifCSPhighO2_01_FD_184028 | JGI IMG/M metagenome (GOLD analysis project Ga0209542, IMG submission 184028) | Soil microbial communities from Rifle, Colorado - Rifle CSP2_plank highO2_0.1 (SPAdes) (version 2) | ecosystem: Environmental > Terrestrial > Deep subsurface > Rock core/Sediment ...
AGTATCCTCCCCTCGGGGGAGGTGGTGGCGTCGCAACTCACGATATTGCGCGAGAGTTGGCTAAGCGACACAACGTGCATGTGCTTACCACAGCTTTTCGTGATTTGCCCTATGCAGAGGTACTGGATAACGTCACTATTCATCGGGTAAGAGTATTTGGCCGAACAACGCTGCCTACTGCAACTTTTCTTTCTCTCATTACATTCGCACCCGCAGCATTTTTTGCTGGTATTCGTATAATGATGAAAATGAAATTCGATGTTCTCTACGCACTATTTGTTATTCCCTCTGGGCTTCCTGCGGTGTTTCTATCTAAACTGTTTCGTGTCCCTTTTGTGCTTACGTTTATCGGGGGAGATATTTACGATCCTTCTAAGGGAATATCTCCTCATCGTCACATTCTGCTGCGAGCAATAATTCGCTTTATTGCCTCATCTGCAAAAGCTCTTACTGCAATTTCGCATGATACAAAGACGCGCACGATAGAACTGCACGGAGTTACTCAAGAAATAACCGTTGTACCAATTGGGCTTATGCCTAAGGATGTTCCGTCCGCATCTCGTGCACAGCTTGGATATTTAGAAGATGATATTATCTGTGTTTCTATAGGGCGCTTAGTACCGCGAAAAGGATATGATATTTTACTCAAGGCTTGGCAAAATATACCAGATGCAAAGTTGGTCATTATTGGAAATGGCCCCTTAAAAGCAGAACTTGCACAGCATATCCAAGAGTATGGACTTACTGATAGGGTACAATTATTAGGACAAGTTGATGAACAGCAAAAACTTCAAATACTTTTGATTGCGGATATGTATGTTTCGGCAGCGCAGCACGAGGGTTTTGGTATCGTGTTTTTAGAAGCAATGCATGCAGGGCTTCCTATTATAGCGGCAAATGATGGAGGGCAAACAGATTTTCTTACAGATGGAGAACATGCATTTTTATTACCACCCCATGATTTTCGTGCCATATCACGCGCAGTTATTGCGCTTATACAAAACAAGGAATTAAGGATACAAATGGGTAGAAAAAATAAAGAAGCTGTTCAAGAGTACTATTTAGATCGCACGGTTGCCCGTATTGAGAAGATTCTAACAAACGCAGGAAGCGCGGTATGAATATACTAATAGAGGCACGAGCGTTATCTGCAATGAGCGGTGGTGTAAAAACATATACACATGAGTTAATTGCAAATCTTGTTGCCCTGCATCCAGAATCCTCGTTTGAACTCCTATATACTGCAAATCGCCTGAAGGGCACATTTCCAACAACAAAAGAGACAACCATCTCTCTACTATCAGAGGCGTTATTGCCATTATGGATGAGTAAAATTGCTGCATACGCAAACACAAAGAAACCAGATATTGCTCATTTTACAAAAGCGGCAATTCCAAGAAAAAAAATACTCCCTACTATAGTTACTATTTACGATATTATTCCAGTTTTATTTCCAGAAACGCAATCCCCCCTTAGGCGCCTATATTGGCCACTCGCCCTCAAATATGCAGCAAATAATGCAGATCATATTATGACCATATCGGATACGAGCAAGCGAGATATTATGAAGCATTTTGGGATTGACGAGAATAACATAACCGTAACGCCATTAGCAGTAGATCTGCAATACTTTCGCCCTTCGACTCCCGCTGGTCGCTCAGGGCAAGCCCCATATATATTATTCGTCGGGACACGTGATGCTCGGAAAAATATTGCATCATTAATTCGCGCATTTGCCCGTATAGCGCATCAAATTCCTCATCAACTTGTTATTGCTGGAAGGTCTGCAAAAAAACAAGATAACTCTCTACAGATTTCTCGTGAATTAGGGTTAGAACAACGGATTGAATTTCGTGAGGATGTTTCGTATGCTCAGTTGCCTGCACTATACTCGAATGCGGATATATTTGTATGGCCATCTGTATACGAAGGCTGGGGATTTCCTCCACAAGAGGCTATGGCATGCGGAACACCTGTTATTGTGAGTGATGGCGGTGCGCTGCCGGAAGTGGTAGGAGATGCTGGAGTTGTGGTGCCCTTATCCGAAAACTTTGTTGAACAGCTATCACATGAAATGATATCGTTGATACATGATAATGCTCGCAAACAAGATTTGAGAGAGCGCGGCCTTGCGCGAGTGCAGTTATTTTCTTGGAAGAGTGTTGCAGAAAAAACGTGGGAAGTATACAAAAAAATATCCGTATGAAAACAATAGGACTTATTACGAATGCGAGCGAACACTCCGGAGTAGGGTCGCGAGCGTACCAATTATTTCGTCATATGGGCAAGCAGGAAGACTTTGAGATTTCGTTCGTAATGTTGGACGGGAGTAATAATTCACTTGTGCGTCTTCCCGGTTTTCTTGGCTCCAAGAGCGTCTCATGGATTCGTCTTGCTCGCCGTGTGCCGCAGTTCGACATGTACGACATTTCAAATCAAACACTTTCTTTTATGGCAAAAAAACGCCATCCTTCGATTGTTACGGTTCACGATATTATTGAGCTTATAGATCCCCAGGCACCAAAAGCGTACTTGTTGAATAAATACCTTATGAGCGGAATTACTTATGCGGACCGTATTATTGCGGTATCGCAGTATACAAAAAAAACTATTCAAGATTACTTTACTATGGACGAGTCTACTATTACCGTTATTCCAAACGGAATAGATGAAGCTTACTGCCGCATTCAAAATTTTAAGTCATCGATTGCATACCAAGAGCTTCTCCGTAATCTCAAAATTAGTGACAGAAGTCCAATCGTTCTGTCTGTAGGCTCGGAGCATCCAAGAAAAAATATGAAAACTATTCTCGGTACTGTATCTCTACTTAAAAAACAATTTCCAAATATATTGCTGATAAAAGTAGGAGATGCTGGGTTGCTCTCTGGAAGAAAAGAAACTCTCAATTACATAGATCAACTGGCTTTACAAGACAACGTACAATTGCTTGGGAATATATCAAACGAACTCTTAAATGAATTATATAATATTGCGGATGTACTTTTGTTCCCGTCTCGTCATGAAGGTTTTGGATTACCTCCGCTAGAAGCAATGGCAGCAGGTTGCCCAGTTGTATGTTCTAATAGCACATCTTTACCAGAAGTAGTAGGGAATGGTGCTATAATGCACGACCCAGACGACACGGGGGAGTTTGCGAAAAGTATCGCGCGAATTGTTAGCGATGTTGATTTCAAAACCGCTTTGCTAACTAAAGGCAAAGAGCGCGTCAAGGAATTTAGTTGGAGGAAGGCCGTGCAGCAAACACTAGAATTATACCGACTATAAGCGTCGCTAAACTAAGTATACTTCCCAGTATAAATCCGGGTGGTTGATATTGTACTTTGACTTCTGATTTTCCTGCAGGCACATGAACAGTGAGAAGTGGATTTGTCTTTAGAATATGCCCGTGGCTTGTCTGCCACCCCTTAGCATAATTTGTATTTACAGTAATATCTGTTTCATTTGGACTATCATAATCAAATACTATTGTATTGGGTGACCAAGAAGTAAGCTTTGTTTGCACGTTTTGTTTTGGTTGTATGTATTCCCCTGTTGTAACAGCGCTCTTGGGGCCTATAACAGAACAAAAAGAAGAAGTTCCGTATCCTTTTAAAATAGCAGCATATGTGCGTGGAATATCAGATCCGTTGTGCCGTATTTCATATTGCTCTGTACTATGTGCAAGCGGCCAGGGTGCTGGAGATATATGTTCAGTCACTTGCGGAATAGCAAAACCCTCCTGCGCAATAGGATAATTAATACTCATCAAGTCAATTGCGATGAACCCTACTATAATAATAGCTATAAAACGGTACCGTTTACTCAGAGTGAACATAAGTTTTTTCATTCCGAAGCCAGCTATAAGGCTGCCGCATAACACAGTAAATAAGACCAATCGAGAAATATTTGAACGTGGAAGAAATTGCATAGAATTGAGGAATGGTTCAAAAAACGGACCCAAAGAAGATAACGTGAGACTTGCGATTATCCCAACAAGCAGCATTCGAACCGTTCGAGAAGTGCGTACATATGAAATCCCTAACAGTACTAGTGCTAATACTCCGTATCCTATGTATGCGCCGTATTCATGCCAGCGACTCACTTGATTTTGTAGTACATACATATTTTGTAAATATCTGCCGAAGAAAATATCCCATTGATTTGTAAACGTGTATGCAGAACCTACAAATGCTGTATCGGGAAATTCCCGAACCCAGAATAGTGATGGAATGAGCTGAAATGCAGAGAGCCCTATCATCCATGCACCAGCATAGATAGTGGTTGTGAGTGCTTTTCGTTTATTTGGAGATAACACGCAAAGCGCGGCGAATGCAATAAACGTATAACTCAAGATGTAAATGCCTCCTTGTAATAATGCGAATGTAAGAAATATACCGCATAGGAGCGGCTTGGCACGCAGCCATGCCCAAAACACCCACGGTACCCACATGTATGCGAAAATAATCGTAGTATGGCCCTCTGTGGCCTTTAATAGTAAGGCGCTACTAAATGCGCAGATAATCGCGGAAGTCAGCGCCGGAAGTACCCCAAGCTTTAGGGATCTTGCAAGGAATAACATCCCGAGTCCGGTTATACCAAAGCCAAGTGAAAGTGCTATACCGGTGCCGTTTTCTACACCAAATATAAACTGTAATAGAAAAGAAGGAGTTACGATTGCAAATTCAGGATCACCAAGTCCCGCTGTTCCTCCGCATATGTAAGGGTTCCAGAAAGGAAACTGATGATACTCACGAATTGTTGTTTGATAAATATGTGAAAGAGAGTGTCGATAATCCCAATCATAAATTCCCCAATCGCCTAGCCGATATAGATACGGGAGTGTTGCAAGAATTGAAAATACGCAAATAATAAGTGCAGCGCCAACCCATTGCCACTTTTCACGAATTTGTACGTAATGCAAAAGAAGCAGGGAAAAAGCTAATGCCGTACCTACAAGCACGCCCTGTTTAGTTGCTGAAGACACTGGTTCTTTGTAGATGAGAGAATACACCACGTGTTGTTCTGGAGTTGCAATAAAGGCAAGTTCTTGTTCTGCGTATGGTTTTATAGACAAGAAGAGCTGTTCTTTTTTAGAAGAGCGTTTTTTTTGCAAAAATATATGCATAGCTGGAAGGCCGTCTTGTTTGTAATAGGTGCTCTGACGACTCTTTTTTGCAACCGATTCACCCTCAGCATTTTGCACCTGTACATCGAGCTGATTTTTGGCAGTTATGTTATTTCCTGCATATACCACAATTCCCGAGATAGCTTTCTCGCCCTGCGGTAATGGGATGATGAGAGGTTGTTCTGTTGTTGCTAACCTATACAGTGGCGGAGCATCAAACCCCTGTACAACTTCAACATCATACCGGTCAGATATAGATGAGAATAAGGCCGCTATTGCCCCTATAGCAGCACTACAGATGAGTATTTGTAGTATATGATGCTTTGTGTACGGCACACCAAAAGTGTATCATAATGTCACTATGGCGAAGATTCTCTTTTTATCTGCCCAGTACCCACCTGATGCCAAGGGAGGGGGGGAGATATCTACTCATATTCTTGCGATGGGCTTACAAGAAAGAGGACACACAGTAACAGTAATTACAAGCGGTTTGGCAGAAAATGAACGGCATACTGATGGTGTTCGAGTTATAACATTACCGCTTGGGCTCCATGGAAAGCCTCTCTTTGAGCGCAGGGCAAGTAAAAAAGCAGTAAACATCTTGTGCAAACACATAAAAGATTTTTCACAGTATGATGTAGTGCATGCGCATGACTTTCGGAGTGCGCTCATGCTTGCAGTGTGCAATCCAAAAAATGCCGTGGTGACTGCACGAGACTACGCACAAATTTCTGGATGTACAAATAACATACAAGCAGATGGTACTAGCGACCCTGGTTGCCAGGGGTTGCATGAGCTGTATGCGTGCCACCGGATTGCTGAAGCTTCTTTTTTGAGAAAACTATTTCGTATGTGGCAATATAACTATAATATTCGGTTCAGAAGAGCTGCGTTTCGTTGTTTTTGCCATCAAGTATTCATTTCTCACGCACAGCAAAAGATGATAGCAAAACACCAGGATATTTCACACCAAAACACCACAGTCATATATAATCCTATTTCCGCAGAATATCTTACAGAAGCATTAAGCAAGGGCAAAGCTGGGAACGTTTTATATGCTGGAAGAGTTGAAATGTATAAAGGCGTGCTCGTATTGATCAAAGCGTGGAAAAAGCTTATACATACAAATCAACACGCACATCTTACAATTGCAGGTAACGGTGCGCAGAGGGAAGAATACGAAAACCTTGCTGCCAGGTGGGGCATGCAATATCGCGTAACATTTATACCCCATGTTCCGTACCATAGATTAAAAGGGCTCATTAATAATTCTGAAATTGTTGTTGCTCCGCATGTATGGGTGGAACCATTCGGAAGAACGGTTATAGAGGGAATGTCTCGTGGCAAGATAGTTATAGCATCTAATAGTGGTGGCCCCGCTGAAATTATTCAGCATGAAAAAACGGGGCTTTTATTTGAGAGCGGTTCAGTCAAAGGTTTAACTTCTGCACTAGAACAAGCGCTTACTATGAATCGTCTTGATAAAAAAGAAATGGGCATAGCCGCAAGAGACTATGTGAGAGATACCTTAAACATGCAAAAAATAGCGCAAGAACACGAAGAGTTTTACAGTACGTGTCAGTTACTTCGTAAGTAAAGCAATTTTAGTAAGTACCATATCAACACTTATTTTAAGGAGGCTTTCGTGTGATGTATTTCCAAATGAGTTACCCCCTTCAGTTGTATACACAGACGCTGTACCAGGTGCTCGAAGCGCAAAACTCTGTTTTCCTCGTGGGCCAGTAAGGCCCTCATCTGTTGGCCCAAATAATCCAAGAGTTTGTACACCAACTGCTGCCGCAATATGCATAAGACCAGAATCGTTTGATAAAAAGAAGCTGCATTTTTGCATAACTGCTGCGGTTGTAAGCAGTGGCGCAGAAATATCATACGCAGCTACTGTTTCTTTATTAATCATACGAAGCATTTCTTGTTTATCTGCTGCTTCATCTTTTCCTCCAAATAATAATACGCGAGTTTCTCTGTTGTGCTCAATACATGCTGCTGCGACCGCTGCAAAGCGATCAAGCGGCCAACGCTTCCATTCAAACCCAGCAGCACAACCGGCATGAATACCTAGTAGTGGTGCAGTGGGCGGTATAGGAGGAATGATAGACGATAATATTTTTTCAGCTTCCTGTTTGTTCGTTTCTGGGATTTCTAATGCATAATACGGATTCGGTTCCGATTTAGTGGTAAAATGTTCTGCTAATATAAGATTTTGCTCAACGTCGTGCAGGCTTGGATTTTCTTCTACACCATGATTTAAAAATAAACTAGAATTTGGGTTCTTTTTAAATGGATATGTATTTCCAATTCGTAGTGGAATTCCACAAAACCTTAAATATGCCGCACTTTTTACTAGTTGGCCGGGTGAAAGAACTATTCCAATATCAAAATGACGTTTTCGTAATGCAAGAAGATTTTCAAGTCCTTGCAGCCCAGTAGATAAGCCTGGAGGATGCATTTCAATAACCTCGTCTATAAAAGGCTGAGATTCTGCAATCGCTCTTGTCCCCCTTGGAGCTACCCATACGGTGAGGTGCCAACCAGGGTGAGCTTTTTTAATTGCCGCAATAGCAGGCAACTGCATAATAAGGTTACCAATACCAGAAAGTGCGAGAAAAAGTACTTTTTTATGTTTTGAATTCATCATAAATTTTTATTAGTTTAGCTATTGAAGCGTCCCATGTAAAATGTTTTTGTACATGATCTTTGCCGTACGTTCCAAACCTTTTTGCAATATTTTCATCATTGCATATGGTTATTATAGATTCTACCAGTTCATTATGAGTTGAGAATAGCAAACCTGCTTGCTCATGAGGCATTACGTACGGAATAGCCGTAGCATTGCGAGCAACAACAGGGCAAGCAGCGGCCATAGCTTCTGCTACAACAATACCAAATGCTTCATAGTGAGAGGCATGAATAAACAACCTGGCATGTTGATACGCACCAATGAGTTCATTATCCGATACTCGTCCAAGCATATGAACTCGATGTTGAACCCCTAATGTAGTAGCTAATGTAAGTAATTTGTTTGCATAACCAAAATCTTCTCCAGCAATCACAAGCTTCGCATCTGGGATGTTTTTAATAATATCGGGCAGCGCTTGGATTACATCTTGCAGGCCTTTAGACTTAGCAACTCGCGAAACACACAGAAGAATAGTTCCCGCAATATTTCTTTTTGTAAACGGGTTATCTTGAGACACAGAAAAAGAAACAGTATCGATGCCAGGGGGAACTACTGCAAAGCGTTCAACTGGCATGTTGGATTTGATTATCAATCTTTTTTCAAATTCTGAGAGTACTACTACCACGTCAGCAGTTTTGAACGTTGCCTTGCCAATAGTATTTTTATACAATTGCCAAATTCTTTTTCTGCGGATTCGATTGGAGTAGTAAATAGGATGGAATATGAATGGAATATGATGTTTTTTAGCATATCGTGCGGAAGCATCTGCCATCTGGTACCAAAATCCGTAGCTTTCTAGAATGTCTGGTTTATGATGTTCTAAATAATAGGAAAGTGCTTGCAAGCGTGGATACGAAATATAGGGTGTTTTAGAAACTCGCAGGCGCTGAACATATATTGGGTCATCAAGTAGTGCCTCAGGGGGTAATAGTCCAATTGGCCCATGGGTTCGCATTGAACTGGTCAGCACGCGTACGTCTCGATGATGTTCGATGCTACGGGTGCGTTCAACAATTTGTTGTATATATGTTTCCGCACCGCCAGTTGCGGGTGGGTATCGAAGTGCTGTGTGAAGAATTTTCATACTTCAATTTATCTCCCTCTCCCTAGACGGGGAGAGGGTAGGGGTGAGGGGTATCGCGAGGTATTTTTTACCCATCTCAAATTCATAGTACGCAGACAAAAAACTCCACGTTATACCCTGCCAACTATCTAATATACCCTTTTTATAAAATAGAAGTTTGATTGCTTGTCGAAACGCAAGTTTGTACGGAAGCATGATTGTTTTACGAACTATTTTGCCAGATCGATGTGTGCCTCGTTCATGCATATCTTGTGCATCAAGCGTTGTATATACATGCATTTTCTTTATATATGCGGAGATAGTTGTAAACGACTGATGAATAATAGGTTGTTGTATTTCTCCAGATACACCATCTTTATATGTTACCGTCATACCATTATTTGTATATACGAGCTGTTCATGAACTTTTTTATTACTCCACGTTGCTGAACCTTTTTTTACAAGGCGTGGATTGTGCCCTTTCAGATGCTTCATGTGTCTGCCAAGAAAAATATCTTCAACAGTGATCCAATATACGTCATGTTCTGATGATTCTGGCATGTGTTGTATTGTTGTTTGTAATTCTTTTGATACTCGTTCATCTGCATCTAAAAATAATATCCAAGACTCTTTTGCATTACTTGCCCCAAAGTTCTTTTGGGTTCCATACCCCGACCAGGTATTACTAATAACAGTAGCACCAAGTGAAGTTGCGATTTCTGAAGTTTTATCCGTGCTACTTGTATCCATAACAACAAGTACTTCTTGTGCGAATTTCACAGAAGTTATGCAGTCTGCAATCACTTTTTCTTCGTTTTTGGCAATTATAACGACAGAGATTTTCATATCATTTCATATATTGTCCCAATGCGGATAGGGAGTGAGGTAATAAAATCAAGATGTGCATCTAAGTCACTAAGTAATACAGAATGTACTAGACTTGAAGGATGTTTGCTGACCATGTGATACGTTTCTATGAGCCAGCGATTTTGTGCCCATGCTTGGAGTGCATGAATATTTGCGCGCAATACAGAAAAGTTTCGTTTTGAGAAGTTGATCGTCTTGAGGCGAAACACGTCTTTTGGCGGTAGAGTTTCTAGGCCACGTACAACGGTTCTTCCAGCTGTATAGTGTTCTTTTGCCATAGCAATAACGTGATCATTGTGGCCACCGCCAGGGTATACTAGGGTGGTTGCTTGGAAAAAGTTTTTTGGCTCAATTAGCTCTTTTTGTAACTCGGTGTCTAGTAGTGTTGTAAGGTTTTTATGTTTTATGCTATGCGCTGCGATTTCATGGCCATGTATAGTAGCAGCATCCAACCAATCATTGCTGTTTGCATTACTAAGCGGAACTGCAAATACTGCATGTACATTATACACTGCAAGGAGCGGCAGTACTTCGTCGTACACTTCCTGGTATCCATCATCAAATACCATGGTAATAGCACCTCGATTTTTCATAGGGCCATTATAAAATCAAGAACTTGTTTGCTCGTCGTTCCATCTGTAGTTGTGATCATTTTTTTGACCGTTATTGCTCGCTCAGGATCTTTTGCATGTGGATTATTGCTTGCATTTATAATTGATGTCACTAATTCTTTTTTAGAAGTTGCTATATATGTAGCATTGTCAGAAACTAAATCATTATAATGCTGTTGAAAATCTCGATACACCATAGAGCGTCTCCAATTCCACCAATCAAATGTTTTTCCGTATGTAACGTTAACAACAGGAACACCAGTGATTAAAGACTCAAGTGCTACGGTAGAGGAATGATTCACCAGTACGCTGGCGTGCGTGAATACTCCGAGCAAAAAGAAAATATCAGCTTCTCTTGGCGCATATCGAAAAGAGGGGAGTGAAATTTCTTC
>Ga0209542_10019757_pt1 | contig 10756 bp, 14 predicted proteins | sample RifCSPhighO2_01_FD_184028 | JGI IMG/M metagenome (GOLD analysis project Ga0209542, IMG submission 184028) | Soil microbial communities from Rifle, Colorado - Rifle CSP2_plank highO2_0.1 (SPAdes) (version 2) | ecosystem: Environmental > Terrestrial > Deep subsurface > Rock core/Sediment ...
TAATGTTTTTATCATCTCCCGCTAAGAGAATTGCTATTTCATTTTGGGCAAAATTTGTATCTTGAAATTCATCAACTAAAATATATCTAAACTGTTCTTTATATCTTTTTAGAATATTTCTTCTTGAACGAAATAAAAGTAGAGTATTTGATATGAGATCTGAAAAATCCATTAAGGAATTTTTAGCCTTCAAGGCTTCATATTTTTCATATGCCATGGCTAGTTCGACGTATTGTGATTTTTCACTAGGATCTTTTATTTTTTTTGCCCAAGCAATATATTCAGATGGGGCAGACGACGTCGTTAAGTAATCCGGTGTATATGGATGTGGCGAGTGCGCATGTGGTGTTTATCGTCGGCAAACGTGGATCGGGAAAATCCTACACGCTTGGCGCAATCGCCGAAGGGTTAGCGGATTTGCCACTTGAGATCAAACAGAATTTATCGATTGTGTTATTGGATACCATGGGGATTTATTGGACAATGAAGTATCCGAATTTTCAGGATGCAGACATGGTGAAAGAGTGGGGGTTTGAACCTAAAGCGTTAGATGTGAAGATTTATACGCCGTCAGGGTTTTTTTACAAATATAAAGAGGAAGGAATTCCAACAGATTTTCCGTTTTCGTTACGACCAATTGATGTGGGACCAGAGGATTGGTGTACGGCGTTTGGCTTGGAACCAAATACACCAGCAGGAGTATTAATTACGCGCATTGGACAGCGATTGGGTGGATTGGGAGTCAGTTATTCTATGGAGAAGATGATTGCAATGGCACGAGAGGATGAGCAATCAGATCAAGTGACAAAACAAGTTGTGGTGAATCAGTTTGAAAAAGCAGCAGGATGGGGAATTTTTTCTGAAGAGGGAACGGCGCTGAAAGATTTAGTGGCACCTGGACAAGTGACGGTGTTAGATGTGTCGCCGTATGCGACTATTTCATCAGGCTGGCAGATTAAATCATTAGTAGTAGGGTTGATTTCACGAGCTTTATTTAATCAGCGGATGTTGTCGCGAAAAGCAGAGGAGTTTAAGACAGTAGATGCGGCGATGCATTATTTTTCTAAAGAGGTAGATGAGAAAATGGAAGAGCCATTAGTATGGCTGGCGTTAGATGAAGCACATGAGTTTCTACCTCGCGAGGGAAAGACGGCAGCGACAGATGCATTGATTACAATTTTGCGGGAAGGTCGACAGCCGGGAATTTCATTGATATTGGCAACGCAACAGCCAGCGAAGATTCATACAGATGTTATGACGCAATCAGATACAGTTATTTCGCATCGATTGACGGCAAAAATTGATGTGGAAGCGCTTGGGCAATTGATGCAGAGTTATATGCGACGAGGATTAGATGCAGAGTTAGATATGCTGCCACGAGTAAAAGGGGCGGCGGTGATTTTTGATGATGCGAATGAGAGGTTATTTCCGGTGCAGATGCGGCCACGATTTACATGGCACGGAGGAAGTTCACCAATCGCGATAAAAGAGAAGAAAGAATATATGCATAATGCGTTGAAAGAGATTAAAGAGTTGGATTAATTAATTGTAAAGAAAGATAATAAAAAAAAGAGGTGAATATGATGAAGAATAAAGATGTAATATTCCAACATATTTTAGGATTGAAAAAACATCATCAAGTGTTTTTTTCGTTGCTAATTTTGTTAGGAGTGGTATTGGTATGGCGAGGGATGTTAAATTTGATAAATAAGTATTGGTTTCCAGATCAATTATTACTTTCGAATGTAACAGGGATTTTGATTGGAGTACTGATTTTGTATGGCAGCCATAAGATTACGAAGATGTTGGCTGGGGAGTGAGGGGGTTGATAAGATCCCATAATTAATTTATTTTTCTTTCTTTATTTTCCCTACATTCCTTCTAATCGTCTAATTCTTTCCTCGATATCAGGATGGGTGTTGAATGCATTTGACCAGAATGACTTAGCTTTTTTACGAAATGGTGTTGAAATAAACAAATGAGCGGTAGCACGATTGGCGTGGTCTACCAATGGATCTGGGTCGTGTTTGATTTTACGCAAAGCGTCGGCTAAGCCTTGAGGGTAGCGTGTGAGTAACACTCCTGATGCGTCAGCTAAGAATTCGCGTTTGCGGGAGATGGCGAGCTGGATTAGCATGCCAATAAATGGGGCGAGAATGGCGAGAACTAGGCCAACAACGATCATTATGATTTGAGCTTGGCCGCCTTCGCGATTATCGCTTCTCCCAAATAAGAAGCTGCGTAATAGGAAGTCAGAGAGGAGGACGGTGACACCGATTAATACTGCGGTGAGCATCATGACGCGGATGTCGTAGTTTTTGATGTGAGATAATTCGTGCGCAAGCACGCCTTCTAATTCGAGTTTGTTGAGTTTTTTGAGCAAACCAGTTGTGACGGCGACATAAGAGTGTTCTGGATTGCGGCCTGTAGCAAATGCGTTTAACGCGCTGTCATCAATGACATAGACTTTTGGAACTTTTGGCAGGCCAGCGGCGATGGTTAAGCCTTCGATAGTGTTGATTAAGTGAGTGTATTCAGGTTTCGTTGCTTCTTTAGCGCCAGTCATGGTTAAAATGGTTTCGGCGCCACCATAATAGCTAAATAAGAAGTAAATGCCACCGGCAATGAGCGCTATCAGGATACCACTATAGGGGCTGCCGTACCAGGCGCCAAGCGCGATGCCTAATATAGTAATGAGGATTAAGAAGACACCGATTAATAAGATTGATTTCCATTTGTTAGATGCAATCTCGCTGTAAAAATTGGCCATGGTGTAGTTTGGTTAGGTAGAGGGGAATGATAATTATTAAAAATAATAAAAAATAATTAAAATTCCACTTTGACATTGCCGCGTTCTTTTTCAGATGTGGCAAAGAATTCTTTTGCGACATAGCCAAACATTTTTGCAAAGATGTTTTTTGGAAATACTTGGATTGCTTGGTTGAATTCCATGACGTTGTCGTTATAAAACTGTCGTGCGTAGGCGATCTTGCTTTCAGTGCCGGAGAGTTCTTCTTGCAATTGTTTGAAGTTTTCACTAGCTTTTAATTGAGGGTAATTTTCGGCAACGGCAAAAATGGATTTTAACGCATCAGTAATTTGATTTGAGGCTTTGGCTTTGTCTTTCATTGAGCCGGACATTAATGAGGTTCGCGCTTTGGTAACGGCTTCTAAGACGCCTTTTTCGTGCTTCATGTAGCCTTTGACGGCGTTTACGAGATTAGGAATAAGGTCATAACGTCGTTTGAGTTGGACGTCGATTTGACTCCAGGCGTTTTCGACTTGTACTTTTAAGCGCACAAGACTGTTGTAGATGTAAATGATGCCTAGGACGATAACGCCTCCGGCAATTAATCCGATTGTTAGTGCTGATACCATACTTGTGCCTCCGTTTATTTTGATTAAGTTTTATTCTTTTGCTTACGTTTATTGTGTTATAATTATATCTTACTTATTTGGGTTGTTTGTTTAAAAAACTTGTGTAGGTTAATTAGAAAAATAACTATTTGGAGAGGAAGAAGAGAAATGTTTATACACGAGAGAAAACGTAAGATATATATACTCCAAAGTTATTGTTTCTAAAAAAGAGGGTGATATTTATGGTATTAGAACATATTTTTCCAGAAGATTGGTTAGAGCAAAAAGGCAGATATGCATTTATTTTAGGTATTGTGTATTCTATTGTAGGGTTATTATTAGCGTCTGTTTTATTTCCCACAGATCCGGCGTTAGTGGCGTTGGCGTTTACGTCGATGTTGCTGTTGCCCGAGATGTATAAGATTTTTTCGATTGAAGAGCGTAAAGAAAGTGTTGAGAAGAAAGTAACGCTTGGAGAGTTATGGAAAGATGATATTGAACTTGTGCGAATCTATATTTTTATGTTTTTAGGTGTGATGTTAGTGTTTTCGGTTGGTGCGTTATTCTTAGATGGATTGCAGGCAAACAGTATTTTTCGTGAACAGTTAGAATTACGAGTCTGTAATGAAAATACGGGAGCGAATTGTGATTTAAGTAAATTATCTTCAAGTGGAAATCAATTAACGGGAAAAGTGGTTGATGATGGAGGAATGTCGTTTAGTACGGACTTGTTTTTTAGTTTGTTGAGCAATAATTTCATGGTACTTATGGCGTGTTTTATTTTAGCGTTGTTATCTGGGGATGGAGCGATTTTCTTAATTGTGTGGAATGCTTCAGTCTGGGGAACAATTTTTGGCTTGACGGCGCGAACGGCAGGAGCGTATACAGGAGAAAATCCGCTGTATTTGTTTGGGCTGATTATGTTGATTGTGTTTCCGCATATGATTATTGAAGCAATTTCGTATTTTTTGGCGGCGATATCAGGGTCAGTTATCTCAAAAGATGTAATCTTGGAAGAGTTTGCATCAGATAGGTTCTTTGAGGTGTTTAGTTTTAATCTGTACTTGCTGTTCTTTGCGCTGGTGTTTGTGGTACTGGGAGCAGGAGTAGAAACATGGGTGTTGAATAATGTGGATATGTATCATGTGATTATTCAAGATAGTATGAAAGGACTTGCGCAAATGTTTTAGAGAAGTTTGATTTGTTTTTTTATTTTTTTTAACTTTATTTTTTTGTTAATTGTGGTGTTTTTTATAGTTGAATGAAGATAATTATTGTGTTTTTTCATGGGGTTTACAGGTGTCATAGAAGTCGCATTTGCCGGTTGACCATTTGCATAAACCGGTAACGGTTTGGGGATAGTGTTCAATCAATTCAAATGAGGAGGTATGTTGATGGACGGATTCTATTTCACGTTTGGCGAGCTCGAGAAGGGTGGGGTCGACGTTGATCCATTTTGCTTTATCACGTAGGAAGAAAATGCCAACTTTTGCGGGCATGAGGTTGTAGGTTTCATAATATAATAATGAATAAATGCCTAACTGGAGTTTTATGCTGTCTTTAAATTCGAAACTGGAGTTGGTTTTGTAGTCTAAGATGTGAATTTCACCGTCTACTTGATGGATAGCATCGACAAAACCTTTGACACTATGTTGTTGCGAGAGGAATTCTTGTTCGCGAATGGGGGTTATGAGAAGAAAAGCTTCTTGTAAAGATATGTTGCGAAGTTGTTTTGTTTTTGTGAGGTCGTCAATGAAATGGTTAGCCCAATTTAAGAGCATTAACATGGTTTCTTCAAAATAGAAGCGTTCTTGGTCTTGATTTAATTTAAGACTGGTTAATTTAGGTTTGTATTCTTGCCAATAATGTAAACATAATTTTTGGATGATTTCGCGGATTTTAAGAGGGAAGGTATTTTCTTCTAGCATTGTTATGTCAATGTTATAGAAGTTTTCTAGTGCGGAGTGGACGATATTGCCGCGGACTTGATGGATATTTGGAACGGTTGGTAGCTTTAAGAGGTATTGATAGTAGTATTTTCTAGCGCATTGTTTGAATGTGTTAATGGATGATGGAGATTCAATGCGTTTTGCCATATTTACCTCTTTATGTTTGTGTAGGAAAATGTTTTATTTATATGTCTTTCCAGTATCTGACCAGTGACTAGGGCATATTAATGGTAACGAAAATGGAATGACAAAGCTTTATAAATACACTTCAAATTGAGATAGAGATATGGCATTTGAAAGTCCTGAAGAAGTACAAATGATTCGTGTACGTATTCCCCAAGGGAAAGAAATTTTAGGGATTGTGCAGCAGCGATTAGGCGGGAGTCGAATGAGAGTGCTTTGTTTAGATGGAAAAGAAAGAATCTGCCGGATTCCTGGAAGATTACGCAGAGAGTTATGGGTGCGAGAGAATGATGTAATTCTTATTGAGCCATGGGAGTTAGGCGGCGATGACAAAGGAGATGTAGTCTATAAGTATAGGGGAAAAGCGGAAGTAGAATTCTTGAGGAAGAAAGGGTATTTGAAAGGATTAGATAATGAGTTGTAAGTGTTGTTGTTATGTTCTACGTTGTGGGTAAATATTCATTGAGAATTGTTTTTTTATGCCAAATACGCAACCAAATGGTGATTACTTTTTGGGTAGAATAACTACTGAAAAATGGAAAAATTTATATAAGTTTGATTGTGTGCAATTTGTATGGTTTTGAACAAAAATGAATTAAAGTTGGGAATTACGAGTGTTTTTGTATTAGCAACGTTTTTAGGTTTGATTCGGGTGTTAAGCACGTATCAAGGGTCGAATTTTTTTCCATTGGAGGTAGTTGGAATTGTAGTTTTGTTATGTTTGACGTTAGCAGGGTATGTGAATTATAATACAAACTTGGGCGAACGGTTGTTTATGGTGATGTATATTTTGGCGCTGGTTAATTTTTTAGCAGTATGGTATTTCAAAGGAGCGTTTCATATTGTACTTGTATTAGTAACGGTATTAGGGTTTGTGTTTACGATTCCGATGGATTTATTTGCAGCGCGACGAGAGAGAGTTGAGTCACCAACAAAAGTAGAAACATATTATGATACTAGAGATGAACCGCGCAGCGAGATTTTTAATGAGAATGTGAAGCGGTTAAATTCAACTGAGCCGTTTGAGAGTTTTGTGTTTGAAACGAATGACAAGAAAAAGGTGGCACGAAAGAGTACAGTGAGTGGGGCAACTAAAGCGACGGCGGTGCATTCTCCGGGCAAATATATTGCAAGCAAGTATGGGAATACATATCATGAGCCAAAATGTGAGTGGGCAAAGAAGATTAACAAAACGCATCAAGTATGGTTTGCAGTGAAAGAAAATGCGTGGGAAAAAGGATATAAAGCGCATAGTTGTGTGAATTGAAATTAAAAAAATAAGTTTTCTTTTTTATTTTTGTTGTTGTGTTGCTAGATAGAGAGGGCAGACTTTATGATCAGAAGCATTGCACGGCTTATAATCGAACCCACTGATGCCATACTGATCGCCAACTGGCTCTTTTTGTTGCTTGCATTTGTATTCGCCTACGCCGGGGCAATGAACGGCATCTTCTAACATCCATTTGATATAGGAACAAGTGCTATCTTGCGTTGGTGGGACTGGATGCAGTACTCGTAACATTCTATCTAACATTCTATCATCTAAACTTGTTTTGGTCATAGAAATTCACCTCTTTTATTCTCTATCTTTATGTTCTAAAAAATAAAGTGAATTACATAACTATAAAAATATATTGGTTATTCAAAACACTCATTCTTCTTCATCGTGCCAATAATAAATGACTAAACCGATGGCGGAAATAGTTAATACAGCATCGGCGAGGTTAAATGCGGGCCACCATTTGAGGTCGATAAAGTCAATAACATAGCCGCGGAAGGCGCGATCGATGAAGTTGCCGATGACGCCGCCTAAAAAGAGGGCGAAGAGGAGTTGGATTGTTCGTTGTTGAGGGATGTAGCGATAGTAATAAATCAAACCAATGGCAACAAAAAAAGATACCATGGCAAGCCAAATGGTTTGGCCGGCCAAGATACCAAAGCCGGCGCCGGTGTTGGTAATAAGATGAATGTATACCCAACCAAAGTCTTTTTGTGGGTGGAGGGTGAGGATGAGATATTTTAATAGTTGGTCGAGAATGATTATGGTTGCAGTGATGATGCTGAATAAAATGAGAAAGGGTCGGTTAGAATGTTTTGGGGGGGAGTTGTGGGAAGTTACCATAAGCGTTGTTTTTGTTTGTCGCCGGCAGTTGTGCGTTCGATTTCGTTTAATCGTTGATCGATGGATTGGAGCATGGCTCGTAATGTATCAAGTTTGCTGTTGATTAATTCTAAATCTTTTCCTTGGGAAGTTGGTTGAGAGGAGGGGGATTGCCAGGGTTGATTTTGTGGGGTGGAAGGGTTGAAACTGCTGTTACTGCTACCGGTTGATCTTGTGCCTGGCATGTTTTGGGAGGTTGTAGGAAATGGAGTGTTACCCAATTGGGGGGAACTGCCGATAGATTGGTCATCGCCAAACGGAGATTTTTCAGCGCCAAATGAGTTGGGGGAGGAGGAATTGAGAGGGTCGTTGCTTAAGCCACCTACATTAAAATCTTTATTGAAGTCTTTGGTGCCAAGATTATCTAACCCAAATTCGTCTTCTTTTTTCCAGAACATTAATTTATCTAATAGACCCATATGGTTGAAAGAATATATTGGGGAATTTAAACCTTTCTTATTTTTCCACCGTAACCTTAATAAATGCCTGCTCATACACTTGTTCTTATGACAGCTACAAAAGAATCAACACAAGACAATATGTCGAAAGATGAAAAAATTGGATTTCATAAAGGATCGCTTGCAACACTTTCTAAAGAACGTGAAGAATTGATGCGCATTTTACAGATTGTTGAACAATTGATGCAGATGCATGTTTCTGAACTTAAGAATATGGGTATTGATTTAGCTTCACAAGCCAAAGATGCAGCGAAACAATTGAAAGGGAAGAAACCGATTGAAGATGTGTTACGGTAAAAGTTGTATTAAATTGGTAGGTTAAATAGATTTCTGGGCATACCCTCTTTTTTAACAGGTGATACTTCTTTTGTCCATTCAGCTAGAGTTATTTTTGCTGCTTCTTTTGTAAATCGAGCATATAATTCTTCAGGTGAGGCGGATAAGATGTGTTCATATTCTTCTTCGTTCATTGCTCTTGTGGAAAAATTACTTCTTTGTTTATCAACCAAGAAATACATTCGATTTCTTATTTCACGATACCGCTCAAGCAACGTTCCCGGGGTATACCTATTTTCAAACAGCGCAACATGTAGAGGGCTATATACTGCACGACCACTACTCAGTTTCCGTTGTTGAAGAAAATGTTGGCGTAGTTGCTCTTCTAATGTTCTCCATTCTGTATCTGTACTCATCTTTATGCTAAATTCATCTGGCTTTCCTTCAATTTCATATTTTAATTGATGAATAATCGCTTTGCGTTGGTCTCTGAACTGATGCACTTGATTCAGACGATCATACACGGGATCAGGACTATGATTCAGAATAGGCGAAGTGTTTTTTTGTTGTGCGATGTCTTGACAAAGCAGCCGCCAACGACATTGTAATGAATCTACTCTTTGTTTTCGTGTTTCGAGTTGTTGGCGATCGGATTTAATCTTTGTAATTTTATCTTGATGAGACTGATAAGCAAGTTGGCGTAACTGTTCAAAGAAATCCATACCTGCTCTTAATTCTTCTTTGGCATGTTGAGTTTGTTGTTCTATAGAATGTAGGGATATAGATAAAGAGTCTTGTTGTTGTTGGTACAATCCATCTACATTTTTTGTTTTGACCATGTTTATATTCTAAAGTGAGTATTTTATTTAATTATTTTGTGTATATCTCTTTTAATTTTCCTAAAAATAACTGTTCCACTGCATATAATTTATCTGTAGGAACGTAGGACACTTCTCCACCCCACGAACGGGTTATCGTAATCAAGTCTGGTTTGCGTGATAATTTGTCTAATAAAGATATCGTTTCGTCAATTCTTTTTTCATAATTATTGACTGCATCATGATCGAAATATTCCGTTTCAAATGGATCTAGGCTCAAATGTTTATCACAGCAAAATCCATCTAAATCTACATCTAGGATATAGGGTTTCTCTGGGCTGAGCTCTATATTATCTCGCACACGCTTAAATTGATCATAAATTGCATATGTATCCCATCCCAACATTCCTTGATACACTGTTGTCCCAAAATTTTTTGATCCTTCATCATCTTTCAAACAGAATTCTTGTATTCGTTTTGTTACTGAATGTGGATTTACCCAATATATATCGGTAACGATTCCTACATGTACCGCAGGACATATAAAATTGCCAATATTTACATTTGCAATAGGACTTGCGTTCTCGTCAAGAGGAATGGAACCATTCATATCGTCATGGGCATCCACATGCACCAATTGGCTGTCTTTTAATAAAGAATTTACCCAATGTTCTAATACGTGATGGTGATGCATAGTTACAACCATGGGAATTGTGCCAAGCAAACTCACGTCATCATCACGCTTTCCATAATAAATTTGTGCTCCGGATGTCGCGTATGATGCCATTTGGAAAAAATATAAACCTAATATAAAAAAATAATAAAAAATTATGCCAATAACAGGGCAAGTAAAAAGACGATTACGGCAATCAAGACAATGACTCCGCCAATTAACAACGCCATCATGCCAAATGAAGTGGTTGGTTCAACCTCTGCTGGTTCTGAGGTAAATGTGGATACAGAGCCAGGTAGAGTTGGTAGTTTTTCAACTACGACTTCTTTCTCTTGACTTACGGGTTTAGTTGCGCCTGTCACTTGGTTTGTTGATAAAGTGTTACTGCTTGAGCTGGTTTTCTGTTTGCCATCCAAGACGTCTTTAATATCTTGGCGTACGCTTTTTATGTCGTCAATTTTGTCTTCGATGTCACTTTCTAATCCGCTCATGCCAGGTAATTTTTCGACTTCGGTTAACAAGTTATCTAATTTGTCATCTAAAGATTTCAAATCGTCATCGAGGTTTTTTAATTTCTTTTTATATTTGTTAATGTTAGATGTTTCGCTTTTCTTAACCGCTTTGACATAATTATCTTCGTATTCGCTGAAGTCTTCTTCATATACATCAAACTGATTTTTCAAGTCTTTGAATGTTTGTTCTTGAGGTGTTAATACAATAGGTAGTTGACCGGTTGCGGAGACAGTGATGACTGCACTGACTTTTGCTTCACCACTTTTACCGTCAATTACTTTAAAGCTCACAGTATATGAACCGGTTTGAGTATTGGTTGGTGTCCAGGTGAATGTTTGTTTTGTTGCATCAAATGTTGCGCCAATTGG
>Ga0209542_10019758_pt1 | contig 10755 bp, 12 predicted proteins | sample RifCSPhighO2_01_FD_184028 | JGI IMG/M metagenome (GOLD analysis project Ga0209542, IMG submission 184028) | Soil microbial communities from Rifle, Colorado - Rifle CSP2_plank highO2_0.1 (SPAdes) (version 2) | ecosystem: Environmental > Terrestrial > Deep subsurface > Rock core/Sediment ...
AGTTGGCCAGTTCGTTGATCGGCATTTATTCGCAACGGCTGGTGCCGCGCGCTTCCGGCGGCCTGATTCCGGCTTACGAATTATTGATCAATAACACCGCCGTGGCCAACCTGATCCGCGAAGGTCGGACGCCGGAGATTGATGTGGTGATTGAAACCGGCTCGGAGGAGGGAATGGTGGATTTGAACCACTCGCTGGCCGAATTGGTCCAGCGCGGCGAGATCAGTTCCGAAAACGCCTACCGCCACTCGCTCAACCCGAAAACTCTTGATCGGTTATTATGATCTTCAACTATCAAGCCACCAATAAAGACGGGCAGGAGCAAACCGGCACGGTGGAGGCGCCAAATGTTAATTTAGCCATCGCGTCGCTCCAGCGCCGCGGGCTCATTATCGTGGATATTGTCGCCGAGGGCGCCGGCTCGTGGCTAACGCGCTTATTGTCGTCCAGTCGTGTGAAAACCAAAGATGTGGTGATGCTGTCGCGCCAGATCGCGACGCTCTTTGAGGCCAAAGTCTCGGCTTTGGCGACTTTCCGGATGCTGGCCGCGGAATCGGAAAATCCGAATTTGCGCCGCGTCCTGACGGAGATCACGGACGACATTAAGGCCGGTATGCCGATCTCCGACGCGCTCGGCAAACACCCGAAAGTTTTCTCCGATTTTTATGTTCATATGGTCGCCGCCGGCGAGGAATCCGGCAAAATTTCCGATAACTTCAATTATTTGGCCGACTATCTGGAGCGCGCCTATGAGTTGTCGTCCAAGGCCCGCAACGCCCTGATTTATCCGGCCTTCATCATTTTATCCTTCGTCGGCGTGATGATTCTGATGCTGACCTTCGTCATCCCGCGCCTAACCGACATTTTGAAAGAAACCGGCCAGGCGATTCCGATTTACACCAAGATCGTCATCGGCGTCTCCGACTTTTTCGTCAACTACGGCATCTTTTTGTTCATTCTGCTGGTGATTCTGGCGGTGTTCACGACTCGTTACATCAAAACCGCCGTCGGCAAAACCAGTTTATCCCGCTTCAAACTGGCCGTGCCCTATATCGGCAACCTCTATCGTAAAATTTACCTGTCGCGCATCGCCGACAATTTGTCCACCATGCTCACTTCCGGCATTTCCATGGTGCGGGCGATTGAAATTACCTCGGAAGTGGTGGATAACGAGGTTTATCGGGGAATTTTGATTGAAGCCGGCGCCAACCTGAAATCCGGCTCGCTGATCTCGGCGGTGATGTATAAATACCACGAGATTCCGACGATTATGGTCCAGATGATGAAAGTCGGCGAAGAAACCGGCAAACTTGGTTTTGTCCTCCAGACCCTGTCTCGTTTCTACCGCCGCGAAGTGGAGAATGAAATCAAAACGCTGGTGGACTTGATTGAACCGGCGATGATCGTGATACTCGGCGTGATGGTCGGCATCCTGCTGACCTCGGTTCTGATGCCAATTTATAATCTGGCGCAGGGAATTTAATCCGCCGCCGAGGCGGATTATCCACACTTGCCCTTTTCTAATTCGTGCTATAATCCCGCTATGGCAAAGCCAGTTCAAAAATCAGTGACCTTAAATAACTTGGCCACCGATGTCGGGGGTTTGACAAAAATGGTCGAGAACGGTTTTGCCGATGTCTATCAAAAGATGGACAAAGGTTTTGCCGATGTCTATCAAAAGATGGACAAAGGTTTTGCCGATGTCTATCAAAAGATGGACAAAGGTTTTGCCGATGTCTATCAAAAGATGGACAAAGGTTTTGCCGATGTGCGAGCGGAATTGTCCAAAGTTAATGCCGAGTTATTGAAAAAGGCGAATAAATCTGATGTCGAAGCCGTTAAGGACGATGTTAATCGTTTGGCTAAAGCAACCAAGATCGGTTTTGACGGCGTGCATCAGGAGTTGGAATTGAAAGTTAATCGTGAAGAGATGGGAGAAATAGGCGAAGGGATTGAAGGTATTAGGCAGAGGTTCGGTGGTTTAGATAATCGACTTGACACCTTCGCTTCTCACGAGAAACGATTGATAAATGTGGAAAAGTTAGTTGGCGTTCCGGTTTAGAAGTGTTACCATTGAGTTTGTTATTATAAACAAAAAGTCGAAAAGTTATTATTAAAAATTATTCATTTTTTAGATTATGAATTTAAAGAAAGGTTTTACACTTATTGAATTACTTGTCGTCATCGCCATCATCGGCATTCTGTCGGGGATTGTGCTGACAAGTTTGGGCACAGCGCGAGAGAAAGCCAGAAGGTCATCGGCGCAAGCTAGTTTGTCCTCTATGAGGTCACAAGCCGAGCTGGGTGTAGATACTGCCGGAAAATACGCAACTAATATTTGCGACAAAACCGATGGTCCTTTAAAAGCGCTTTTTATTGCTGTGGATGCAAATGCTAAAGTGGCTTCTACTTGTAATTGCGATATTGGTTGTACTTCAGGTTCTGGTAATACTGTCGCCAAATGGGGAGCTCATGCTAACATTGGTACTGGTGCCACAGATTCCAATTTTTGTGTCGACAGTTCTGGTTATGCCGGTGCGCCGGCGTCCGCTGCGGCTGGTATCTGCAGTTAACCCCCGTTAACACTAATCACACTTAGTATGTTTAAAAAACTGGGGACGTAATCCCCAGTTTTTTTAATGACTATTTTCTAAATATGCAGTCAGTAGGAGTTTATGAACCACAACCTCGCCTTTATTATAATTGGTCCAAAGTGAGGATTCAAAAACGCTTTCGGGAAAATAAGCTAGTCCGGCCCGGGCGATTGTTCTGGCTTCTTCTATTTGGCCAGTTTTCTGGAGCAAATTAACAAGATACACATAAGCTTCCAAATCCTGCGCTGGAGCATATTTGATGGCTTGCCGAAAAGCTTTTTCCGCCCGGTCATTTTGACCCAAAACAGTCAAAGTTTTGCCGAGCAGGAGATGAACATTTCGATTATATGGCTCCATTTTAATCGCCCATTTTAATTCTCCGAGCGCTTTTAGCGGCTCGTTATTTTCTAAATAAATTTCAGCCTTAGTCATGGCGCGATTAGGATTAAACGGATTGTATTTAGTGCTCATTGTCATCAAATCATCAAAAGTATTTAAGTCGCCGTTTCGGGCGTATGACATCATCGCTTGCCTAGAATAGTACCCTGAAATATAAAGAGTGACGGTAATCAGGAAAATGATCCCGGCGGTGCTAATTAAGTAATGTTGGACTTTCATATTTTGGTTTGAATAATAAAGCGGCTAAGGTGAAGAATAGGAAATAATGCGCTGGGAAAGTGAGATTTAAATCTAAGTTATAGTGAATTAGTAGACCGATTAATCCGATGAATAAAGGTATAAACACAGGATCACTTTGGTGCTGCCAAATTGATTTTAATGCTGGCCAAAGTAAAAATATCAAAAACATAGTAAAAATTATTACTCCAACCAATCCTAATTCAGTCAGAATTTTTAAAATAACATTATGTGGGTCCACACTGAAAAATCTGGGGTCGGTTTGGATCCGGCGGTACTCCTGTTCAAAAGTATTCAAGCCTGTGCCAGTGATTGGATTTTCTCCACTAATTTTTAAGGCTGCCTTCCAGTATTGGAAACGTGAGTTAACCCCAGTCTCACCAACTTCTGGAATCTCGCTGGCGTAGGGAGAGTCGGCAACATTAATGCCAACAGCACTAAAATTCACTGTCTTAATTTTATAGAGTCCATAAGCCAGAGCACTACTCGTCAACATAAGCAGAATAATTATTACTACCGGCTTTATAAATTTTTGTCTGCCATTTTGTCGCCAAAGGAAAAACAAGAAAACAATAAGTACCCCACCAATAGCGACAGCCCCGCCACGAGAGAAAGTGAGAATTAGTGCAGTCAGCACGACAGTTGAAATTATTGGCCAGATGAGTTTGAATTTTTGCTCAAACATAGAAGTGTACAGGGACAAAGGCAACAGTGTTGTTAAAAAACCGGCAAAGGCGTTGTGCTGGCGGAAAGGCCCCCCCATCCGTAAAGACGGGAATTTTGGCGAAAGATAAACGTAAAAACTAAATAAAATAATTCCAACACTGCCAATTAAAAATCCGCGGATGAAAAAGTTGATAATTTTCTTGTTGGGTTGGAAAGTCTGGATAATTAAAAAAATTAAACTACTGATAAAAATTGGCAAAGCAGACGTAAATGAAGCATAGAGCTGCCTGGAAAATAGCCAAGCATTAAAAACAATCCAACCTAAAAACCCCAATAACCACCAACTCACCCCAGTTAATTGTTGCTCCTCCTTTTGTTCTCGGCACCAAATGAGAGTTAATAAGATGATTAAACACGTTGTTATCGGCAACGTAACCTCGTGCTTGCCGCCGTAAAGGATAATAGGGACAAGTAGAAGCAGGACGAGTAAGGACCCGATGATGATCTCGCGATGGCTCATCTTTTTATTATCATTTTAATACGCCCCGCGGGGAAAGAGAAGATGGGGGATAGTGCGAAGGATGATAGCTAGATCAAGAAAAAACGATTGATGAAAAATATAATAGAGATCGTATTCAATATTTTCTTCAAGCGGCAGGTCTTTACGGCCAAGGATTTGCCAAATGCCGGTGATACCCGGTTTAGTCGAGAGGCGTATCTTCTGCCAATGGTCATATTTTGCAACAATAAACGGCATCTCCGGCCGCGGACCGACTAAACTCATTTCGCCTTTTAAAACATTCCAGAATTGCGGCAATTCATCCAAACTATACTGACGCAGCCACTTGCCGATTTTGGTGACGCGAGGGTCATCATTGCGTCGCGGCGCCGCGGCATAAAGTTCAGTGTCCGATCGCATAGTGCGGAATTTATATAAAATAAATTTCCGGCCGTTTTGGCAAACCCTTTCTTGTTTAATAATCACTGGACCAGAACCACCCTCTTTAATTAGCCAAATTAGTAGTGGATAAAAAGGCAGAGTTAAAATTAAACCAATTAAAGCGCCTAAAATATCTAATAGCCGCTTGAACAAAAAATAAATACCACTCGGCGCTCGGGCGCGTTGGACACCTTCCAGCAAAGCCAAATCATCGGATGATAGAGAAGCGATTTTAACCATTTCATTGATAATTTGATGCAGTTCATTATCTTGATTGACGCGATAATCGTTCCGGTTTTTAAAAATGATTATCCGGCTGGCAAAGAGTAAAATAACGCTGAATAAGAAAAATAAGAACACCACCACTCGCGAATAATCGGTTTTGGTGAAATAAGCAAAAATGATAAGCAGTGCTCCCCAAAAAGCTAAAGTTCGCAGGAAATCAACCAGATAAGAAAAAGATAAGATCGGCCGGTGGTTAGAGTAAATTCTGAAAATCAAGAAAGCTATAAACAGAGCAATAATGGCAAAAACTAACAACGACCAGTAGAAAGATAACGATTGAATCGGCGGCGAAAAAAAATGCCGTGCCGCATAGGCGAACAAAAAGGCTAAAATTATTGCCAGAATATCGCCAAAAAACTTCATGAAAAATTCTTTTTAATCAAAAACCTCATCGCGCTGAAAAAATGCGACCATTTCAATGGGTTGAAAATTCCGCCGCGTGCACTTGCCCGTTGATAATGGTGAACGGCCTGTACCTGCGGGTAATAGACAATTTTCCAACCTTTCTTTCTTGCACGCCAGCATAAATCTACATCTCCGTAATAAAGGAAATATTTTTCGTTAAAATAACCAATTTCTGATAACATTTGTCCGCGTAGCAATAAAGCGGCGCCCAAAAGCCAATCCACCTCTTTAGGTTCTTGGTGCTTCAAATCAACCATTAAGTGTTTTTTTAGACTGACCGGTAGCCATTTTTTTTGTTCAACTAGACCAATCCCTCGGGCTAAAATTGTAAAAATAGTTGGAAATGTTCTGGCGGAAAATTGCATAGTTCCGTCCGGATATTCAAGGCGCGGTCCAGCAATGCCAATATCTGGATGGCGATCTAGATGTTTAACAAGTTTCTCGATTTCTTCCGATTTTATCAAAACATCCGGATTTAAAATTAAATAGTATATCGCTGGGACTGAATAAATACCTTGATTGAGAGCACGTGGTAAGCCAATATTTTCTCTATTTTTTATGAGAGTTATGTTAGGAAAATTATTTTTTACAATGTTTATTATATTATCACTTGAAGTATTATTATCTATTACCACTATCTGCAATTCTCTATTTTTTCTTGTAGCGCTTAAATTTCTAAGACATGGTAAAATAAAATCAGAAGAATTATAAGTAACGATTATTACTACCAATTGCTCACTATTTTGTCGCTCTATCATTTAGTATATTTTCAAACACTCGTTTAATTTGATCTTTCTGAGTCGCTGGTGTATATTTTTCAAGAATATGTTGCCGTGCGTTTAAGCCCATTTCTTCTCTTAATTTTCTGTTCTCAATCAATAGCATCAAGTATTTTTCCCATTCCTTTTCGTCACATGCTATAAAGCCGTTTTCTCCCTGTTTAATAACGCACCGATAGGTATCAGTGGCAGTAGCAATCGTGGGTATAGCCAATATTCCCGCTTCTAGGTATTTTATTTCACTTTTACCGTTACAGAATGGATTATTGTATTCAAGTGGCACAAGATTGATATCAACTTTAGCAATATTGTAAGGCAATTTTTCCCAACGGACGAAAGATACTAGTTTAATTCGATGTTTAAATTCTTGAAGGCCCAGTGGTATAGATATACACCCACAAAGATTCAGGTTGACATGTTCATATTTTTGTAATATCTGCTTTAAGATGGATACAATCGTTTTAAAATCCGCGTTGTGAGTGTAGCTACCACTAAAATAACCAAGAGTGACAATTTTAGGGCCTTTTATGCGAACTTCCTTTAGAATTGTTTGTGCTATTGCTATTTGTTGATCATTCAAACCAGCCCTGATTATATGAGTTTTTCTGTTCATCTCTTTTCCGCGATCAGCAAGGAAGTTCGTTGAGGTTATAAAATGACCACAAGCCAACATCATACCTCTATAGTTTTTTATTAAGTTGAGATATTGTCGTTGTGTAGATCGATCTGATTGCCCTATTGCGTCAATGTAGGGAGACATTTTTTCGTCGAATAAATAATCGTCTATCTCAAACACGCATATAATTCCAAACCTCTGCATAATCGAAATCAATCGTCTATTAATCTCACTCATCCCTAATCGGGAGAAGACTACAACCTTGAAATTGTGCAAATGACCTATTGTATCTTTAATTTTTTTACTGCTGAGAATTATGGCTTTCTGTTTGTCTAAATTTAAGATGTCGACAACATTGGTCACTCTATAACGTCTCACAGCTTCCGAATCACAACCAGAAAAGAATAAAATTTTTGTTTCCCCATCCCCCCTCCTTCCAGAAAATTTAGTTTTGTAACAATGGGTTTCTAGATATTTTAATTTTCTTAGGACGACATATCTGTCTATAAAAAGATACAAATATTCTAAAAATCCCATTATCCCATGGATCTTGATAATACGAACTGCCTTGGTAAATAATTGCCCCATATACTTATAGATGTCGAATGAAAGGAATTAATCCCCTTATTTTGTGTAAAAAAGTAATAATTTTCCATTCTCGGGATTGATGTATAGCCTCTATTTCATCCCTTAAGCGTAATTCTATCTGTCGTTGCGCACGCGTCCTTATTAGTGATATTTTTTGTTTAGATATTACAAATTCTTCAAGCATTTGTTCTATCTTTTCATCGTGTTTAATTTTTATAGACATAAATTTTGCTATTTTTTTTGCAATCGCCAGTGGGTTTTTCATGATGGCATCATAAACTACGAACATTGACGGGAGTAAGGGATTTTGATTTAAAAACTCGCCAATCCGAGTATTATAAATATTTACCAATCTGAATGATTTTAAAAAATTAAAACCAGTATGTTCGCTTATTGATTCGGCATTATCGCATGGATTACGAGTGCATATTACAAAATAAGGGTTGTTAAGATGGGGAATAAAACAATCTATAGTGAAAACCGTTCGCGGGTCTTTCCAGCCCCAAAGTAAATTGTTGTTCTTTTTGTTTAAAATAGTAAACAATTCTTTTTTTATATCTTCTTTGGTGTCTTTTATAATATCAATGGGTGGTTTATCAATATCAGCATCGACATTTTTTAATATTTTTTTATTCAGTTCTTGAATCTCCAAATCCTCAAAATAGCCCTTAGGATTGAATCGATCTGCGGGCAAAAAGAAATTTCCCATATTAACACCACACATAGTCAATATCCCCGTGACTACAGATGTGCCGCTTCTCGGTGCGCCCAAGACCACTATCGTTTTTTGTTCAAAATCATTGTCCATTTATTCTTCCGGCTTTCATCTCAATTATTTTTTTACAATTGGCTTTGATTCTTTCCAAATCATGACTGACAAACAAAATTGTCTTACCGCTTAATTTTAATTGATTCATTTTTGCCAGACACTTTTGCTGAAAACTTTCGTCACCGACGGCGAGAGCTTCGTCAACCAAGAGGATATCGGCATCCACATGGGCGGTGATGGCGAAAGCAAGACGCATCTGCATGCCGGTAGAGTAATTTTTAACCTTTTGGTCCATAAACCGTTCCAGTTCGGCGAAAGCCACAATCTGATCGTACCGTTCTCTAGTTTGAACTTTCGTGAGTCCGAGAATCGCGGCATAAAGACAAACATTATCTTGTCCGGAGAGCTCGGGCTGGAAGCCGACCCCAAGTTCGAGAAACGGAGAGATTCGCCCCCGCACCGCGATCTCACCTGTATCAGGATATAACACCCCGGCAATCAGTTTCAAGAGGGTGGACTTACCGGAGCCGTTTGGTCCAATGATGCCGATAAACTCACCTGGTTGAATTGACAATGAGACATCATCCGCCGCCCTGATAGTTTCGTAAGCCCGCAGTCGCCAGAAATTAAACAAATGTTCTTTTAAACTATTTCGCCGTTCGTGAGGTAGTTTGAAAGTCTTTGTAACTTTTTTCAGTTCAATGATTGGTTTGGTCATATTACAATTCTTCGGCAAAATATTTGGCGCGCGAGCGGAAGACCAGATAGCCGCAAATGAATATTGCCGTGGCCATTAAAAGGAGAGCGAAGATTCCGTCCAAATTAGATATTCGATTTTCGATAATGGTCTCTCTTGAATATTGGATCACGCGGGTCAGGGGATTAAAATAGACCCAAAAATGAAATTTTTGGGGCACGATTGAAAGGGTGTAAATAATCGGCGTGAGCCAAAATCCTAATTGTAAAAATACTTCCCAGATTGTTTTTATGTCTTTAAATTTGGCGTAGAGAGCAGTCAGAAAATATCCCACACCGAGAGCGATAAAAAAAAGTGAGATCAGATAAATAGTTAATAAAATAGCCGACGCGCTGAGAGTTAAATCAGTAAAGGTGAAAAATAAAAAGAACACGAGGAGATTAAACAAGAGGGAGATGAAGGCGGTAATGGTCGCCGATAAGACGATGATAGTGCGAGGAAAGGATACTTTTTTGATCAAAGTAGTTTTACCATCAATGCTGGCAAGTGAAGAATTGGTGGCCTCGACAAAAAAATTCCAGAGGATGATACCCAACAACAGATAAAGAGCATAATTGGGGATATCAAATCTGACTAATTTAGAGAATACAATATACAAAACACTGAACAATAAAAGCGGTCGAAGAAATGACCAAAAAATACCAAGCACCGAGCCGTGAAAACGGAGTTTAAAATCGGACCAAGCCAAAACTCGAGTCAAAGACCAATAATTGGAATACTGGTAAAAACTTTTCATCACACCAAAACAGCATAGCAGAAAATAACGCCAAATTACCAGCCTCTAGACCAGCTTCAATAAGGACTAACCTTGATGGCAGAAAAACCCTTTAAACAAGGGTTTTTCTTTTTCATACAATTATCAAGGTTAGTCCTTGACAGTAAGAGTGCGAGGCGTAAACTGAGATAATGCAAAGGAAATTTAATTTCGCGCCCGGGGAATATTACCATCTGTATAATCGCGGGACCGAAAAACGCGCTATCTTCTCGGATTATGGCGACTATCGGAGATTTTTAGTCTTGCTTCATGTCGCGAATTTTCATCAACCGGTGCACTTAAGCAACCATCAAGGTCAGTCCTTGCCAATCACGGCGTTTTGGTTAAGGTCGTTTGGCGACAAGTTGGTTGATATTGGCGCATATTGCCTGATGCCCAATCATTTTCATCTTTTAGTGAGAGAGAAAGAAGATAACGGAATTTCACAGTTTATGAAAAAACTTCTGACCGGTTATCCGATGTATTTTAATAAGAAACACACTCGAACCGGCCAGCTTTTTGAGAGCACTTTCAAAGCCACTCATGTTGATAACGACACCTACTTAAAATACCTTTTTGCCTACATTCACCTGAATCCAGTGAAAATCAACGACCCCAGCGGTTGGAAAAATAAAACTATTCGCCGGCCGGAAACCGCCAAAGAATTTTTGACTAATTATGAATATTCAAGCTATCCCTATTATTCTGGCCGAGCCAGACCATCCGACTCAATCCTTAACCCCAAAGCGTTCCCGGATTATTTTAACAAAGTTTCAGAATTTGCAGATTTTATTAAAGATTGGATTGATTACTCCGCCATCAAGGACTAACCTTGATGGGACGGACTATACAACAGTTTGCTGAATATAAATCAAATGTTATACTATGCTGATGTTGAAAAAAGATATAAATTTCTCTCTCTATCCAGTACTTGTAGAACCCTGTGAAGAAGGCGGTTTTTTTGCC
>Ga0209542_10019759_pt1 | contig 10754 bp, 10 predicted proteins | sample RifCSPhighO2_01_FD_184028 | JGI IMG/M metagenome (GOLD analysis project Ga0209542, IMG submission 184028) | Soil microbial communities from Rifle, Colorado - Rifle CSP2_plank highO2_0.1 (SPAdes) (version 2) | ecosystem: Environmental > Terrestrial > Deep subsurface > Rock core/Sediment ...
ACACGGTCTGGAGCAACTCAACGACCATCAGCACTCGTGCTGTGAATCTTGAATCATTCCAGCTTCGCAATATCGGTTCGGTAGACCGTGCGGCCATCCAGAACTTCCGCCTCTATGTGAAGGGAGTTATGGTGGGCTCGGCGGTTGCTTCTATTGCCTCGGATGATACTGTCACCTTCGACTTCTCGGCTAGCCCGGTCCGCATTGAGACTGGCACAGCTGAAATAAAGGTCGTCGGCGATATCATCTCTGGCTCGGGCAACACCTTCCAGTTCTCGCTCCGAAGGGCATCTGACGCACGCTTCGTGGACACTGACTTGAATCAGCCGATTCTCGCGACGCGCGAGGGCGGCTCTTCGTTCACTGCCCGCTCGGCAACGTCAGCTACGGTTGACAGCGGAACGGTATCTACCGTTAAGTCTACAAACTCACCTTCAACAAATATTGCGCTCGGCGCGACGAATGTGAAGTGGGCGACATTCGAGCTCCGCGCCGCTGGCGAGGATGTCAAGATTGAGTCGCTTGACGTCAATGCGAACGGTTCGAATGCAGATGCCGATCGCGGTCTTGATAACGGTAAAGTCTTCTTGAACGGTGTTCAGGTTGGCTCTACCAAAGACCTCACCGACGATACGGATGTGAACTTCACATTCGGCTCTTCAATGATATTGAAGGCTGGTGCGACGGCAATCGTTGACATCTACGCCGATGCGAAGTCTACGACCGGAGCGGCATTCCTCACTGGTGAGACAGTGGCTATTACTCTCGGCACTGGTGCTTCAAACGCCCAGGGTCAGAAGTCGCTCTCCAGCATCAACACGCCGACATCAGATGTAACGGCAAACACGATTACACTCTCATCGTCTTCTCTGACGCTGACGAAGTACTCGGGCTACGGCAACCAGACGATGATTGCGGGCACGAACAATGCCCGCCTCGGTTCGTTCACTCTCTCAACAGGCGCTACGGAAGGTGTGAATGTAAACACGCTCACAGTCGCGCTATCTTCAGACGAGTCCGCAACGATTACGGACCTCATCCTGAAGGACAATGCGACAGGTACGCAGGTTGGTACGACGAAGGCGTCGCCTTCAACAAGCAACGCGTTCTCGGTCAATGTCGCCCTCGGCGTCTCGGCGACGAAGGTCATAGACATCTACGGGAATATTAAGTCTGGCAGTAATGCAGGCGCATGGGTTGCGAACATTGACGCATCGGGTACAGGCGCAGTAACTGGAAGTACCGTTGATGCGACAGCACTCGACCTTCAGACGATTACTCTCGGCACAGCCGCTCTCGCAGCAGCAGCTGGTGTATCGCCTGATAACGCGAACGTAATTGCGGGTTCTAGCTTGGTGAAGGTTGGCTCGTTCAACTTCACTTCGCAGTACTCGTCGTTCACGGTTGACCAGATTGCAGTGAAGATTCCGGCGAATGCCGCGACGTCAATTGCCTCGGTTATCTTGAGATACCCAACGTACAGCTTGGTAAACGGTGTAATGACAGCTACGGGCGGCTCAACGGACTCGTCGGCAACTCTCGCACTCTCTTCGGGTTCCGAAGTGTACGCAACAGCTACCTTCACGGGTCTGACGTTCTACATCCCGGCAGACACTACGAAGAAGCTTGATGTCTACGTCTCGCTCGCCACAATCGCTTCCGGAGCTACTTCCGGAACGGCAGTCTCGGTACGGCTTGGTGACGATGGAGGTTACCGCAACACGAACTCCGCTGGTACTGTTAGCACGAACCTTGCATCTGGCGACCTCAATTCTGCAGGAACAGGCGGAAAGGGTACGATGTACGTGAGGAAGTCAATCCCGGCAATCTCTTCAACGCCTATCACTTCCACTCTCGCTGAAGGAACCGACCAGGTTCTCGGACGCGTAACGGTGTCGGCTGATGCGGCGGGCGATGTTGATTGGGGCTCAATGGTCTTCACACTCAACAAGACTTCGGCTCTTACCATCGGCGCTACGACGACTGTCAAGCTGTGGAGCGGTTCCAACTCAATTGCTGGTACCTTCGCAACGACGACAGGATCTCTCTTGGGAGGACTTGATTCCTGTCAGCGCGTGACAACTTGTCTGCTCCACTTCCGTCCTACGACGGTAGAGACTATCAGCGCAGGTGGTTCTAAGACGTACGAGCTCCGTGGAACAGTCGGTGGTACTGCGGCTGGCAACAACAGCATTGATGTCAGCATCGCTAACCCACAGACGACAGCATCTTCTACTGCCGTCTTCAGTTCCGCCGCAGGCGCGCAGGGCGAAAGCACTGAAGCATCGTTCGCTTGGTCTGACTGGTCTGACCTTACTGATCACGCTGCCGACGCGACGAGCGCATCTGCGGCTGACTGGATGGGCGACTACCTCATCAAGACGCTTCCGATGACAATCGGTACACGATCTGTTAGCATCAACACCTAACAGTTCTAGCGAAAGCTCCATCTAGGACATTGGCCTAGAAAACACAAAAGCAAAAACCACCCTTCGGGGTGGTTTTTGTTTTTTACTCAGCACTCAAAGCTTGAGTGCTGGGTGTGGTTATCCACAGCCTCTATCCCAGCATAGGATTCTGAGAGTACACTTGAATATGAAAGGCTTTCGCGCCTTGTTATTTATTCGTATCAAAAACAATTATAATTTATGAATAGCATCAAAACGTATCTGAATAGTCTCGGGAGAGGTGTACGTACGGTTGTTCTTGCCCTCGCAGTTATCTTTGTAAGCGCCGGCATCGCCCAAGCCGCGACGACCATAAGCACAAACATCTTAACAAACGGTACGCTCGGCGTCACAGGCGTTTCCACCTTCGGCGGGACCGCGAGCACAACCATCTCGGTTGCCGGCGTGCTGACGACACCGTCCAGTGCCGTCGCCCTCTTCCTCGGTGGAGCGTCCACTACCCAATTCACGCTTCTCTCCGGCGACACGATTAAAAATGCTTCAGCAAGCTCAACAGTTATATCAGGCGCATTGCAAACGACCGGAGGATTCACTGGAACGACCGGCACATTCTCATCTACGCTTGGCATAACTGGCCTCGCAACATTCCTCGGCGGAGCGACCACGACTCAGCTCACACTTCTCTCTGGTGACACTATTAAAAATGCCTCCGCCAGTTCTACGGCCATAACAGGTACGCTAACTACAGCGACGTCCTCCACGAGCGGTCTTACCGTTACCAGTTCGGCGACACTTGCCTCGACGACCGCTACCACCTTCAAGATAGGACAAGTCGCGACGCAGCTGTCTCGCATAACGGCTGGCTACTGTGTTACAGGCTCAGTTAGCATCCTTGCCACTGCCGGTACCGCTTCTTCGACCCAGACCTATGCCAACTGCTCGCCGTTCACCTATGCAGATGTCGCAGTCACGTTGACCACGGCTGACCGAGTGTTCGTACAAGCGACAAGTTCTCTCCCTTATTATGTGGTTTTGCAGGCCGCATCCTCAACCGCAAACGCCATAAATGTGTCGCTGGTCAATACGAGCACCAGCACTCCTGTCGCGGGCGCCATCTACGCATTCAACTTCTGGGCGTTCCAGTAGTCGCATAGCGAGTTACTTATAAACTAATCTAAACTCTCTATGCCACGAATGCTCAAAGGCGCAGGAATTCTAGTGGCGTTACTCGCTCCCGCATTGGCGTTCGCCGCGTATGACGATGTATCTCTGACAACCGACACGGTATTGAGTGTGAACGGCATTACTCTCAACGTTTCAGGTTCAAGTGCCACTGTGGAGTCAATCACAGTGAATGCGACAAACTTCAGCGCGACACTTCAATCCGGCTCCACGCTTCAAGTAACGGCACCGGGCCTTGAACAGATCAATGCAGATACGGCAACTGGCCAAACAGCCTTCGCCTGTAATAATAGCCAATCGCTTATCAAGTATGCGCCGAGTGCAAGCTTGACCGTTACTATCACCCCGTCCGCCACTCTTTGTTCTTCAACCAGTAGCGGAGGGGGAGGTTCAACTGGTGGAGGTGGAGGTTCGTCCACTCCAGCTACACCAGCAACTCCAGCGACACCGGCTGTGACGACGACTCCTGCTGTTCCAGCTACGCCTGCAGTACCTGCGACTCCAGCGAAATCCGCTTCCGGTCTGTCTGCTACACAAATCCAATCCATCCTTGACGTGCTCGCATCCTTTAACGCGGATGCCGCCGTTATCGCAAATGTGAAAGCTTCGCTTGAAGGCACTGTTACAACTGGCTCAGTAACTAGCACAGCAGTAGGCGTGTTCAAGTCCAATCTCACAGTCGGTTCTCTCGGGAGCGAGGTGAAGGCGCTCCAGAAGTTTCTGAACGCGAAGGGCTACACTGTCGCTACCAGCGGTGCCGGTTCTCCGGGGAATGAGACGACGAAATTCGGCGCTCTGACAAAAGCTGCACTTATTAAGTATCAGAAGGCGAAGGGTATCACCCCCGCTGTCGGATACTTCGGCGCGAAAACTCGTGCAGCCGTCAATTCAGGTTCATAAATTTCTGATTAACAAAAAACATCCCGCTTTGGCGGGATGTTTTTTGTTATGATATGCTTCTGGCGTATGAATATAAACAAGACTAGCCTACTCGTTATTGGCGGTGTTCTCATTATTGTCATCGCCGGCACAGCGCAGTTCTTATTTCCGCGTTCTGCCGTTTCTCCAACTATATCCACCGCGACTTCTACTATTGAACAAAACGTTAGCACAACGACAACTCCTGTTACTTCTATTACAGATGTGAAAGTTATACAGAAAAGTCCGGCTTCGTATTCTCTTTCATTTATAGAAGGCGAGAGTATTACGGAATGGGATTTCAAAAGCGCATACACAGGTAATCCGGAACTCGTAGCGAAAGCGCAAAGCGAGATTAAACGTCTTTCTGAACAATTAGCGACCGCAACCTCTTCAGCTATGATTCTGTCTGTCGGCATCGCGAATCAGTACGAACTTATCGGCGATGGTAAGAAACAATACGAATACCTTGAACGCGCGATACGGACAAACCCTGAAAACGGATTGCCATGGCACAATCTCGGCGTCCTTATGGAGAGGCTCGGCGCATATAAGACGGCGAGAGTGATATATGAGAAATCTACATTCGTGCAACCTGAATTTAAGTTCTACCATTACGCATATATAGAATTTCTCACAACGCGTATGAAAGACGACACTGCCGTTATTGAAAAGGCGTTTGTATTTGCAGAAAAAAACATCGGCAAGACTCAATATCTCGCCGACCTACGTACGGAATGGAATAAACCATGACAGATCGTTTCTCAAAAGCATTTCCGTACCTTCTGCTCGCACCAGCAGTTCTTCCTCTCGTCTACGTGAGCGGTCTGGTGTATCCATATGTCTCCACCAAGACGTTTCTTCTTCAGAGTATAGGAATCGCCGCTCTCGCAGTGTTCGCATATCTGGCTCTTTCCGGACGACCGTTTTTTTATGGCCGATTGCGAAACTGGTTTACATGGATTCCTATCGCGCTACTCACAGTCGCGTATGTGACTTCGTATTTCGGCGTTGATTTCTACCGCAGTTTCTGGGGACTCTTTGACCGCGGAGATAGTCTTCTGACACTCACAGTCATCACCGTTTTCTTTTACCTCATCCTTATTTCTGCTCCGACGCCCTCCGGGGTCGGAGCCCCGACTTCTGACGTCGGGGCCGACCGAAGATTACTAGAACGTCTCGTGAAGACGATTGCTGTAGTGGCAGGTGTCGTTGCAAGTATAGCCGTTCTGCAGTGGATTACGACAGTGTTCGGTGAGAAGACATGGTTCTTGCCACCAGTTACTGGACGCATTGGGTCCACGTTTGGTAACGCCGCATTTCTCGCCGGATATCTCGGCATGGCGTTCTTCGTGATTCTTTTGGTGCTTCGAGATGCAGTTGGAGCTTGGCGTCGCATCTATATTGTTGCAACGATTCTCTCGGTTCTCGCGATAGTACTAGCAGCGACGCGCGGGACGATACTGGCTCTTATTGTTTCCGGAGTCGTCGTTCTCGCGTATTTAGCTTGGAATGGGGATGAAAAATTTAAGAGTGGTGCACGATATGGTCTTGTCGCTCTCATTGTTTTCTCTGGTCTCTTCTTTGTTTTTCGTAGCCAGCTTGCGCAGTTTCCGTTTGAGCCGGTTCAGCGCATTGCCTCTATCTCGCTTTCTGACGGGACAGTGAGTAGTCGCCTCTTCGTTTGGCAGAATGTCGGTGAAGAAGCTTTGAAGCGTCCATTGCTTGGTTACGGGGCGGAGCACGTCGCACATCTTTTTAATAAAATTTACGATCCAAGTAAGATTATAGAGCAATGGTTTGACCGTTCGCATAACGCCTTTCTGGATTATTTTGTGCAATACGGAATCTTCGGGCTGGCGTTCTATCTCGCCATCATTGTTGCGTTCGTAATTTCCGCTTTTCGTATGTATCGGCTTGAGCCTCCCGGTGTTACGAACATAGGATTTCTATTCTTTCTTCTTATTATCACATATACTGTGCAGAACTTTTTCGTCTTTGATACGCCGCACTCACTCTGGCTCTTATATGCAATGTTCGCCTCTATTCTCGTATTGTTGGATGATTCGTCCTCAGAATCGCTTTCGCGAGTACAAATGCCATCTCTCGTTCCGCCGCTTACTGGAGCCGTCATACTTCTCGCCGTGATTCCAACCGTGGTACTGCCACTCTACGCGAACATTATGCTCACGAAGGGATATTTATATCATCTGATTGATGTCAATCGCGCAAATGAATATTTTGAACGCGGGCTCGCTCTCGGAACTTATGCAGATCTAGAATACGGCTATCAGGCGTATGACATATACACTGAACGCCAGGCCGTCTCGCTCACCGGACAAGAGCGTGCCGCCGCGTATGAATATGCTCTCTCCGTGTTGACGGCAAACTTCAAGAAATATCCATATGAAGCGAGAACCGCAACGTATCTAGGCCACGTTTTGGATACGGCCCCGCCAGAAGTCAAAGTTGATGATTCTTTTGATATGGAAGTGCTGAAGCGAGCCATAGAACTATCGCCACTGCGCGCACAGGCGTGGTATATGACGGCGAACATATATTTAAGAAAAGCGGACATACTGCCAAAAGATTCAAGAGAGCGCGAATTTTATTATCGCGAAGCGGTAAAAATTCTGGAAACGTATTCAGAAAAAGAACCTACACTTCCTGTACCGAAATACATACTCGCGACCCTGTACTACGCGCTAGGTGATACAGCGACTGCGAAGAAACTGGCGGACGAAGCGTTACCGCTATATACGGAGGTCGACATTGCGGCCGCGAGACCGGCTGTTAAATATTATATAGCGACCGGCGACTGGAGGAATGCGGCGCGTTTCTTGTCGGACCTGATCAATATCGCGCCGTTAGACTATAATGTTCTATACGACCTCGCTAAGGTGACGTATCTCGCCGGAGACAAGGCCGCGTCGCTTAGAATAGTTGAGAAATTGCGTGCAGAAAAACCGGAGATAATAGGCACAGATCAGAATTTCTTAAATGCAATAACAGCATATGAACAATCCAAGAAATGAAAGTTGGCAGAAGAAAGAACGGCGAATGCTTCCGTTCTTTATTGAGTTCGTAAAGTTCTCCACAGGTTTCGCTGTCATCATCGCGACCGCGCTCCTCATGCTCAACGTTGCCACCACTGCGATGTAGTAATCAAACACCGCAAGGCGACGCCTTGCGGTGTTTCGACGGCTAAAGTGGCTAAAGTAGTTCTGGATTTTCAGAGTAATACTCCTTCGCTTCGCGAATCATTTGTCCAGCGGGTGTTATACGCGCAACATCGAAAATATCCTCGCCTAATATAGCGCGTGTCGGCAATCTAACATTTTCATATGCACTGAGACTCGAATAAGAATATTCGATAAGTTTTTCGGTTAAAGCTCGTACATTTTTTATGTGACCAATTTTCCATCTCGGCTCATATAATTCTGCTGGGTTACAATGCACATAATTGATGAGATGTTGGAGGTAATTATCATTGCCTACATGTCGAGATCGAAACGGTTTAATAAAGAGGTTTCCTGTCCGTGTATATCGGCCATTGAAATACATAGTGTATGCTGTTCCGAGCTTTTGCATGAATATTGTGATGCCGTTCTCCACAATCTCTTTTAGTACAAGGTGGAAATGATTTGGCATAAGACAGAATGCACCTATAGAAACGAGTGCTCCATTTCGTGGAACTTGTAATATTTTTTCGAAGTTCTGCGTACTAATATCATCGCGCCGCAAGGCAATCTCACTGTTTGCGAGGTACAGCTGTTCAAGGAAGCGATGGTAGTCATGCGCGTCTTCGTATGTAATTCGTTTATCGACACCACGATTATAACAGTGATACCATTCATTAATCGCAAATGAAGTTTTGCGTATCGCCATGGGTCCATTATAGCAAACACCGCAAGGCGTCGCCTTGCGATGTCGCCTTGCGATGTCCTTGCGGTGTTTGCGATACGCCTATTTGTTTTGGTGGGAATTTCATGATAGTTTGTATCCGGTATTTTCTTTACGAGGTGTTTTATGAAGCGTTCCTTGAAGGTACTTTGTGGCGACCATGGTTTCTCGGAGATGCAAAAAACGTATTTCAAAGAGGGAGTTGATGCTCTCTTAGCAGAAAGTGGCAGAGGCAAGAATGGAGCACTTTTCTGCCTTCGCCGACTATTTCATTGCTATGACGTCGGCGGACATTCCATGGGGAGGAGCCTACGAAGCTTGATTCTAGAAAAGGTGATGTCTTGGTTGCGAGGCGATGAGTCGGTAGGCGGCAAGCCTCAGACAAGAAAGGCAAAAACTGCGCTGTCCGTTCTTGTTGCTATGCATTATGACTACGAGTACATCAACCGACAGGGGTGGTTTGACTACAAACTTGTTGCAATGTGTGACATTCCGCTCATGGACAGGATACTTGTTTCCGCAGCTGCCATGGCCCTAGGTATTGATGGCATTCCGTCGCTCGATGAATGGCCGAAGGATCGGGTACTCGCCTTCATCATGGACTTTTAAACGGCCGACAATTCGTCGGCCGTCCACTTTTTTGAATACTTGCTTCGTATTTAATTTCTGATAGAGTGCACCAGTACGAACCGAAGACAGTGGGTTCCGAGAAATCGGATAAATCCTGCCTAGGCGAGACCAAAAGAGTCGAACTCTCCTTTATTTCGTTCGTACGAAAAAATCGTATGGCAATATCAAAAGATAAGAAGCGCGAGATAATCGCGAAGCTCACAGACGCTTTTAAAGAAGCGTCTTCAATCGCGTTTGTCAGTTTCTCGAAACTTACTGTTAAGGATGCCTCGCGAGTTCGTAAAGAGCTCGCTGATGCTGGCGTACGCTACTATGTCGCCAAGAAGACTCTCATTCGTCTCGCTCTTAAACAGAAGGGATATGATGGTGAAGTTCCGGAACTGCCGGGCGAAGTCGCAGTCGCATGGACTGATACAGATACAGATACTACCGCGCCGGCTCGCGGTGTGTATGACCTCGGCAAAAAACTAAAGGGCGCGATCGCGCTTATCGGCGGCGTGTTTGAAGGCGTGTTCGCGGATGCGGCGAAGATGACTGAAATCGCACTCATCCCGTTGCTTGATGCACTTCGGGGCATGTTTGCAAATATCATTAATTCACCACGCGCGCGTTTCGCGATTGCGCTTGGTGAAGTAGCTAAAACAAAGAAATAACCATGAATCAGGAACAAATTATCGAAGCAGTCGAGAAGATGACCGTTCTCGAATTGAATACACTCGTGAAGGCCATCGAAGAGAAATGGGGCGTTTCAGCGACCGCAGTCGCTGTCGCGGGTCCTGCTGCCGGTGCACCTGCGGAGGAGGGTAAGTCAACAGCAGATGTTGAACTCACAGAAGTCGGTGCAAGTAAGATCACCGTTATCAAGGCGGTGAAGGAGGCGCTCGCCCTCGGGCTCAAGGAGGCGAAGGACTTGGTAGACGGTGCGCCGTCAATACTGAAGCAGGGAATGAAGAAGGAAGATGCCGAAGAGCTCAAGAAGAAGCTCGAAACGGCCGGCGCGAAGGTCACATTAAAATAACTTTCTACACATCCAGCCCCACTTTGTTGCAAAGTGGGGCTGGGTTGCGTTTTTTCCTCTCTGTACTTACACTAGCGACACTTATGATAGATCCGCTCGCGAAGCTTATCGGCTCAAGCGCCCGCCTGAAGACAATTCGCCTTTTCGTATTCAACCGAGATGCCGCGCTCGCTCTTGCCGATATTGCGCACAAAACCAAGTTGTCAAATGACGCCGTGCGTCACGAACTCGCCGAGCTTCTCACTTCCGGTCTTGTACGCAAGAAAGGAACTAGTTCTCCAATTTATTACCAAACGAATCCGAAGTTTGAACATCTTGATGCTCTTGATGCATTTATCCGTAATACAACTTCTGTGCGTCCGCAGAACATGATAGCGGCGCTTCGGCGCGCGGGAACATTGCGACTCGTCGCGCTCTCGGGATTCTTCACTGGCGTCATTGAGTCGCAGATTGATTTGTTGATCGTCGGCGATCGTCTGGAGGAGCGCGTACTCGCGACGGTCGTGCGCTCTCTTGAAGCGGAGCTTGGACGAGAGATTCGCTATGCCTCGTTCGCGACTGAGGACTTTCGTTACCGTTTGGGCGTTTACGACCGCCTTTTGAGGGACGTTTTTGACTATCCACACCGCCTTCTGGTGGACAAAATAGGGCTTTAAAAATGGTACACTCCTAGGTAGATGCTCGCGTGTCCCGAT
>Ga0209542_10019760_pt1 | contig 10754 bp, 11 predicted proteins | sample RifCSPhighO2_01_FD_184028 | JGI IMG/M metagenome (GOLD analysis project Ga0209542, IMG submission 184028) | Soil microbial communities from Rifle, Colorado - Rifle CSP2_plank highO2_0.1 (SPAdes) (version 2) | ecosystem: Environmental > Terrestrial > Deep subsurface > Rock core/Sediment ...
TTAAAGAGGGTTTTCGCGGCAAAATTTATTCAACGCATCCCACCAAAGATTTGGCGGAGATAATGCTCAAAGACAGCGTAATGGTTATGGCCAAAGAAGCCGAGCGCGAAGGCGGGGAAATTCCGTATGCCGAGGAAGACGTTGACCGCGCTATGTCTTTTTGGGAGGGTAAAAATTATCACGATAAAATTCAAGCTGGAGATTTTGAAATAACTTTTTATGATGCCGGACATGTTTTGGGTTCGGCAATGATAATGGTAAATAAAAAAATTCTATTTAGCGGAGATTTGGGCAATCCTGCCAACCCTTTGCTTAACGGATTTGAAAAAGTCAGTGGGGCGGAGGTTTTGGTTTTGGAATCAACCTACGGCGACCGCGAACACGAGGGGATTGAAGAGAAAAAATTGCTCTTGGAAAGAGCCATAGAAAAAAGCGTCGTGCGGGGCGGAGTGCTGATGATACCGGCTTTTTCTTTGGAAAAAACGCAGGAACTTCTCTGGGAAATATCCGACATGCTGCGGAAAAAACAGGTTCCGAATATCCTCATTTTCTTGGACAGCCCCCTCGCCATCCGCGCGACGGAGGTTTACCAAAAATATTATTCTTATCTCAACAAAGCCTATGTTGATAAAAAATCATTTTCTTTTTTGAACTTTCCGCAGGTCCATGTGGCTCTGACTACGGAAGAGTCAAAAAAAATAAACGACGTGCCAGCGCCAAAAGTTATCATCGCGGGTTCGGGCATGTCCACCGGAGGGAGAATTTTGCACCACGAGAGAAGATATCTCCAGGACCCCAAAAGCACGATTTTATTTATCGGCTACCAGGCGCCAGGCTCTTTGGGGAGGCGCATCCAGGATGGCGCGGATGAGGTCACGCTTTTCGGCGAAAAAGTTCCGGTGAGATGCAGCAAAGAGACTATATACGGCTATTCCGCGCATCCAGATTTCGCGACGCTTTTTGAGTTTGTCCGCGAAAAATCGGACACTTTGAAAAAAATTTACACAACCCACGGCGAGCCGAAATCCTCTTTGGCGCTCGTCCAAAAACTCCGCGATTATCTCGGCATTCCTGCCTACGCCCCAAAATACGGCGAGAGCGTTGAATTGTAGATTATAAGAGGTATAATGAATTTATGAAAAAACACCAAGAAACTATTTACCAATACGAAGCCATATTTGAACCAGATGGCGCGGGTTATACCATTACCGTGCCCAAGCTCCCCGGTTTGGTTACGGAAGGAAATAATTTAAAAGAAGCCAGAGAAATGGCAAAAGATGCCGCTAAGTGTTATTTGGAGGTTTTACTTAAAGATAAAATGCTTTTAGCGTTTGGTTCTCCTAAAAAGGAAAAAGTTACGGTTAGCGTTTAAGTTTTGCCAAAGCTTCCACGCATACCTTCTTTGCTGGTTATCAGAAGTTTCCGAAAAAATCCCCTTACGGGGATTTCTATTTTAGGTATTTTATCCAGCCATTGGTCATTTTGGATAATTCTTGAGAACAAAGACAAAGAGGAGAATATTTAAAAAAGTGAGCGATAAAAATTTGCAATCTTATCTTGGGGTTTTGAAGCACTGCAATGGGTATAAGTTAAGGGTGAAAGTTTTTGAGAGATTGGGTATAATGTGAGAATGGACGGAAAGCATATTCATCTTAAATACAAAATTTGCGTGTCGGGGGCGGCGGAGACGGGGCATTGCGCGCCGGACGTTTTGGAGAAGGCGAAAGAACTTGGCAGGGAAATTGCCAAAAATAACGCAGTTTTGGTGAACGGCGCGACGACAGGCTTTCCGTTTTGGGCGGCAATAGGCGCAAAAGAAGAAGGCGGATTTACAATAGGCCTTTCCCCGGCCGGTTCAGAAAAAGAGCATATAGGCGCGTATAAATTGCCGGTTGATTACATGGACATGATAATTTACACGGGCTTTGGTTATTCGGGAAGGAATTTATTGCTTACGCGCTCTTCGGACGCGGTAATTTTTGGCTGCGGCCGGTGGGGGACGATTAACGAATTTACTATTGCCTTGGAAGACGGCAAGCCCATCGGTGTTTTGGAGGGCTCCGGCGGCTCTACGGAAGTTATCAAAGACATTATCACCAAATCAGAGCGCGGGCCGGGAAATATTATTTACGACTCTGATCCCAAAAAACTTGTTAGAAAGATTTTGGAACTTGTAAAAAAAGATAAATTAATAAAAGCGTAATTTTTTTATGTTCGATCAAGACACAATGCAAATGATTTACCGGCTGACCCTGGCTGCCGTTTTAGGGATGTCGGTCGGATTTGAGCGGGAATACCGCGGAAAGCCGGCTGGGCTTCGAACTTACATGCTGGTGGCGTTAGGCGCCGCGCTTTTTACGGTTATGTCAATCCAAAGCGCTTTAGGGGTTCCCTACTTTGATCCTTCGCGCATCGCGTCGCAGGTGGTTGTCGGTATCGGCTTTATCGGCGGAGGTTTGATTTTGCTCAAGGGAGACAGGATCGAGGGGCTGACGACGGCCGCCGGCCTTTGGGCGACCGCCGCGATAGGTATGGCAACCGGCTTCGGATTTTATATACTGGCCATTTACGTAACAATATTGACGCTTTTTGTGTTGCTGATTTTGCGGCCTTTGGAGAATTACATCCATCACGGCGATTTTACGCGAAGAGATGAAAATATTTAAATCTCCGTTTTGGGAAGCCTTGGGCGTTTTTGGCGGAATGATTATCGGCTCCGGAATGTTCGTGCTGCCTTACGCCGTATCTGTTTCGGGCCTTTGGGCATCTTTGATCGCCGCATGCCTCGCGCTTTTCGCGGTGATGTCCATACACCTTGCTTACGGAGAGATAGTCGTAAACACTGAGGAGCGGCACCGCCTTCCCGGGTACGCGAAAAACTATCTCGGCAGGTTCGCCGGAAATTTGAATAAAACGGGACAGATAATTTTTTTTAACGCGACGCTTCTGATTTACGCTGTTTTAGGCGGAGTTTTTTTATCAACAATCTTTGGCGGGCTTTTATTTTGGTGGACTTTGATTTTTTTAATAGCTTCTGCACTGATTTTGTTTTTTGAAAACATTGAAGGGATAGGCTTTTTGAATTTTCTCCTAACTATACCGATGATTATCGCGATTTTATTTATCGCCCTTTTGGCTTTTGAGAAAGGAGGCATCGCGAACATTCCTCTTTACGGATCCGATCCGTTTTTTGCTTTCGGCATTTTTGTTTTCGCGCTCACGGGGCTTTCGGTGATACCGGACGCTTATGATATTTTTATATTCAGGAAAGTAGACGGGAGAAAGCCGTTAAAAAAAGTGATTACTCTGGGCACGGTCATCCCGCTGATTTTATATTCAATTTTTATTATAGCCGCGCTTATGGCCGTGGACGGGTTTATTTCGGAGGACGCGATTTCCAGCCTTGAAGGAGTTTTGGGGCGTTCCGCGGTGCTTTTGGGGGCAGTCGTCGGATTTTTAGCGGTATTTACCTCCTTTTTGGTTTTAGCGTACGATCTTAGACAAATTTATCGTTTAGACGTTGGGATACCCAAGATTTGGGCCTGGATTTTGAGCGCCGCCATTCCCCTCGCGCTTTTTCTCCTCGGGCTCAAGGATTTTATAAAAATAATTTCTATAGTCGGCGGCATTTTTATAGCCTTGGATGGATTTTTTGTCATTTTTATTTTGCGTAAAATCAGGCAAAGCGCCCGCGCGCAGATTAAATTTCTGCCATTCGGCCCCGCCCATCAAGCTTTGCTTATTTTGATTTTCGCCGCGAGCATTGTTTATGAAGTGGTTTATCAGATTTTATGATTCCTGGGGTTGACCTCATCGCCCTTATAAAAGCCGCTGGGTATCTCGGGCTTTTCGCGATAATTTTTGCAGAGTCCGGCTTATTTGTCGGTTTTTTTCTTCCTGGCGATTCCCTGTTGTTTACCGCAGGCTTTTTAGCGTCCCAAGGTTTTTTAAATATTTGGGCGTTAGCCCCGCTTATGTTTTTAGCGGCGATTTTAGGGGATAATTTCGGATACGCCTTCGGTAAAAAAGTCGGACCGACAATTTTTAATCGCGAAGATTCGCTGATTTTCCACAAAGGCCACGTGGAACGCGCGCGGGTTTTTTATGAAAAACACGGAGCAAAAACTTTGGTGCTCGCGCGTTTTTTGCCAGTCATTCGTACTTTCGCGCCCATCTTGGCTGGAGTAGGAAAAATGCACTATAGGACATTCTTTTTTTATAATGTCATCGGCGCAATTTTATGGGCTTTGGGCTTGACTTGGCTCGGATATTTTTTAGGCGCTACTATCCCCGGAGTGGACAAATATTTAATCCCGATAATTTTAGCCATTATTGTTTTATCCGGCCTGCCGACATTGATTCATATAATTAAAAACAGAGAGTATATTATAAAACGTGGGCAAAGTTGAAGAATTGGAAAAGTTAAAGCGGGAGATGGAAGCAGACAAAAAACTGCCGCTTTTTGGCGAGGCGAATTTGGTTTTTGGGGAGGGAGATGCCAATGCGGAAGTTATGTTTATCGGAGAGGCACCGGGGTTTCATGAAGACAAGCTAACGCGTCCATTTGTCGGCCAAGCCGGGAAGCTTTTGGATAAATTGCTTGTCGAAATTAAATGGCCGCGCGATTCCGTTTATATTACCAATATTGTAAAGCGCCGGCCGCCGGAAAATCGCGATCCTTTGCCGGAGGAGATTGAGACATATAAGCCCTATTTGAAAAGGCAAATACAAGTTATTAACCCTAAAATCATAGCAACTCTGGGAAGGTTCGCTATGAATTATTTTCTCCCGAACTTTAAGATTTCCCAAAGCCACGGCAAAGGAGTCGTTTTGCGCGGAAAAATTATTTATCCTCTATATCACCCCGCCGCCGCGCTCCGCGCAACGGCAATTCTTAAAGAATTAGAAAATGATTTTAAAAAATTGCCCGCGTTATTGAAAAACTACGATAATGTTAAAATAAAAAAGTAATGCGCATTCATATAAATATCACCGTAAACCGGGCCGTGCAGATTTTACTTCTGTACCTGTTTTTCGTGGTAACATCCACTGCGCTTTTTGTGCCAATTTTCGCCGTGTTTATCACCGATTTTGTTGTTGGGGCGACTCTTAGTACGGTAGGATTCGCTTTAGGGCTTTACGCGGTGGCTAAATCCGCACTGCAGATTCCCCTCGCGCGTTTTTTGGACAAGCATAGCGGTGAACGAGACGATTTTTACGCGCTTATTGCAGGGGCGGTAGTCGCGGTAATATATCCATTCGCGCTTCTGGGTGTTTCTAAAGTTTGGCATCTTTACGCTCTGGAAGCTTTTGTGGGCTTGGGAGATGCTGCGCTTATGGCCGCGTATTATTCTTTGTTTGCGCGCCATGTGGATAGGGGCGCGGAAGGGTTTGAGTGGAGCTTATTTAGCGTTGGCGGGCTTACTGTGTCCAGTGCTATTGGAGGAGTAATTGGCGGGGTTTTGGCCGATACTTTTGGGTTTAAATTATTGTTTTTAATAAGCGGCATCGTGAATCTTTTAGTATTTTTTTTGTTGATTCGTCTTTATCCTTTACTTGACGGCGCCCGTCCCACGGCGCTTCCTCCCTTTACTCCAATTCCTAAAAATCCGGCGACCAAACAATAAAAAACTAAACCCCGGCAGCGAGGCCAGGGTTTTTTGACTGATTTTTATTTTTTTTGTGAGAGACCTAATTTTTGGCGCGAGCAGGTGTGCGCACATTTTGGCCCAAGAGAGCCGGTGGATCTTGCTTCGCCAAATGGCGAACGCGATATCCATGTGGGTGCGCACGCTTACCTGCGCCAGCCGTGAAATAAATCAGGCAAATTTTATCTGCTTTTAGTATCTCAAAATTAAACAGCCCCTTCAAGGAGGGGCTGTGGATAAAGAAGACGGGAGGGGACAGAACTATGTGGCTGGGGAAAGACCGCCCAAAAGCGCTTAGGGCGGCCACACATCCAGCTTTTACCCGCACCAGGGCGCGTCCGGATCCCGGTTTTGGGCCATAGAGCAGAGGTTTAGCCGAGGCCAAACGTACATTGCCCGCGCGAGCAGGTCCTACTGATCTTTTGCTGACGCTCGCGGATTACTCCTGAGCCTTGGCGCCGATACTCGAGGCCTGCTTCTTTTACGCACACTCCCATTGTTATGATAAAATATCTTCAATGACCAATCAAGAGATCACAAAAATTTTGAGGGAGATGGGGGAGCTCTATGAGATGGAGGGGGTGATGTTTAAACCCAGAGCTTATGAAAAAGCCGCGCTTGGAGTGGAAGCGCTGGACAAAGAAGTGAAGGAAATTTATAAGGAGAGCGGCGAGAAAGGTTTGCTCAAAATTCCGGGTGTGGGCAAGGGAATTGCATATCACATTGAGCTTTTGTTAAAAAATGGCGGTTTCCCGGAATACGAAAAATTAAAGAAAAAAATTCCAATAAATATTTCGGAGCTCACGGCTGTTGAGGGCGTGGGGCCGAAGATGATAAAAATTTTATACCAAAAATTGAAAATTAAAAACTTAAAGGATTTAGAAGCCGCGGCTAAAGCCGGAAAAATCGCCAAACTTGAGAGATTCGGGAAAAAATCCGAAGAGAAAATTTTGAAAGGCATAGAATTTTTAAAAAAATCAGGCGGTAGGCGGGTTCTGGGTTTTTTGCTACCAGAAATTAGGAATTTAGAAAAAACAGTCCAATCTTTTCCGGAAGTTGACCAGGCAATAATAGCCGGTTCAACAAGGAGGAGAAAAGAAACTATAGGAGATATCGATATTTTAGCTACTTCCAAAAAACCAGAGCACATCATGGAAAGATTTATAACCTTGCCGCAAGTCGCGCACGTCTACGCGAAAGGCAGAACCAAAACGATGGTGAAATTAAAAAACGGGTTGGATTGCGATCTCCGCGTGGTACCCAAAGAATCTTACGGCGCCGCGTTGAATTATTTTACGGGCTCCAAAGACCACAACATCGCGCTTCGCGAAATGGCCATAAAAAAAGGATGGAAATTAAACGAGTACGGATTATTCCGCGGGAAAAAGCAGGTCGTCGGCCATGCGGAAGAAGAAATTTATAAAGCCTTAGGGCTGCGTTACATTGAGCCGGAAATGAGGGAAAATACCGGCGAGTTAGAACTGGCCAAAATAGGCAAGTTGCCAAAGTTAATCGGCTACGGAGATTTGAAAGGCGATTTGCAGACACAGACCAACTGGACAGACGGTGAGGATTCAATTGAAAGAATGGCCGAGGCGGCAGAAAAATTAGGCTTGGAATACATCGTAATTACCGACCACACGAAATCTCTGGCCATGACCGGCGGAGCGGATGAAAAAAAATTGCTTAAACAAATGGCGGAGATTGATAAGATTCAGAAAAAATTCAAAAATATAAAAATTTTAAAAGGCGCGGAAGTAAATATTGGCAAAGATGGTTCTTTGGATATTGAAGATAAGGTTTTAGCCAAACTGGATGTTGTGGGCGCGGCAGTGCACAGCCACTTTAAGCTTTCGCGCGCCGATGAGACGCGCCGTGTGATTAAAGCGATGGAAAATCCAAACGTGGATATAATTTTTCACTTGACCGGCCGGATTATAAACCGAAGGGAGCCTATTGAAATTAACATTGATGAAATCATCAAAGCCGCCAAGCGCACGGGGACTATTTTGGAAATCGACGCTTACCCTGACCGCTTAGATATAAAAGACGATTATATTAAAAAATGCGTTGAGGCGGGAGTAAAAATGTCCATTGATTCGGACGCGCATTCAGCCTCGCATTTTAAGTATTTGGAGCACGGCATCGCCCAAGCGCGCCGCGGCTGGGCGGAGAAGAAAGATATCATCAACGCCTGGCCACTGGAAAAAATGCTCGGATTTTTGAAGTAAAAAGAAAAAGCGCGGCTAGTGCGCTCCTTGGTTTTATATATATTCCTCCCAAATCGGCTGGAGTTTTTCTATTAGTGAATTGGAGAAATTTTTAATAAAAAAGTGCCCTGACCAGCTTTGTTGGCCAGGGCGTTTTGGCAACGGTCAGGAGTTATACCCCAACTGTAGTTGTACGAACAACCGTCTTAACTCTCGGTCTTTTCAGCTTTTTCTTCATATCTTTCGCCTCCTTTTTTCTTGATGGGGTGCGTTTTTTTGAATTCTTCATAGTGCGCTCACCTCCTCTTTTTCTAGATTATCTATTTTACGGTGGTCGCTGTCAATACCAACAATCCTTGAAAGATACTCTGCTGTCTCACAGAGAATTTCTAAAGACAGGCTCGGAACAAATCGCTGTATATACGCCCTCTGAAGCTCTACAACGTTGTGCGTGTCAGATTTTTGTTGCCCCAAGATTTCGACAGCGTCTTCAAAGTATCTAGATCCTGGTACTGGCACCATTACCGCTATTTGCCTTAGGCGCATTGTGAATGGAAGTCTCTTTAACCACAATTCGGTTTCTTTAAGACTTTCCATGTTTTCCTCGGGATGACCGAGGATGAGATTAAACGAACAGTCCATCTCGTGCCTTCGGATAATCTCGAGGGCATTATTAAGAGCGGCAATTCCATATCCTTTGCCAGCACCCTTTAGCCCGATCGATGAGCCAGCTTCAATCCCAAAAATCGGCTCGAAGTTGTTACTCACAAGCAAATCAGCTGTCTCGTCTGTGATTTCAGATATACGCATGTAAGGCTCAACAACTATCGGTGGAAGTTTTTGCGCGCACAGCGCTTTCAGAAAGTATACTGGCAATGCCTCCCCATAATCTCGGATGAAAGTAATTCCGAAATTATTCACGAGGTTGTTCATTTCGACCGCAACGCTTTCCGGAGATCGTGTCCTGACAGAGAATGTGCCTGCGTTGTTGTAATACGCGCAGAAGCGGCATCCTCTTTTTTGTGTCCTATCGCGATAGTAACAACCTCTATGTGTAATGATGTTAGTTGGTGCGCCGTCACCGCCATAACTATGATATCGTTTGACATACGAAGACAGGTCAATCAAAGATCTATCCGGCGCTCCAGCTGATTCCCACGCATCAGCTTTTGAAGCGGTAAAAACAACTTCTCCGCTTTTATCTCTAAATGCCGCGTTTGGTATCTGTGCGAACTCACAACCATTTAACAAGGTAGTAATAGTTTGTTCGCCTTCGCCGGTACAGATTAGATCGATAAAAGGTCGGTGCTCAAGAATTGATCTAGCTAGCACCGCTGGTTGCACTCCTCCTAAAATAACCAGAGCGCCGTGAGATTTTGCAATCTCTGCGAGAATATAAGTCCGTTTTTGATTCCACGCTGTTGTTGAAAACCCAACAACGTCATATCTTGCGGTACCGATATCGTTTTCGCTAGATCCACGAATCCGTTCATCGTGGATAATAACGTTTACCCACGGACAACTGCGCTTTATTGTTGTCGCGAGATACAGTAGGCCTAGCGGCGGGAAAGCATGTTCAATAGTGTCGGCTTCATCGTCTCCGTTTGGATAGCAAAGTAAAATATTTTTCACGCGTATCACTACCTTTCTTTGCACTCTTCTTTTAGTATAACATACCATGCGTAATAGCGCAATATATCGCGGCTGGGCAGAAAAAAAGGATATCATCAACGCCTGGCCTTTGGAGAAGATGCTCGGGTTTTTGAAGTAAAAAGAAAAAGCGCTTTCGGCGCGCTTTTTTAGACCAAGATTTTTGGTAGGAAGCATTTTTGGATGAAAGCGTGCTCTTCTATGGAGATTGCGGTTTGTTTTTTGAAATCTCCGCGCTCTTTTTGGGTGAGCAGCATCGCGTCTTTCCAGCCTTTTTCGGTTTTAAATAAAAGTAAGTATGTCGCCGAACCAATTTCTTTAAATATCGGACTTTCAGAAATGATTAGGCGCACAATGTCCTCTTTGCGGCCGAATGTCACGGAGATCAATTTTGCTTCAGCGTCGCCGCGAATTTTTAAATACAATGCCGTGGGTGACTCGCGCTGGCAAATTGTTTTATAAAGCTGCGTTTTCGCCGCCGGAGAGGTTTCATAAGGAGGAAAATATTGGACGTCTGAGGTGAGGATAATGATTATCACCAGAATCAATACTAGGAGCAGAGCTAATTTTTCCACTTGCTGGACCGCTATTGTCTTATCGCAATCTATCATATAATTAAATAAATGCCAATTTTGGAAATCAAAAATTTAAACGCGCGCTATGGCGAACAGATTGTTTTGGAAAACATCTCTTTTGATTTGGAAAAAGGGGACACGCTTGCCGTTGTTGGACCGAATGGTTCCGGCAAAACTACTTTGCTTCGGGCAATTTTGGGTGCCGTGCGGCACACAGGCGAAGTAAATCTAAGCCAAGGGACCCGCATAGGATATGTGCCGCAGAAGATTGATTTGGAAAGAGATTTGCCGATTACCGTCAAAGAGTTTTTGATTTTAAGAGGCCGTGCGGTGCCGGAAGGAGCGCTTAAAGCCGTTGATTTGGCGCCAAGTTTTTTGGATAAAAGAATCGGAGAGCTTTCTTCCGGCGAGCTTCAAAGAGTTCTTATCGCCTGGGCGATAATCGGGCATCCCGATTTGCTTTTATTTGATGAACCTACGGCGAGCGTTGATGTCGCCGGCCAAAGAACCGTGTACGAACTTTTGCACAAGCTTCAAGACGAACGTAAGCTCGCTTTGATTTTGATTTCTCATGACCTTACGGTTGTTTACCGCCATGCCGACAAAGTGCTTTGTTTAAATCGCAAGCAAGTTTGTTTCGGCGTTCCGGACGAAGTTTTGACGCCAGCTGA
>Ga0209542_10019761_pt1 | contig 10754 bp, 7 predicted proteins | sample RifCSPhighO2_01_FD_184028 | JGI IMG/M metagenome (GOLD analysis project Ga0209542, IMG submission 184028) | Soil microbial communities from Rifle, Colorado - Rifle CSP2_plank highO2_0.1 (SPAdes) (version 2) | ecosystem: Environmental > Terrestrial > Deep subsurface > Rock core/Sediment ...
CCATGCGGCATGCTTGATCGCTTCGATAACGGAGAGATAGGCGTCCGTGAGAGAGAAGTCTCCACTGACAAAGTACTTCCCGACAATGCCGATTTTCACCGGATCCTTCGCCTTCTGGATTGAGGTCACAAGCTTTTGCCACTTTGAGCTGTCATGATTCCGCACCTTTAAACCGAACTTTTCAAGAATACGGCTGCCGATGTGATCCCGTTCAAAGTTGAGTGGAACTTCGTAGATTGACGATACATCGGGGGCGGAAATGATATCCTCTTGTTCCATACCGCATACACGGGAGATTTGTTTTTTGCGGGGGGCATCCACGGGAACGGATGCCCGCGTGATCAGCATGTCGACATTGATCCCGACTGAATTGATTGCGCGTACCGCATGCTGGGTGGGTTTGGATTTCATCTCACCAGTATTGGCAAGGATGGGAAGATAGCTGACCAAGACGAACATGATATCCTTGGGATTCTTAAGTTTCATGCCGCGGGCCGCTTCGAGAAACACCAAGTTCTCATTATCCCCCGCCGTTCCACCAACCTCGACGATAACAAAGTCTGACTTGGAAGATTCTGCAAGATCGAAGATTCTCCGCCGGACCTCTTCCGGAATATCTCGCATCATTTCAACATCATCTCCTCCATATTGAAGATTGCGCTCATTGTTGATGATGGTCTGGATCACAAGACCGGACGTCATGATATTTTTCTTGGACATATCCTGCTCGAGAAATCGTTCGTAATTGCCGAGGTCTTGGTCCGCTTCCGCGCCATCGTCGGTTACAAACACTTCGCCATGCACGACGGGATTGAGCGTACCGGCATCCACGTTGAAATAGGGGTCAATCTTGCAGGCCGTAACCGAAAAGCCGTAGTCCTTGAGGACACGGCCGATCGATGAGGTGGTGATGCCCTTCCCGATTCCGGACATCACACCGCCAACTACGAAGATATATTTTGTGGGAATTTTCAATTTGAAACTTTTATTTTCCTATTTTTAAACCTCCGTCCAAATCATCAGGAAAATCATCTATGCCGTCATAGTAGAATTGCATTCGATCAGGTTTTCTCAAGTTATACTGCCATATCACGTTGGTACCAAGCTCTTTTCTAAATTGTGCAGATGTCAAAGATATATAACCCGTGCTGTCCGTAATGTTCTCAAATTTCCCGCCATCTTTTTTTCTTGCATAAATTACCACTTTGCCATCCGTAACGGGTCTAACTAGAACCTCTACGCCGCTAGGAGCAAGCCATACTGTTCCGACTACTGGCCTGCTAACTTGAGTTACTTCGGTTAGCTCATTTGCATCAGAATCACTTTCATCAAAAATTCTTATCGCGCTAAAACCCTCACTTTGTAACATGTCTATTATCTCTTGTGGTGGCTTCTTCTTTAGGGGTCTATCCTTGAAACCCACAAAACCAGGCTGATCTGGGTCTTCGGGGCCAAGATATTCTGGGTCTTTATATTGAACAATATCGAATCTTTTCGCTTGAGCCCCATCTTGTTGAGGAATTAGATCACGTTCTGACATAATTTAGAATTTCACAGCCACCGGTTCCCTCTGCGCCTCATCCATCTGAAAGAAATCCGACTTGGCGAAGCCGAACATGTTGGCGATCAGGTTGGTCGGGAACTGCTCAATGGCAGTGTTGAGGACGAGCACATTGGAGTTGTAGAAGCGTCGTGCGGCTTGGATCTTGTTTTCGGTATCGGAGAGTTCGTCTTGGAGTTTGCTGAAGTTTTCCGACGCGCGAAGCGCTGGATACGCTTCGGACACGGCGAACAAGCTCTTGAGTGCGCCCGCAAGCATGTTCTCGGCCACACCATGCTCGGCGACGGTTTGTGCGCCCATGGCCGCGGCTCGCGCCTTGGTCACGTTTTCAAAAACGTCTTTTTCATGCGCCGCGTAGCCCTTCACCGTCTCAACGAGGTTCGGGATCAAATCGTACCGGCGCTTGAGTTGGACATCAATATCCGACCACGACTCCTTGACCCGATTCCGTTTGGAAACAAGGCCGTTATACGTACCGATCAACCAAAACGCTATCACTACGACGATAATGAGTAATATCCACATAATGTATTGAGTATACACCTACCAACTAAACCTTCAAGTGGCTGATCTCGTATTCCAGCGTCTCCCCTACCTTTTTGCCGGGATTGAAGATGTTGTCGGGATCGAAGATGTGCTTGGTTTCTTCGAAGAGCATGTAGACTTTGTCGCCGAACATTTTCTTAAGATAGGGACTGCGAACGAGACCATCGTTGTGTTCGCCGGTCATTGACCCGCCGAATTCTTTGACGAGGGAAAATACCTTCTCTTCGAGCTCAGGCACGATTGTTTTAATATGCTCATCGCCGATGTCCACCAGAGGAATAATATGGAAATTGCCGTTGCCGATGTGTCCCTGAATGGTGAAGACAAGCTTGTAGTGGGACATGATCTCGTTGAGGCGCGGGAGGAAATCATGAAGTTTCTCGGGAGCGACGACGACGTCATCAATGAACGGTGCGGTGCGCTTGCCCTTGGAATGATCCGTGAGGAGCTTGAAGCTTTCGCGGCGGATCGTCCAATATTTGTCTTCTTCTTTGTCGTCTTTGGCGACATGCGTCTTGATCGGGAATTGTTTGAGGTCGGCCTCGCACGCGTGCGCTTTTGCGAAGATCTCTTCTTCGGAGTCTCCGGTGAACTCCGCCGTCAGCACGAGCTTGGGTACTCCGCCGGTGACCGCCATCCAAAACTCCGGCAAGAACCGCCATCCAAGCGAGATGAGATTGCTGGCGCCCAAAATTTTAAGCATGCTCGGCAAATATTTTATGGCGATGTTAAATGTATTGTCATCGTAGGACTCGAAACTCTCCGGGTGATGTTTGAGTACTGCTGTGATGACATCGCTCAAGATGTTGAAGTCGTTAATAAAGATCACCAAGAGCGCCGAATGTGTTTTTGGTTTAATAAGCTTGATCTTCGCCTCCGTCATGATGCCAAATGTTCCTTGCGCGCCGACGATGAGCTTCGTGAGATCAAATGTGCCAGCCTCCTTGTCCCAGACATTCCAGAGATAATAGCCGGAGGAGTTTTTGGAAACTTTCGGTTTCGCTTCCTGAAGAAGTTCGTCGTTCTCGGTAACGATCTTGTGGATGCCGCGATAGATGTCGCCTTCTAAGCCGTCAGCTTTCAGCTTCAAGCCTAAAGCTTGGGGATCAAGAGTGGTGAACGTGTGTTCTTCGCCGTCGCGGAGGATCATCGAGATAGACTCGATATACTTTTCCGTTTTGCCGTAGATCAATGTCTTTTCGCCACCGGAGTTGTTATTCACTATGCCACCCATAGCACAGAGTCTTTTGGAGGCGGGATATGAGGGAAAGAGAAGACCCTTAGCAAGAGTCGCCGTTTCAAAGTCACGATAGAGAACCCCGGGCTCGGTACTGGCAAAACCGGTGCCATCGGGATTGGCGATGACCTCTTCCATATGATTAAGATGCTTCATGACGTCCACAATGATGGACTCATTCAGCGGTCCGCCACTCATGTCAGTGCCTGCGGCACGGACCGTCAGCGATGTCCCCTTGTGTGTGTTGACGTAGCCGACCAGTTTTTTAATATCTTCTCTGTTTTTGGGAGTAACGACAACCTTGGGTTTAACCGAAAACAGGCTGTAATCATGGCTTGCATCAGCAAGAGACTTTTCATCATCGAATACTTCGCCGGAGATGAGGTTTTTGAGATCGTCGGTAAGTGGCATGAAAAAGTAATTTCTGCGGGGAAGGGCGAAGCGTGCCCTTCCCCGCATGGGCCCGCTTTCTCGGGCCTAGGTTCAGAAAATCCGCGAATCGTGGTGGGTGCGTGAATTCACGACAAGTCCTCCCTTTTTCGTGGCGGCCCTAGGCTTTACGGAAGCCCTGGGTCGTGGAAGCAGATGCGGCAAAAACCGACTGTCTGCCTAACGGTAGTATAGCGAAAAATACAGACAATGCAAAACAAGCATATCTCTTATCAGATATGCTTGTTTATCTCGACAACTCTATTATACTTGCTCCCAAGGAAGCTCCGCTTTGCCGAAGTGTCCGTAGACGGCGGTTGGTTTGTAGATCGGCCTGCGAAGATTGAGACGTTCGATGATGGCCTTTGGTTTGAAGTCGTAGTGTTGTTTGATAATCACGGAAAGATCCTCGCCCTTTTCATTGACGGCGCTGATCATGAGTGGTTCGGCGCGACCGATGGCATACGCGACAGAGACGAGTGCTTTTTTGGCATGGCCGTTTGCAACCAGATACTTGGCGGCTTGCCGGCACATATAGCTTGCGGAACGATCGACTTTGGTCGCGTCTTTGCCGGAGAAGGCTCCCCCGCCGTGGGGTGCAACTCCTCCATAGGTATCCACCATGAGTTTGCGGCCGGTCAGTCCCGTATCTGCGGTGAATCCACCGATCACAAATGACCCTGTTGGATTAGTCAGTACCTCGATGCCTTCAAGACTGCCTATCGCTGGTTTTATTAGATGTTCAATGAGAAGTGCGCGGATCTGTTCTTGTGAAACCTTTTCATCATGCTGACAGCTGACGAGCACGCGCGTGACCTTGCCGTCCTCGATCGTCACCTGCGTCTTGCCGTCGGGGCGGAGCCATGCGAATTGCGGATCGTTGCGGCGGAGATACTCGAGTCCGCGCGCCAGCGTATGCGCAAGTACAACGCCAAGCGGAAGCATCTCCGGAGTCTCATCGGTGGCGAAGCCATACATGATTCCTTGATCGCCCGCTCCACCGGTATCCACGCCTTGCGCGATATCAGGCGATTGCTGTGCGACGTTGGTGACAACCGTCAGCGTGTCAGTATAGCCGATGTCTTTGTAGACCTTGCGTGCTATCGCTTCGTAGTCGACTTTTGCAGTTGTGGTTACTTCTCCACCGATGGCGAGTAAGTTGTGGCTTCCCATAAGCTCGATGCCGGCGCGCGTCATCGGGTCTTGCCGCAAGAGCTCATCCAATATCGCGTCTGCCATTTGGTCGCAAACTTTGTCCGGATGGCCCGAGGTGACACTCTCTACTGTGTATGTATGTCCGCTTGGAAACATATGTTTAAAAACTTTATCCGCGGCGCCCTTCAGCGTCAGCACCTCCGTTCCTCGTTCGACATAGATCTCTACTATGCCTCACTCCGGTACTCGGTGCTTCCTCGAATTGCATCCACGGGCTAAAGTTTTTGGTTATATTGATTAATAAACAAAAAACTCCTGCCTATCGGAAAGAGTTTCTGTAAAACACAGCATTATCTTCCCATAATATGGGACGGATGTAGCACCTTTGAAAGACTTCGCTCTCATGGTTGCTGGCGGGTCGCAGGGCCGTTACCCTCACCGCACTCTTGATAACCTTCTCAAATTGTCAATGCAAAAATGGTACTCCATCGTTAATTAAATTGCAAGTGAGCATCGTTTTCGAGCGGGTTTTGAGGCCGAAGCGGGCACGGTGTCCGAAGGACGAGCGAAGGCCGAAACCGCGCAGTCGCCACGCCGGGGCGACGAGCACGAGCGAGAGGACAATGCTCACAAGCTTTCCACTTCCTTTGCCGCAAATCTGTATTTGCAATAATCGCAGTCGGTTCCCGATTGCGGGATGGTCTCGGATGACAGGCACGCATGCGAATTGCGGATGGCGCCTTCCACCCACGAGTCGTCGCCATCATAGGGAATCAATTTAATTGAAAATTCCAGCTTGCCGTCGAATGCCTCTTTATCCGTATCCCCGTTGCAGTAGACAAAAAAACCGGTCTTGGAAACGAGAAAATCATTGCGTCGGAAAAGCCATTGATAGATCTCCATCTGGCGCTTGTAGCCGATTTGCCATTCGGCATCGAGATTCACCTCGCCGTCCTTGGAGGTCGCCTTGTAATCCACAATGATATACTCACCCTTTGGACTGACCCAAACATCATCAACACCGCCGGTAACAACAAGATTGGTATCGGGAATCGCATACGTGATTCCGCCACGAAGCGCATCACGCCACTCGTTCATCTTCTCGTGCGCGAGGGGTACCGCATCAAGGCCGTATGATTTCATCAATGGATGCGGAGTGCCGGCGGCGCGGTGGATGTCGAATTCTTTTTTAAGCAGATGATCCACCGCGGAGTTGAGCGAAAACGGATAGCCCGGCGGTTGGCTTACACCAAGACGTCGATCAAGGTAGAAGCATCGCGGGCAATTGAGGAACAAGTCAATCTTTGATCGGCTCAACCGAAACATCGCTTTTGATGCGGGATCGTATAGATTTTTCTTGCGGTTGGGATTGTAGTATTGGGACACGGACTAAGAGTATAGCGAAAAGCGTAAAAGGTAAAGCATAAATATAAAAAACCTTATCAAGAAGAAACGATCAAAACGCCGCGCTTGATGCCAATAAAGGCATATGCCCAAAGAATCGGGAGCCAGAAGGGCATAAAGCCGAGAAGACTCCTGCGGACGAATATTTCAACACCCGTGGAAACAAAGAAATATTCTGCCGCGATCATCACAAAGAATCCGAACACAAGCACAAGCATATCCTTTGGCTCGTACTTGATAGCGAGCGCAATGGAAATAATGATGACATAGATCAACGATAGCAGATAGTCATTTCGGACAACCGGTATCAGGCCAATCATGAGAGCAATTGGGATTGCGTTGAGGAGGATTTTTAATGCTTTGGACATAGCATCCTATTGTATCACGGAAAACTGGAATACCCAGCCGGTTGTGTAGTCTTTTTGCTGGCTGAAATCGCCGGAGTTATAGTAGCCGAACGGGATAACAGCGTTGCTACCCATCTTTTTGACAGCGGCCGTATAGGCGACGAGCGATTGCGGAGAATCGGTCTCAGCTTTGGCTGCCGATTCAGTGTCTCCTTGCGCCATCAATACGGCGGAGTGCTGATCAATAGGCAATGCTTGCGCTTTGGGAAGATAATGGGAGAAATCCACGCTTGCAATCACGACTGTACGATTATTGGCAAGCGTTCCCAGAAGCTCGCCCAGTTTTTGGGCACGATCATTGCGCGCGCTCCCTCGGATGATGATGGGCACGACCCGAGCCTTCGGGAAAAGTTTGTTGATCAAGAGCAGTTGGGAATGCATCGAATGATCGGCAAAGGCACTTTCATCGTGGATGGCAAGTCCCGACTTCTCAATTGCTTTGATCATCGGCAGATTGGGCTGAACGGTACCTGCGGGCATTGCGAAGGTAGCCTTTGAGATTGTGATGTCTGCCTTCCCCTTTGCGAAGTGATCCGGGCCGATAATCACAAACGTATCAACGGATTGCGTTGCTTTGAGGGTTTTGTAGAATTTCGCAAGAACCGGAAATGCGGTTGGTATGTGATGCGACGTCACTCCCCCCAGAATGCGTGAAACTCGAAGAGGAGGAATATCCTTCAGTGCTCTGGTTGCCAGCACCCGATTGAGATTCGAGGCCAATGAACCAAACGTTGTTATGCGCACAATCGGCATCGAAATACCCGGGATCAGTGCGCCCGCCATCAATATACCGGATAGCCACGGATATCTCATTTGATTTCGACTTGCGCGGCTTGCGAAATATTCTGGCTCGCAAGATTCATCGGTGATTGTATCAATGCCGGTTCTGCCTTGAATACTCCCTTGTTGACGACGCGCGCATAGTAATATATCGAGGGGCACTGGGAAGAAGGCACGCCCCACGTTAAGAGAGTTACTGACTGATCATTCACGGATACGGGATAGCCGATGCATCGTTCGCTGCGATACAAGTGGTAATTGATGAGCTTGGTTGAGGGGCGAAGGCCACTCGGAAGATAATCAGTGATTTCATAATACCAGGAAGAAGCGTTCTGCCCGAACCTTGGCGTCAGCACCACCTTGACCAGATCTCCATCTTTGAAGGTGGTTGTCGTGCGTCCATCGACCATGTACGTGCGGGAAATACCCATACTCGCATCTTTCTTGATCGCATCGGGAGTCGTCGCTTCTTCGTAGCGGGTGACCAGTCCGATCCTGCCAGTCATATCGCTGAAGCGCACAGAACCCAAGGCCGATGCGGGAATAGAAATGCCGAACGCTTCATCCTTATGCAATGTCGTACTTCCCTTCTGATCGCCGAGCTGATACGAGAAGCTGATATTCGGATCGCCAAGTGTCGGCAGGACGTTGCGCAAATATGCGAGCAACTGGAATGTATTCAATGTAGTATTGGGGCGGATCGTATCGGCGGACACCAGCAGTCCATCAGCTTCCGGTTCCTGCAGGCTTCCGGCGGCGGACATGACAAGCGCCGTCAGTATGCGGTCTTTTTCGTCTCCGCCATTCTCGCGAAGCGAGAGCGTATCCCCCGCCTTCACAAGACGACCCTTGAAGTATTGTCCGTAATATTCCCGAGCTTCTTCTTTTGCGCCGATGGCATTGAGCGCCAGAAGCACATAGGCTCGGTCAGTGAGCGTCAGAGAAGAATCGGTTTTGAATTGCTCAAGCTTCGTCAGAACAGGTTCGTGCAAGCCGGCAAGACCATAGAGTGCGATGGCTTCTCGAGACAGATCCGCCTTGGCATCTCCGAGGGCGCCGTTGAAATAGTCTTTCAATGCATCACGGGACACATCGGTTGTCCCGTCTCCCAGAGCATCGATAAAGAGCGCGCTCATTGCCAAATCATCGTCGCTATATGGCAGCAGTGAAAGCCCGCCATTTTCGCGTTGGTAACCCATGAGTGACGGTGCCTCCATGTTGCATGTATCTTTGAAATACTGCTCCATGAGCTTGCACGACAGATATCGACCGGCAACTTGATCGATTCGGACGCCTTGGCTGTACATAAGCTCCCCAACATACCGATAGAGCTTGCCTCGTTCCTGCGAAGTGAAGATGAGATTCGTATATCCCTTCGGATCACCCTCGATGCTTGTCAGTGATGAGGAGAGATCGTAATACTTGGACGTAAGGTGAGTAAAATAGCTCGGGACGACGGTCACATCGCGTACCAAGGAGTCGCGAAGATTTCCCGCACTCGCCTCAATAGTAATCTTATGATTTCCCACCGGCAAAGCGCCCAGTGAAAAATCAGCCGATGAACCAGAATCTTGTTCTTTGGATTTGAACGCCAGCGTATCGCTCGTGAGCTTGTAATGTACCGTGTTCGGTATTTGCGCGGTCCCGAAGACACGCACGCGCACTGTGGGATTGTCTCCGGCAAGATAGGTGCGATTCAGAGCGGTATCGGCAAAGAAGGGAAGACCGACCGGCACAAAGGCAACCGCCTCGCCCGCGTAGAGGTCCTTGCTCACTCCCTGTATGGCAAGTCGCCACGAGGTGAGATTGTCCGGCAATTTGAATGACGTGTGTGCCGTGCCATCGGAGCCGGTTGTCACAGCGGTGAAGTACGCGACATCTTTGAAATCAGACCGAGCCGCCCCGCCGCCCTTTTCTTCATTATGAACATACAACCCATTTGCGATATACGTATGCTGTCCGGCGACTTCGAAGTTGTATACCCAGCGCCACTCGTCATGGAATACCACCGATGTGACCGGAATATGCGTGCCGTTGGTCTCCTGGAGCACATCTCCGATGGCTATACTTCCCGCATGTTTCCAATCGCCATTCGCATAGATACGGTGATTCTCGCTGACATTGAGCGTATCGTTGATCGTGTAGTATCCGTTAACCAAATGGGATGTTGTGCGGACGACATCGGCTTCTGTGAGCGTCATTGTCGTGTCGCTTGTGCGCGTCAGAATCTTCATGCCGATGCGGATATCCTCAATATCCACCTGGCCCTGCGGCGTAAGGATCTTGGTTCCGGGCAGGAAACAGCCCCCGCGTTCCGCACCGGCACCGCCGGTTTGCAGAGCTTCTGCGTGTGACGAGCGGCTCAGTAGAGAGGGAGAAAGACCCCGATAGAGCATAGCAGTAATATCAGTTTCTTGAGGATTGAGCGCGAATGCCGCAGCATCGAGGGCGCTGATGTTCACTTCCGCGCTCTTGGGATTGCCTGACGGGTCGCGGACATCGATGGAGAGCTGTACTGTCTCGCCCGGTTTGTAACGCTCCTTGTCTTCACTGACCTTGATCGATAATCTGCGCTGGGCGGGATCACCGAAGAGACTATGGAGGGGGGCTTCATGAAATCGCGTTCCGCTGAACCAAACTGCGCCGATCGTCTCGTTGGGGAGATACGCATCCTTGAAGGTGTCTTGGAAATTTCCATCGCCCTGAACAGCATAGCGGTCAATGCCGGCATGCATCCAATAGAAAAGGAATGTACCCGGATTCGGCTTCACTCCCTGTCCGTCAATTGTTTGCATTTGAAGAGTGATCGGATCGCCGATAGTATACCGCTCTTGATCCGACGGTGCTTTCAGCATGACGCCGCTGGAATTATAATCGTCGAAATACGATCCGGAATATTGATACGCATAACGATCTTGCCGTACCGTGCGGCCCTTCGAATCAACTCGCGAAAATCGCAAGTGGTATGTCTGTTCTTTTTCCAATGGAAGACTGTACTGCGCCACGCCCTGATCGTTAGTCGAGATACTATCCGTTCGCACGGGTTCTTCGTGGCTCGAATAATTATAGATCGGATATGTGACCTTGTTGATTGCATCATACCCTTGGCCCGTGAGAGTTCTTACGGTGACTATTTTTGCCACGCTTACTGTCAGTGGTGCATTATGAACCGGATTGCCCGTATACACATCGGATTCCCAGTACGGAGCGCCATTCTTGATCTTATCCAGCACGA
>Ga0209542_10019763_pt1 | contig 10753 bp, 9 predicted proteins | sample RifCSPhighO2_01_FD_184028 | JGI IMG/M metagenome (GOLD analysis project Ga0209542, IMG submission 184028) | Soil microbial communities from Rifle, Colorado - Rifle CSP2_plank highO2_0.1 (SPAdes) (version 2) | ecosystem: Environmental > Terrestrial > Deep subsurface > Rock core/Sediment ...
CACAGACGCATTACTACATGTCTCCGAAATTGCCACAATCCGAATAGAACGAGTAGATAAGATACTATCTGTCGGAGAGAAAATTCCTGTTATAATAAAAGAAATTGATGACAAAGATAGAATAAAATTATCTTTGAAAGCGATTGAACCAGACTTCTTTAAGAACAGGGCTGTTCGCAAGTAAAATTACTCAGAACATTCGTTCTTGGGTGTGTCGTGTCAGCACTTAATAAAATGGAATTGAGACCAGATAATGAACAAAACGAAGCGGATGGGGCCAATTACTATAAAGTAGTAAGGCCGCTCCAAACCTACGAAAGAGACATCGCGGAGTCTATGAGAGAACGGAACACTAGCCAAATAAGCGTTAATTTGGAAGAAAAAAAAGAAGAAAGAAAGAAACTCGAAAAGCAAGGAGCGGTTCTCACAGACAAGCGGGAAGTACAAGAAAATGATAGCGATACCTCTAAAAGCTCGTCTATCAAAAAAATATTTATCATCTTTTTTCTATTTTTGATTATCCTTGGAGGAATTATTGTTTTGCCTAAAATTTGGAGCACTTATACGACCAAAGAACCGCCAAAAGTGAGTGTCTTGCAGCCAGAAACGTTATTAAAAGGAGACGTAATCATAAAAATAAACATAACGGGAAAAACTCGAGAGGAAATAATCTCTTTAATCCAGGAAGAACTTAAAAATTCACCTCAGAAAGAACTTGGTAGCATAATTATAATTTATCCAATAGAGATTGTGGGCGGAGAAGTGGCAGTTTCCGGAGAAAGATTCTTGAAAATTATGGCGCAGGGCACACCGGGAGCTTTTCTACGCGCTTTAGGTAACAAAGTAACTTTAGGCTATCAAGTGAGGGAGGAAGGATACGCTCCATTTCTCCAACTAGAAATTAGTTCTTTTGAAAATGCTTATTCCAATATGCTTTCTTGGGAGAGAACGATCGCTCTCGATCTCTTAGGTTTTATTACGGAAATTGAAGAAAACCGACTTAATGCAAATTTCGAGGACCAAATCATTCTAGAGAAAGATGCGCGAGTTTTGAGAAAAATTGATGGTAGAACTGCATTAATTTACTCATTTTTAAATAAAAACACTTTATTTATAACAAATAGAACAGAAACATTTAGAGCAATAGTAGTACTGACAAATTAATAATTCTGGTATAGTTTATATATTGAAATGTTGAGTATCATTAAATAGAAATTTCTATATCATATGACTAATAAAGACTTGGACTTAAAATTTTTCAGAGAAAAGCTAGAAGAGGAACATAAAATGTTGCTTGAAGAACTTAAGACTGTGGGAGAAAAGAACCCAGATAATCAAGAAGATTGGGTTGCTAAGCCCACACAAATGAATGCGACAGGGGCCGACCAAAATGAAACTGCTGACGGTTACGAAGCTTATGGAGAAAATGCAGCAATTTTAAATGAACTGGAAATCAGACTCGGAGAAGTAAAAACGGCAATAAAAAAAATCACTGAAAATAAATACGGGATGTGTGAGAAATGTAATAAAGATATAGAAATAGGACGTCTAAAGGCCAATCCAGCAGCAGCAACATGCATGGAGCATATGAAGTAAATTAAGAAGTGCCCTAAGAACTACTTATCATGTTTTCCAAAGTATACAGTGGGCAAAATGTCCTGCTTAAAGCAAGAATAATTAGTATTGAAATTGACCTATCTAAAGGCCTAAATGCGTTTTCAATTGTGGGATTGCCCGACAAAGCTGTAGAAGAATCAAAAGACCGGGTTGCAGCAGCCATAAAAAACAGCGGTTTTACATCTCCTAAAACTAAAAATCAAAAAGTAATAGTTTCGCTCGCGCCAGCTGATCTTAAAAAAGAAGGACCAACATTTGATCTAGGAATCGCTTTGGGTTACCTCATTGCGGCCGAAGAAATAAAATTTTCTCCAAAAAACAAATTATTTTTAGGAGAATTATCGCTCGACGGCAAAATTTGCGGAGTAAAAGGAGTTTTACCTCTCGTCGCAGAAGCTAAAAAGAAAGGATTTGAAGAACTATACTTGCCTTATGAAAACGCCGAAGAGGCAGCGTTAATAGACGGAATAAAAATATACGGCGCGAAAAACCTCAGAGAAGTGATCGATCATCTAAACGAGAAAAAAGATAGGAAATTAGAAGAACACCCTCTTGTAAAAATTTCAGTTCAACCAAGAACTCCAATCAAAATAAATATTGATCGCGGAGAATCTGATTTAGACGACATAAAAGGACAAGAAACGGCCAAAAGGGGACTCGAGATCGCTGCGGCTGGAGGCCATAACGTTGCTATGTATGGTCCGCCCGGAACCGGAAAGACAATGTTAGCCAAAGCTTTCGCAAGTATCCTCCCGCCCTTAAGTTTCGAAGATATCCTAGAAATAACTTCCATTCACTCTATCGCTGGGGCATTAACAGAGCCTTTAATCGTGCGCGCCCCTTTTAGGTCTCCCCACCACACGTCTTCCCATGTTTCATTAGTTGGAGGAGGAACTAATCCTCGGCCCGGAGAAATAACCTTGGCCCACAAGGGTGTTTTATTCATGGACGAATTCCCAGAATTTGATAAAAGGGTTATGGAATCTCTCCGTCAACCGCTTGAAGAAAAAATTATAAGCGTATCCCGAGCTAAAAGTACCGCTACATTTCCTGCTGATTTTATTTTAATTGCCGCAATGAACCCATGTCCTTGCGGTAACTTTGGCATCAAGGGAAAAGAGTGTATTTGCGCGCCAATTCAAATTCATCGCTACCAAAGAAAAGTTTCGGGACCAATTATAGATAGAATTGACTTGTGGCTAGAGGTTTCCAGAGTTGATTATGAAAAATTAAGTGAAGCCAAAAAAAGTAATCAAAACCAGGACATAAAACAGAGAGTGGAAAATGCTAGATCTTTTCAGAAAAAAAGATTTGATTCTCTTGGTCTTTCAATAAAAATCAATAGTCAGATGTCTTCTAGAAATATTATAAATGCCGTTAAACTCGAGGAGAATTTACTTCAAAAGTATAATCAAATAGCACAAAAGCTAGATCTCTCTGCAAGGAGTTATCATCGTGTTCTCAAGGTTGCGAGAACAATAGCTGATTTAGGAGAGAGCGAGCAAATCAAAGAGTCTCATCTTTTGGAAGCGTTGCAGTATCGTCACAAAAACCAAACATCATATTAGAAAACTAGGCACTAGGTTTTAGAGCTCTAGGAAAATTAAGAAAAATACACTTGTTAAAGTGTATTTTTAATAAAAAAACCAATACTCAGATTCTAGAACTTCAAAATTCGGATGCAGATCAAGGCACAAGCGAGAACCGTACCGAGCCGTACTCATCTGTACGGTGAAGGGAGGATCGAAGCGCAGTAACGCAGAGATGCGCCGAATTTGGAAGTTCTAGCTAGAAGGGATTCTTGGCGCCTCTTACCTCAAAATGCAAATGTGGACCGGTAGATCTACCAGTATTACCAACATAACCTATAAGTTGACCTTGGGTGACGTACTCTCCAACTCCAACAATAATTTGACTAGCATGGGAGTATAAAGTTTGGGTACCGTTAGGGTGAGAAATAACGATGTAATTACCATATCCACCGTTCCATCCGGAATTTCTGCTTACTGTGACCGATCCTTCTGCTGAAGCATAAATTTCTGTTCCGATTGGAGCAGCCAAATCAACACCGTTGTATCCGTGTATACCTTGACTTCGAATACTTCCATTTAGTGGTTTTAGGAAATATCCTTTATATTCAGGTTGTTTTTGAGCGACTTTTGTGGATTTTGTCGATCCTGAAGTTTGCAAAATTCCATTTGGAATAATAATTTCAGTACCAATTACAAGTTTTGCCCCCTCTCCGAGATTGTTGTAACTCAAAACTTCCTTGATATCTCCCTTGTACGCCCGAACTATAACATCGAGTGTGTCACCCTTTTTAACTGTATATCTAACGCCAGAAACCGGCAGGATTACCAAAGTTTGTCCTGGAGTAAGGGTATTATTCTTTAAATCATTGCCCCATTTAATGGTATTGATCGAAACATCAAACATTTCGGCGATCTTAGAAATCGTATCTCCTTCACGTACAACATAGATGTTTATCTGACCGGTTTCTTTTAATACATCTCCGGAAGCACCTGCTGGTCCCATCACAGAAACCAAAGAATCACCGTCAACTATGGAAATATCGGCCCCGCCAACTGATGAATTAGAAGATAAAGGAGCATTTAGAAGGTCAATTTGTTGAGAATTTGGCCCAACTACAACCTGCGCCTGGCTTTTTTCAGCAAAAATATTGGAGAAAAACGATAGGATCCCCGCATGAACACTAATCGGCAACATTATTATTAAAAAAGCAAGTGACAACCTAGTTGCCAACTGCCCAAAAATTCGAAAGTTTGTACCTTTCCCTGACTTTCTGTTTTCAATTAGAAAAGGCTTATTGTCTTTTTTATCAAGTAAAATAAGGTTTAAATTAATAATAATTCAGTATTACTGTCTCGGAAACTTGACGCTCTCCATCGTCCAGCAAAATTCAGAATATGCCGTCCATTATAACAAGTAGGGGTGGGGGGTCAACCTACAGAATAAATGTTTGTGGATAAGAAAATCGTTAAAAGTTTGTAAAGTTAAAAGTTATAAAGTAGTCTCTAAGTAACAAGGGGCTAGAAAAAGATTTGCTTTAAAACAATTTTAAGTATTTATGCCAGAAATCAGAGCTAAAAAATCCCTGGGTCAGAATTTTTTAACCAACGACAAAATCCTGGGGGATATTGCTAATGCTGGGAAAATAAATTCTCAAGATACTGTCCTCGAAATAGGGCCAGGGCCAGGGGATTTAACTAATAAACTCCTAGGGATAGTAAGAAAAGTAATAGCTATCGAAAAGGACGACCGCCTAATCCCAATTCTTAAAGAAAGGTTTTCTAAAGAGATAGCATCGGGAAAATTGAAATTAATCCATGCTGATATTCTAGAATTCGATCCCAAAGCTGCTGGTCTTAAAGAATATAAACTTATAGCTAATATTCCATACTATTTAACCGGAACAATTCTCCGGAAATTCTTAGAAACTGAAAACAAACCGAGTGCTGTCGTATTAACTCTACAAAAAGAAGTGGTGTTGAGAATAATTTCTGAAAAGGGAAGTATTTTAGGGATGAGTATAAGAGCATTCGGCATCCCAAAACTTATGGGAAATATTAGTAAGAGCTATTTTAAGCCAATGCCTAATGTTGATTCTGCAATTCTGCTTATAGATGAAGTATCAAACAAATTCTTTGAAAAAGATCCTCAAATCAAAAAAGAAAAGTTTTTTAAAGTATTAAAGTCTGGATTTAAGCAAAAAAGAAAGAAACTTATATCTAATCTCAAAGATTTAGCGGAAAAAGAGACACTGACTCTCGCTTTTAAAACCTGTGGTTTGGAAGAAAATGCGCGGGCCGAGGAATTAAGCCTTGAAAAATGGAAATGCTTAACAACTAGTGTTTAGTATTTGGTATACGGTATAAAAAACTCGTTTAAAACGGAGACAAAACCATGAACACAAAGACGAGATACCCAATACCAATTACAACCCTGTTCCAATCTTGGTAATTGTTCCTCCTGTGACTGTATAGAAATCTTCACATTCTTCAGATGGCCTATAACAGGTTGCAAAGCCCTCAGCTAGTCCAACCGTGTATTGTCCTTGTCCATACCAAACATTGTAGAGAGGGTAAAATATGGCAGGATTGACAAGATCATACCAACCTATAAAAAAATCTCCTCCGGTACTAGCTTCAATGTTAACTACAGTAGGAACTACTACAATTCTGCCATTAACAACGGTGTTTTTATTAACGATAGTAGCTCCTCCTTGGGTGGGTTCTACGGTGAGAACCAATCCATTGCAGCAATAATCAACATAAGTGATAGTGCCACCAAAAGCAGTGATGCCGAGTTGAGCATTTGTCTCTTTATCCTTAAACAGAAAAGCTCCTAAAATAAATACGATACTAATAACTATTGCGTATAAAGTTTTTTTATCCATATTATCTAATTTGAATAGTGAAGATTATAGGGCTATTACTTAAGCCATTTTTATTTTCTACATTTATATAAAAAGGAATGTCTATATCATCAATCCTTCCATTTTGATCCTTAATTCTCTGCAATTCCTCGAATGGGGGATTATCGAATGTAAATTTAATAGTTTTTCCGTCTTTTGATGGAATATTCTCAAATTTCTTTAAAGTCGTGATGACAGTGTTCTTTGCAGCAAAATTCTCTCCAGTAATAGTGATTTTTGTTCCATTTGGGCCAGAAATCGGGCTTATTTTTGTAATTACTGGCATAGAGCTTACTATCGGCGTGAAGATGGGGGTCGACGCAAGAGGAGCAGTGAGATTATTTAATTTTGCGCGGGTGAGACTGCCAACAAACCCTGTCCCGCGGCTTAAACCAACGCTTAATAAGATTTCTCCTCGATATTTCTCTTGAAATCTGATAACGGCACTATGGGTCGCAGGGCCAAAATAATCTGTCTCTCCACCTTTCGAGCCGGGACCCTCTAAAGAGACTAGTGTTTCTGGGTCAGAATTAAGTATTTGCTGAAGCCGTAAGACTGCTTCACCCCGACTTCCGAGCTTAAGATCATACGAAAAGATGAAATTGGACACAGCAGGAAGGGGGAGAGGCGCTTGAGCCGAGGTAAAAGCTTGATGCACGAAGAAACTTAATGTGACCACTACAACAATAAGTAAAAACTGGATGGAGATTATTGAAAAATAATTATTTTTATACATATTTTATTCTAAGTTTTAGTATATCACCACTCACTTAGACAAAAAAACATATACACTATTTTCGTCCTTAAGAATTACTTAATAACTTTTTACTTCCCAATGCTTTTTTCTGATATAATTTGCGTATATTTCTGCTTCAAAAAATGATACGTAAAAAATCATTAGTATTAACCCTATCAACTCTGTTTGCTCTCCTAATAATTTTTGGGGTTTTCTCATTTGTCCATAAAAAAAATGTTGTGACTTATTCCGCGGAAAGCGAACCAGTATTTTTAGCGGCAAGTTTTGCAGAAACAGATAAAAAAGATCTGGAGAGTTGGGAAACAGAAATTTTAAATAGAAAATCAAGCGTGTCACAGGCGCGGGTTTCTTATACCGAGTCAATTGCTAAATCAGCTTTGACAGAATATTTCAAAGCCAAAAATGCGAATGCGGCAATAAACGAGGAAGAGATTGCGAAGTCGATAATCCAAAACATGGGAACCGAAAGTCTTAAGAGAGAAATTGAGTTTGTTGAGTATCAATTATCCGATCTTAAAATTATCCCAAACATAACCCAAGAAACCTTGAGAGAGTACGCAAATAAACTAGGGAAGGCCTCCACAAAAAATGTTTACGACAGAACTTACGGAAATGAATTTGAAATATTTAAACGCGCGATGCAATTAAATGATCCGGTAGAATTTGAAAAATTAAAACCTGTAATTTCAAATTATGAAAATTTGATCTCTGACCTTCTCAAAATAGAAACCCCTACAAGTATCGCCGGAACCCATTTGGACATTGTGAATTCTCTAAGTGCCATGAGGGGGAGTCTCGGAGAATTGACTATGTTTTTGGATGACCCAATTCGCGGCCTTTTTGTTTTTGGAAAATATGGAAAATACGGATTGAACTTAAAAGATAGTATGAAAAAACTCGACAAAACAATGAAAGAAAATGGGGTGAACTTTATTAATACTGACCCAGGATATTCGATTGAAAGAGCCGCAAATGTATCTATAGAAAATCAATAACAATGAACAGAAGTTTCAAAAAAATTATCCTCTCTTTGTTTATTTTTTTTCTTATATTTTTTGTTATTCCACCACAAAAAACAAAAGCTCAACTTTCCGTACCGGTGTATGACGCTCTTGTTGACGCCACAATTGCTTCAGAATTTGCTGTTGCAAACCTATACTTGTATCAAACATCTCTAGCAACTGGTCTTACAGCATCGAAAGAGTTTGGATTTCAATCTGGCATGAACCCCCAGGTAGCTCTTTATACCAACCCAATTGGAGCAACGGAGGCTTCTATTCTAAGCGTAGATTTTATAGCAACTCTAGCGGCAAAAACTCTCCTCGACCAGATGACTCGTGAGATTGTTGAGTGGATTAACTCCGGTTTTTCCGGCGGAGGGCCAGGCTTTGTAACCGATCCGGAAGAATTTCTTTTGAATGTGGCGGACACAACAGCAGGACAATTTATTGACGGAACTGAACTTGGTTTTCTCTGCTCTCCTTTTTCTGCTGATGTTAGAGCCCTTTTAGCCTATAATTATTCAGTGTCATTTGATGTTTCTTGTACTTTAAGCGACGTCCTAAGGAACATCGATAATTTCACAGCATTTACGGAAGATTTTTCACAAGGTGGATGGGAAGGGTGGTTTGCCATAGTACAACCTCAAAATAATACTTATGGTTCCTACATTAAAGCAGAGGCTGAACTCTCTGCAAGAATAAGTACTAGAAATGGTACAGAGATGATGAAACTCAACTGGGGAAGTGGTTTTCTCTCTTCTCAAGATTGTACCGATCCACCCGGTGCGCCACTTGATAGATGTAAAACAAGAGGACCAATAAAAACTCCTGGAAAAACAATTGAGGCGGGTCTATCAGATACCCTAGGAATGAATCTGGAACAGGTAGGGATGGCGGATAGTATGGATAAAATTTTGAATGCTTTAATAAATTACGCTGTAACGAGAGCTTTGGGAGACGAGGGATTAGGCGGCATATTTTAAAATAAATGATATTTAAAAACAGAAAATTATTCAGTCTGATTTTTCTCGGGATAATTACCTTGAGCTTTGTTTTAGCTCCGTTGCCTTTTATTGAAGATGGTGTTGTTCAAGCCCAAACAGCACCGCAAGTTGGACCACCTGCTCCACAACAACCGACCGTCAATGTGGTACCAGTGCCAACAGCAAAAATTGGTGCCTGTATTGGTTGGTTTTATATAGATATCCCAGTTTGTATAAGGGGTCTCTTATCTGATATAGGAAGCTTAGTTATCTCTTTTTTTGGGATCATATTGGGAGTATCTGGAATGTTATTAAACGAAGTGATGTCATTCACCATCGTTAACATGGCCATGAATTTGAGGTCTCTATTACAGGAAGGTGGTGGAATATACCAAGCATGGACCACGCTCCGTGATTTAGCGAATATATTGTTTATATTTATTATTCTCTACATAGCAATAGGAACAATTCTCCGACTCGATAGTATAAATACTAAAAAACTCTTAGTTCACGTCATAATTATTGCTCTTCTTTTAAATTTCAGTTTATTTTTCACTAAAGTCATAGTGGATGCCTCGAATATTGTGGCAACATCCTTTCATAACGCCATATCAACATCTGGTGGAACAGGGGGTATTTCTGGTGCTTTTGTAAAACCAATCGGGATGTCAACTTTTTATAATGCGCCTGATGCTAAAGCATTCCTCGCAAAAGCTAATGATTCTCTGGCCATAGTCCTTCTTACTGGTTTAGCATCAGTTCTTTTCTTAATAACCGCTTTTGTATTTTTTGCTTCATCCATAATGCTTATTTCAAGATATGTAATTATCATTTTTCTTATGATCCTTTCGCCGCTGGCTTTTATTGCCATGGCATTACCAAAAGATAGCTATTCAAAAAAATGGTGGAATACGTTGATTGAGCAAGCTCTTTTTGCTCCAGTTTTTCTGGCTCTTTTGTGGGTTGCGCTAATGCTATCACGAAGTATTTTGACTAATGTAAGTGATCAAACTTTTCCTGGTATGCTCGCAATAATATTAAAGGGTGAAACACCAGTTGCCTTCATAGGTTTGTTAATTAACTTCATGATTGTAATCGGAGCAATAATCTTTGCTCTGGTTGCGGCCAAAAGCATTGGTGGAGCAGGTGCTTCTGGAATTATGAAGTGGGGAAAGAAAGCCGCTGGCACAGCTTTGATGAGACTTCCGGGAGGTGTAGCGGATCGATTAAACAAATCGATTGGCAAAACACGATTTGGACAAACGGCGATTGGTTCTGCGTTAAGATCTCCACTTGGGGGGCTAGCAGGAGCAAAAATTTTAGGTGGTAAGAGTGGAAAGGAGCAGAATAAAAGTACTCAAGATAGACAGAATAGATGGTCAGAGAATCAAGCAGAAGCAGATCGAGCTGCATCTAAAAAGAAAGGAGAGAGGTTCGGAAAAGAAGCTGCTAAACGCTTACCAGAAGAATTAGCAAATAAAGCACGAAGCATAGAAACAGAAAGAGCGACTAAAATAGCGACATCAGAAGCAAGCTATCAAGACACCCTGACAAGAGCAAGAACTGAAGAAGCAGAACAGATACAACGAGCGAAAAGTAACACATCTCGTTCCCCTGATTCGCAAGAAGCGCAACAGGAAATTAGATCAATAAGAGAAAAGGCATCAGAAAAAATTCGTGGTGCGGAGGAAAGTAGAAATAACGAGAGGAGCAAAGTAGATACGGAGATGACCCAAAGAAAAGCTGGGGTGACCGCATCCTTATCAAACATTAAAGAAGCCCAGAAAAAAAGAAAGGAGGAAGTTTCTCAAAGAGTTGAAAAGAGCGAAATAGAAGCAAGAACAAACGATCTGAAAAAAAGAAAGTGGTACAGAGCGTTCTTGGTAAGAGACAAAAGAAAAGACGCTGCCAAACTCTTGGAAACAAAGAAAAAATCTCTAAAAACTAATTTTGAAAAATT